>Ga0209487_1004706_pt1 | contig 10393 bp, 8 predicted proteins | sample Poulit2012_FD_187524 | JGI IMG/M metagenome (GOLD analysis project Ga0209487, IMG submission 187524) | Agricultural soil microbial communities from Georgia to study Nitrogen management - Poultry litter 2012 (SPAdes) (version 2) | ecosystem: Environmental > Terrestrial > Soil > Agricultural land... | reverse complement strand
CTTGAAGCAGATCCAGAGTATCGCTCAACACTTAAGAGTGAAGGCTTCTTAACACGTGACCCAAGAATGACAGAGCGTAAGAAAGCTGGTTTCCGCTCAGCTCGTCGTAAAGGCCAATTCTCAAAAAGGTAAGTGGAATGTTGTCATACCAGCGTTTACAAGCACTTTTTGGTGCAAGTTGGTGCAAATTTAGCTATAACGTAAGAATTAACTTAGAACACCGGCAGAAATGTCGGTGTTTTTGTATGTTCTTTTATAAGGAGCGTAATAAGTTTAAAGCGTCCTCATCTTGTTCATGTTTCTTCTCTGGCATAAGTTCAAGATAGTAGTTTTGAGTAGTTTGTATGTTCACGTGACCTAAGCGTTTTGATACATAAACAAGGTCGATATCTTGTGCAAATAAGAACGATGCATGTGTATCTCTTAAGCCATGAAATGTTGTTTTAGGAATATCCAGTTCTTCTAATAAAGTAGCTAGTCGTTCAGACTGTTTAAATCCATCGAAATCAAAAATATATCCATTGTCTTTTACAGGGACACTTGTAATAAGATTGTATACTTCTTTATTGATTGAAATATTTCTTTTTGCATTCTCTGTTTTCAAAGAAGTACTTATCGATGTTGGGCTTATTGAATGTTCTATGCGTATACCATATTTATAAAAACTTTCTGGCCGAAGTGAAAGTAATTCGCCACGCCTTGCACCTGTTTCTAAAGCTAATAGTACAAGAAGGTTAAATTCATTTTCAGAATGCTGTAAAACGTGATTACGCAGTTTTTTGAACTGGGTAATAGATAATGCCTTGTTACGTTTTGGAGCTTCTATACCACGTGTTTTTACAAGACCAGCAAAATCGTTAGAAATATAACCGCGAGCATAGGCATCACGTAAAGCAGTTTTGATTTTCAACAGTACTTCATGAGTAGTTTTTCTAGCATGTGTTTTTGCATATTCATCAATTTTCTTTTGAACAACAATGTCGTTTAAATCCTTCAGCTGGATATCCTGAAATAAAGATCTGATTACACCAAGCGTTCTTTCATAGTTCTGAAAAGTTGTTTCCTTCACATCGAACTTTTTTACGAGATAAATCCAGTTTTCAAAGAAGTCAGCAAAAGAAGTTGTTCGGTTTGCAAGGTCTTGACCTTTTCCTTTTGCTAATTCCATTTCTAGACCCCATAGTTTTGCTTCTTTCTTGGTAGTAAATGTTTTCGTAATTCTCTTATGTTCTCCGTGTTCATACAAAGAAACTTGTACTCTGTATGCATTGTTTCGTTTAGTAATACTAGCCAAATTCTATTCATCCTTTCGTTATAAAAATGAATAGATACTAGTTGAATACAGCATAATTTTATAGTGAGAGTGAATTTTATACAAATAAAAAAAGCACATCTATCAAACTTATTGACTGACAGTGCTAAGAAAACGATTTATAACTTATTGTATTTTAAAAATTAGGTAGTGAGGAAGTAGGGAGATAAGGGGAGAAGAAATGAACAAGTCATAGGTTGCTGAAGATTTCTAAAGTTTTTTTATTATTTTTGTCCATTTCTTCTGTAGGAAAATCAATATAATATTGATGCGTTGTATTGGTATTGGTGTGACCTAAACGTCTAGAAATATACTTATCATTAATGGAATCAGAATATAATAATGTTGCGTGTGTAGCTCGTAATCCTTGAACGGTTGTTTTAGTTATATTCAGGTATTTTAGTAACTTTTTTAAACGTTCTGCTTGTTTGAATCCTTGCGATTCAAAGAGATAGCCATCCTTTTTAGTAGAAATGTTTTGTAACAGATTATAAGTTCTTTTGCTGATATCCACGAATCGTTTGGAGCCTTGAGTTTTTAATAAAGTATCGTTAGAATCAGGGCTTATTGATTCTTGTACATGTATACCATATTTATAAAGGTGTTCTTTACGAATTCCTAACACTTCAGATCTACGCATACCTGTTTCTAATGCAACTAGTAAATAAACATGAAATTCATCTTCTGAATTATTAAATAGATAACTTTGAAGTTTACTGGCTTCACTTTTACAAAGTGCAATGTTTCTTGGTGGAAGTATCTTTCCTCTTGCTTTCAGCAGGCTAGTAAAATCACTTATAATGTATCCACGGATATAAGCATATTTCAATGCTTCTCTTATTTTGGTCATTAAATCTTTAGTTGTACTTTTAGCGCGATTTTCAGCGTATTGATCTAATTTATGTTGTACGATGATTTCATTTAATTTACCTAATTGAACAGAGCCAAAAAGTTTCTTAACAATAGAAATGCTAGTTTCGTAATTCTTCAAAGTTGATTCTCTGATATCCCTCTTTTTTACCACGTATACCCAATTGCTATAAAACTCAGCAAAAGGTGTATTACCTTTAGCCAATTGCTTTCCATTGCTTTTATAAAATTCCTGTTCCAATTCCCACCTTTTTGCCTCTTTTATAGTTTTGAATGTTCGACTTATTCGATTGTGTCTACCGTTACTATAATATGAAATCTGTACACGATATGACTTTCCTCTTTTCATAATGCTACCCATATATAATCAATTCCTTTCTGATATTATTTTTGGTTGGGTACTAGTTCGAAAAGTTTCAAACTAGTACCTTTTAATTTTAATAAGAGTGTCTTTCTACGAATTCGATAAGTGACACTTTCGTGTATCTTGCCTGATTACCTATTAGAAAGAACTTTAGGTCAGTGTTTGAACGGAAGTACTTGTCAAACGACTTTGGGTCAATACCTAGGAACTCTGAAGCCTCTTCACGTGTTAGCAAATATGAAGAGTTTTCGTTACATTCAATCAAAATAGTGTAGTTGTCTGTTTCGTACTTAATCATGGTTTCGTTCCCTCCTGTCTTTAAATTTTGGAAGAATGGAAAAAAATAAAAATAAAGAAGAAGAGGATATTTATAATATAGCAAAAAACATCCAATTACTTTCTGAAATAATTATCCTAAGTAGAAATTATGTAGGAAATAGTTCAATTATTCTAATGCAAAACATGGTCATATCAATGTTTACGAGAAGATTATAAATTTTGTAGGAAATGTATGTGACTAGTGGAAAGTCTTCTTATCAAGAAAGTGGGGACGTTATTTTTGTAAAAATAGTAAACAGGATAATGGAATGTTAAACTAATATTCAATAAAGAAGTTGTATTATGTATTGCAAATGGATGTAGGAGGTAATTCTTTATGGAAATTGAAAAACTTATTGAAACTCTGAAATCGAAAGGAATAATTACACAAAAGGATACAAATCAATTAATAATGAGAAGCACTGTTGATGTTTTATTAAAAGAGTTACAGAAAGAATGGATATTTAGTTCGGACTTAGAAAGTGGTGGTCATTTTATGGAAGACAGTGATTTAGTGGATATATACTTTATTTATGACACTAGTGTTTACGATGCTTCTACCGCAACAGATGAAGCCAAAAAAATACTAACAAACATAACTTAATTCAAGAATTTATAAAGTCTGTCTTCAACGGCAGCAGATATAACTATTTGTGTCTCAATTTATAGATTTATTTCATTTTTGAGTTGAGATGTACTTTAATTAAACGTATCATTACTTAAAAGATTTGAAGTGTTTTCCGAATCCACGGTACATTAAGGTTTATAGCGGTTCAAAACTTAATATCATAAGTGGAGAGGAAAATGTGGTGTGAAATACGGATATTCAAGAATTTCGACAATCGAACAAGATTTGCGTTCACAAATGAAAATGCTAGAAGCAGAAAACTGTGATTTGATTTATACTGAAAAATTCACTGGAACTAAAATGGACAGAAAGGAGTTTAACAAGCTATTAAACGTACTAGAAGAAGGAGATACTTTAGTTGTTACAAAGCTAGATCGATTTGCAAGGAGTGTACAAGGTGGTATTGAAGTCATTAGACAGCTGTTCGATATGGGTGTCAGAGTTCATGTATTGAATATGGGAGTCATAGAGAATACACCTACTGGCCGATTGATTTTTAATATCATGATGTCTTTTGCGGAATTTGAAAGAGATATGATTGTAGAAAGAACACAGGAAGGAAAGATGATGGCTAGACAAGATCCTGATTTTAGAGAAGGCAGGCCAAGGAAATACTCTAGTAAGCAAATAAATCATGCTATCGAGTTGAAAAAAAACCATACTTATAAACAAGTCGAAGCTTTAACTGGAATATCAAAGCCTACATTATATAGAGCTATACAAAAGGTTAGATTATAAAAAAAGTTATAAGGAAAGAATCCGTCCTAATAAACAGAACGGATTTTTTAATGCTTAATTTGCTTAGCAGTGATAAACGAATTATTTTCGACTGTGCGATGCTGAAGAATCTTATTGAGTCGTGATTTTATCAAGTTAAAATTTTCCTCCATCAGTTCAATTCCAATAAATTGTCGTTTTAACTGAAGGGCAACTGATAAGGTTGAGCCTGATCCAGCAAAGAAATCTAACACAATGTCATTTTCTACTGTCGTTAATTCAATAATTTGTTTCAATAATCGTTCAGGCTTAGGATATGTAAAGTTGTTATTCCCGACAGCTGTTTGAAGTTCAGCACTAGCTTCTCGTGTCGTTCCGTGTTTATCTGCAAGCCACAAATCTTTCAGAATAACTGATGGTCTATCGTCTAAATATGCTTTTCGGTATGGCACGTTGTTTCGTGACCAGTAGATTAATCCTTGTGATTGAAGTCTTTCAAAAGTGTGTTTTGGAAACATCCATTTACTCTCTAATGAATGACCAGAAGGCGTGTTAATACTGTACGTATAATAACCATCCTTTTTATTTTGGATTCGATCAATGCGATAATAGCCATGTTCATCATGGAATTTGTACGTTTTTAACTGACTGAGGGTACGTTTGCTCCTATTAAGACTTAAACGACTTTTATCTTTAGCATAAACTAAAATATAATCCGTTGTAGTCGCTATATGGGATTTATTTTGTTGTCCATTCGTGCGCTGCCATATGATCTGATTAATAAAGGTTTCCTCCCCGAAGATTTCATCACATAGTACTTTGATGTAAGCTTGCTGATTATCGTCACAATGTATGAAAATAACGCCATCTTTCCTTAGTAAAGGTAATGCTAGTTCCAAGCGGTTCTTTAAAAGCACTAAGTAATTGGCACGAGAATAGGAATCTCGATAACTTAGATTATTTCTAGAAGTGTTGTAAGGCAGATCAATATAAATTAATTTCACTTTTGAAATAAACGTTTCTTGCAACTTATGTAAAGCAAACAAATTTTCCCCTTGAAGTACTAGGTTATCTGTATTATTAAAGTGATCGGCTTCTGTTACTCCGTAATGTTCGTACCTTTTAAAATCAGAAAAGGAAGTAGATGACAATAATTTGTCGATTTCATCCTTCGCAAGTTTTTCATTGTAATACCGTTCGGTGTCTTTATCAAATAACGTGTTCTTATTTGGGAATTGTAGTTGTACATCACTATTTTTATGAAACTTTGCATAACTTGATTGCCATTCTTCTTTATTTTTACTCAAAATGCGAGCGACAGTAGCTTGAGAAGCAATAAATTCGGTCTTATTTAATAAAGTAGTTATGGACGGACTACCAATATCAGGTCCTTTTTCTATATAAATGTCCCGAACTAGCTTTTCAATTTGTTGATGCCGCAACTGTTCTTGACTGGTAAGGTTTTTTGTATATTTATAATAGCCGCTCTCGGAGACACCTAACAGGCGACACATCGTCGTAATAGGATATGTATCTTTATTCATATAAATAAAGTCAAAAATAGCTTCCGTCTTTTTGGGTAAGAACAGAGCATGTTTCAAAATAGCATGTTCAACTTCTAACTGATGGATGCGTTGTTTATCAGTGTTTTTTCTATGGCCACTACCATGGAAAGTTCCATCTTGTTTGTATATTTTAATCCAATTATAGAGCGTTTGGGTAGGTATCTGCAAATCTGCTGCGACATCTTTTACCTTTTTCTTATTATGAATCACTTCATGTACGGCATTTATTTTGAATTGTTTGGGGTATCTTTTTTTCATATATCACACATCATTTTATAATAATCTTTAAATTTTAGTATAAACCATCCAAAATAAAAGGAAAAGTTAAAAAAGTTACAGAAAATATCAATTTGGATAAGAAACGTTCAATAAGCTAGAAATTTTGCGGTACAATGAATTTGGGAATTGAAATTGGAAATGAGGAATGATTAGTAAAGAAAAAAGATTGAAAAAAGTTTTGATTTGGATAATCATATTGAGATATTAGATAGAAATTCATGTTAAGATAAAGTTGGAAGGAAGGATGGAAGAATGAACAATAACAAAGAATAATAATAGATAATCATATCAATAGAAGAATAGATGATAATAGATAATCAGTATAGAAATAGAAGCATAGATATCAAATATATAGATTACAGTTGAGAAGTATAGGATAGATTGAACAGGAAGCATCAGATATAACATAAGATATCACAACCAGACATAGAAATAGAAGGCGAAGCAAATCATGGTAGGAATAGGTGCTTTAAACAATCAATACCATGATGATTTCAGGGAGAAAATGGTGAGAAACCGTTATGTTTAGATGAATAAATTATCGGTTTATACTATCCACTTTGTCGATAAGTAAGAGCCCGAATCATTTGACAATCTGTTTTTACAGAGCTACATTAAGACATGAGGTTTTCCTTTTTCTTTTTTCAATTTTTTTCTTTTTAAATTTCATATATTATTTGATTATATTAAATCAATTATATGAATCATCAAAGACATGAATGAGTGAAAGATAAGAATACAGATGATTAAGAGACAATGATGATTCATGAAAGAGATGAAGAAAAATCTGTATTACGAGACATTGCAAGAATATGAGAAGTCAAACTCCAGGAAATCCCTCTTTTGTCACTAGTATTTAATTTTCACATTCACCTAATGAACAGAAATGTTCAATTGAACGATAATTTAGTAGCAAAAAGAATAAAGTGAGTATTGCCCTTTGTGTTCACCGAGCAGCAAAGGGCTTTTTAATGTTCAAATAAGCCATTTGCATAGGTGATGCGGATATTAACTATGGATCATGGTAACATGACCGAAAATAGCGAATCACTTAATCGAAGTAGTAAATCTTCATTTGGAATGGAAAATTTGTTGAAATGAAGGGGGTACTAGTGTGGATGATTTTTATATTTTTGTGACAGGCGGAATAGGTATTCTATTGATATGTGCATATATAATTATGTATAGTTTGCTAGGCTTTAGAAATAAAACAACGAATCGTTTTATGAGAGTTTTAATTTTAGGTATAATAGCGTATTTTACTAGTGGAGGTTTAAGTACATTTTTATGGATAATAACCTATATTTATGGGATTTACATAATTATAATAAGTTTTATTGTTTTCACTTATGGAAAGATAGGGAAAACCGCAGATCATATTGGTATTAACGGTAAAACTATATTAAATTTCATTATAGGCTATGTAGCGGCGGATAAAGTAATAAATTTATTTAAGAAGAAGTAATGGATATATCCTTTGTTTGTTAATAAACAAAGGATTTTTAATTGGCAAAAAGTAGCTTAAAGAACAGCGGATATTTTTAGTTGAACCATGCTAACATCACAAAAAAGGAGTTGATTGATTGATAGATGTATGTATTGTAGAAAAAAATAAAATTCAGACAGACTATGATACAAGTAAGCCTGCTCTAAGAGTAGATTCTGGAATCATTGAAAGTTATATATTAGATGAAGTTACTTTTGATCACATTGGATCCAATGAGGAAGAAGCTGATATATTCATACTTGAGTGGGGGAAGTTATTTCAGGCAATGCACGATTTGAAAGCAATACATGTTGAAACGATTAAAGAAGACTTTACTATCGATGAACTATACACACTTTTAGAAATGGACGAAATACATAATTTAAAGTACCTTTTATATAGAGTGGTACAACACCCAAAATTTAGCCGACAAGATTATGTTATTATGGCGAAAATAGAAAAAGTTAGAGAAAACCTATTTGATATTTGAAATAGATTTTAAATGAACATGGTTCGAATTGCTAATGTTTTATAGAAAGAATACATTACTTGTTTTATGGAGTATATGTTATTGATCATGAGATTTAAGATGGAGAACACAAAACAATAAATATGTGTTCTAATTATAAGTTTAAGTAGAAACTCTAGACAACCAGGAAATAATATATTACAAAATCTAACGAACGTATAAATTCCGTTGGAAGGATATTGGAAATGTAAGATGTTATAGAAAACGGTTAAAGCAAAATATTTAGAGTAAGCAAATACGCACGTTTATTGATGTGGGAAATAAGTATTTAATTGAAATTATTAAATGCAGAATATTGAAATTCACAACAATATGATATGGATATTAAATGCGTTATAGAAAGAGTTGAAAGCAAGAATATTAATAATTGTATTCTTGCTTATTTTAATGGTGCAAAAAAGACTTGTTTAAAATATCTTATAGTGATATATGATGTGAATAATGAGTGAACTACATAGTGAATTCAAAGTGAAGGGTGTAAGACTTATTAATGAAGAGGGTAGTGAAGAAAGTGTGAACCATGTAGTGAGTTTACGGGAAAAATGGCAGAATAACGCAAAAAGGTAGTGAAAAGTGGTATTTTAATAAATAGGTATAATAAGAGTTTAGGGATGGAGTTTTTCTTTAATTTAAGGTATCTGTCAATTTTATGATAATATGTATTTTAAGGAGTGAATAGACATGGATACGAAAATTAATGATGCTATTAAAAACGTGTTACAACAATTCAGTGATAGATATTTTATTGAAGGCGTTTTAAATAAAAATAAAGTGATTCAAGATTTAGATGGCTATGACAGAGGTTTATTAGAAGCATTTGTTTCAGACGAAGTTTTAAGAAGTCACTTCACAATAGATGTTGCTGGGAATATTGTTATTCAAACAAATAAACTTATTGATCTATTTGAAGCAGATGAATACTGGAAAGATTCATATACAAGATATTCAAAGAAGATTGGCTTAACCGCAGGAGGAAATTTTATTGATGAAGCAACAGATGTTGTATTAGATTTCCCTTATAAAGACACAGTATTAAAAGCTAGTATGAGCAAAGAGGATACAGATAAAGGTGATGTACGCCCAGATGAGCCATTTTTAAACGAAGTCATTGCTAAGGAAGAAATTGATACACTGCTAGATAAGAAAATATTGGTGAACGCAAAAAAATATGATGTGTATGGTGAACATGAAATAAAAAAATTTAATGAAGATGACAACTTGATTATGAAAGGAAATAATTTGCTTGCATTACATACATTGAAAGATAAATATGCTGGAAAGATTAAGTTGATTTATATAGATCCACCTTTTAATACAGGGAATGATAGTTTTAAATATAATGATAAATTTAATAAATCAACATGGCTGACATTTATGAAAAACAGATTAGAAATAGCATTGGAGTTATTAAAAGATGATGGAACTTTATTTCTTCACGTTGATGATAATGAAGTTCACTATGCGAAAGTTTTATTAGATGAGATATTTGGTATCGAAAAATTTATCAATATGGTATCAGTTAAACTAGCAGAAGCTTCAGGAGTAAAAATGAGTCACATTAATAAAAGGTTTCTCAAAACTAAAGATTCTATTTTAATATATAATAAAGGGCAACAACACTTTAATCCAATTAAAGTTCCTAAAAAAGAATGGGATACAGAGTATAACAAAATATTTTTGAATTTAACTAAGGAAGATAGAGAAATTATTAATAATACAGCTAAAAATGATAATGTTTCTATAGAAGACATAGAAGAAACTGATAAAATATTAGCTAATGTTTATTCTTCATCTGTAGAATCAGAATATAATAAAACTGATAAATCTTTATCGTTAGACGAGTGGAGAAAAGAAAATGCATGGAGGATATATAGAACAGCAGCATCTTCTAGTGTTAAAAAACTTGTTGAAGAAAAGAAAAAAACAACTGAACAAATATTCTTTTCAGTGCTATCGAAAAGAGATAAAAAAATGTATATAGCCAAATCGGATTATTCAAGTTCCTCTTCAAGTCCAAGAGTACAGATTTTATTTGCAAATGATTACCTTACTGAATATTTAACAGATTTCTGGAATGATATTCCTACAACAGGTTTGGAAGCTGAAGGTGGAGTAGATTTGAAAAATGGTAAAAAGCCAGAAAAGTTACTTCAAAGAATTATTCAATTTGCATCTAACCCAAAAGATATAGTTCTCGATTTTTTTATGGGATCTTCTACAACTCAGGCAGTTGCACACAAAATGAATCGTCGTTACATTGGAATAGAACAAATGAATTACATAGATAAAGTCTCTGTTCCACGACTCCAAAAAGTGATTGAAGGA
>Ga0209487_1004705_pt1 | contig 10395 bp, 10 predicted proteins | sample Poulit2012_FD_187524 | JGI IMG/M metagenome (GOLD analysis project Ga0209487, IMG submission 187524) | Agricultural soil microbial communities from Georgia to study Nitrogen management - Poultry litter 2012 (SPAdes) (version 2) | ecosystem: Environmental > Terrestrial > Soil > Agricultural land... | reverse complement strand
TTCGTTGGATTTAACAAGGATAAGCAGCCGTCAGAAACATTCTTCACATCTGTACATGATGTCATTCATGATATGACACATCAAGTTTTAAGTCAGTTTAATAAGGCGCCTTCTGATATGTCTATGGAAGAAAAGATAGATGTTGTTGGTGAATTAGATGAAAGGGGAACGTTTTTAATCAAAGGCGCGACGGAATATGTTGCACAGGCTTTAGGCGTTTCAAAATTCACCGTCTACAATTACTTGAACAAAGTCAGAGCGACGAATGAGTACTTAACCAATAACTTAGAATAAATCTTACAGTATCAACTTTAGAAAAATACACCAAGAGGAGAGAGTAACATGGAAATTCTAAAAGGTACCGTGCTGCTACTGATTGTTTTAGCCGGTTTCACGTTATTTAGTTATAAAGCACCGCGAGGGATGAAGGCGATGGGAGCATTAGCCAGTGCTGCTATAGCTACGTTTTTAGTGGAAGCGTTTCAGCGTTATGTTGGCGGGGATTTATTAGGTATAGAATTTTTAGGGCAGGTCGGTGACGCGGCTGGTGGTATGGGCGGTGTCGCAGCTGCAGCACTTGTCGCACTGGCCATGGGTGTATCACCTGTATATGCACTTATGTTAGGGGTCTCTAGTGCTGGATTGGGACTTTTACCAGGATTTATTGCAGGTTACCTTTTATCTTTTTTAGTTAAGAAAATTGAAACGAAAGTACCGGATGGTCTAGATTTGATTGTGGCCATTATTGTTGCGGCACCACTTGTGCGTTTGTTGGCCGTGCTTGTCGATCCGCTCGTTGATGCAACACTACTTAATATCGGTGGAATTATTACGCAAACAACTGATGCTAGCCCAATTGTTATGGGAATTATTTTAGGTGGAGTCATCACTGTCGTTGCAACAGCACCACTAAGCTCAATGGCTTTAACGGCAATGTTAGGGTTAACTGGAACACCTATGGCGATTGGCGCGTTAGCTGTATTTGGTTCATCTTTTATGAATTTCGTATTTTTCCATCGAATGAAATTTGGCGATCGGAAAACTACCATTTCTGTTGCAATTGAGCCATTATCCCAAGTCGATATCATATCAGCCAACCCAATACCTGTATATGTAACAAACTTTCTTGGTGGAGCAACATCAGGTATAATTATCGCTTTAGCAGGATTGGTTAATGGAGCGACGGGAACAGCCACGCCAATCGCAGGATTTGCTGTTATGTACGGATTTAATGATCCGATGAAAGTAACGATTGTCGCGCTTCTCTGTGCAACGATGAGTGCATTATGGGGTTACGTCGGTTCCTTAATCTTTAAGAACTTTAAAATTCGTCGAGTGGACCAATTGGCTGAAATGGACAAAAAACCCGAGCCTGAAGTTACCCGAGAGCCTGAAGCTGAACTTGCTTAACTATGCTATAATAAGTGATTAGATAAAGAATTGATGAAACACATCGACTCAGGTCAGTAAAAATTTTAGGGCGGTGAGTAGAATGAAATTTAATTCAGTTTTTGATATTATCGGTCCTGTCATGATAGGACCGTCAAGTTCACATACAGCAGGAGCAGCTCGTATTGGTAAGGCAGCGCGTGATTTACTAGGCGCGGAACCAACTTGGGCTAAAATCCATTTATATGAATCATTTGCAAAAACGTATAAAGGTCACGGGACTGATTATGCTTTGGCTGGTGGATTACTTGGTTTTGAAACAGATGATACACGAATGAGTGAGGCGCTCGATTTAGCTAAAAGTCGTGGTTTGGAAATCGAGTTTATTGAAGATACAGCGGCAGTAGATCATCCCAATACAGCGCGTTTAATTATTGGTAATGAATCTGAGCAAGTTGAATTAGTCGGTATTTCCATCGGTGGTGGGAAGGTTGAGATCATAGAACTAAATGGATTTGTTCTTCGCTTATCTGGTAACCATCCTGCCATTTTAGTTATGCATAATGACCGTTTCGGTGCGATTGCTTCTGTCACAAATATATTAGCTAAGCATGAAATAAATATTGGACATATGGAAGTAAACCGTAAAGACGTAGGTAAAGAAGCACTCATGGTGATTGAAACAGACCAGAACTTAAATGATGATGTGTTACAAGAACTAGAAAATGCAGATCATATTATTCATATATCGACAATTGTTAGTTAATTTGAAGTTCCAGAGAGGAGGTTAATTGATGTTTCGTACAGTAGCAGAGTTAGTTGAAATAGCTGAAAAAGAAGGTATCTTAATCTCAGAAGTGATGATTCGTCAAGAGATGGATGTTAAAGAAAAATCGCGTGATGAAGTTTACGCTGAAATGGAAAGAAACTTAGAAGTAATGGAAAAAGCGATAGAAGATAGCTTGAAAGGTGTTCAATCGGTTACCGGATTAACTGGCGGAGACGCCGTTTTAATTCAAGAATATATGAAAAATGAAAATCCTCTATCTGGCCATTTACTTTTAGATGCAGTCAGTAAAGCAATGGGGACGAATGAGGTCAATGCCGCAATGGGAACCATTTGTGCCACACCGACAGCTGGTAGTGCAGGATGTGTTCCGGGAACATTATTTGCTGTGAAAAATCAACTTAATCCAACCCGTGAGCAAATGATCCGCTACTTATTTACAGCTGGGGCATTCGGATTTGTCGTAGCTAATAATGCCTTTATTTCTGGTGCGGCAGGCGGCTGCCAAGCAGAAGTGGGTTCAGCTGGAGCAATGGCTTCAGCGGCTATTGTTGAAATGGCTGGCGGAACACCACAACAATCAGCAGAGGCCTTTGCCATGACGTTAAAGAATATGCTTGGCCTAGTTTGTGATCCAGTGGCAGGGCTCGTTGAAGTCCCATGTGTGAAGCGAAACGCAGCAGGCTCTTCGCTTGCCATCGTTTCAGCAGATATGGCATTGGCTGGAGTCACAAGCCGTATTCCGTGTGATGAGGTCATCGGTGCGATGTATCAAATTGGTAAAACAATGCCATCAACCTTAAGAGAAACTGGTGAAGGTGGCCTTGCGGATACACCGACAGGCCGATTATTGAAAGAAAAAATATTCGGTTCATTAGCATCGACAGAAGTTTAAGTGAAAAAAATGATTGTCTTAGCAAAAAGTAGTAGACAGAAGCACTAACGTGGAGAGAAACGTTAGTGCTTTTTAAATAAGAGAAATCAATCACTTTTCGTCCCCCCTAGGTGAGAAAATCCATGCTAGGGGTAACGCGTCTAGCGTTCTCTTACACTCTAAACGAAAAAATCAGCCTTAGGGATAACGCTACAATTATCATTACAACTCTAAATAGCTATACATCCAATAGGTAGAATAATAAAACAACATAATTTACTATATAATTAGTTCACGAAGTTTTAAAGAAAGAAGGGGATCTAAGTTTGAATAAAGTAATTTCAAAATCGCTCATACTTTTAGTTTTATCACTCATTGTTTTAGCTGGATGTAATAAAAATAGTAAAAATGACAATTCAAACAATCAAACAGACGCTGAAAATCTCCAAGGAGACTGGCATGGGAATATTGATGTTCCCAATCAGCCTTTACCGATACAAGTCACGTTCGGAAATGAGGACCACCTAAATGGAAAAATTAGTATACCTATTCAAGGTGTTAGTGACTACCCTTTATCAAAAGTGAAATTAGATGATGGGGAAATATTGTTTGCAATGGATGTTCAAGGCGAGCTCGTCACGTTTGATGGAGAAGTTGAACAGGATAAAATTGAAGGTTCGTTTGAACAACATGGACAGACGTTTCCATTTGAATTGGAAAAAGGTAAAGTAGCGAGCGAAGATGATGAAGACAACAATAACTTATTAACCGTTGAAACAGAACGCGGTAAAATTTACGGAGAATTAGAAATTCCTGAACAATCCGGTGAAGCACCTTATCCTGTGATGATTATTATCCCTGGGTCTGGTCCAACTGATCGAAATGGAAATACGTTGGCCGGGGATAACAACAGCTTAAAATATTTATCTGAAGAATTAGCTGAACGAGGCGTGGCTAGTATTCGGTATGATAAGCCAGGTGCAGGGAAAAATACTGATATAAAAATCCCTGAAGAAGAAATCACATTTGATCAATTTGTCGAAGATGCCGTTGCTTGGATTGATTTAGCTGAAAAAGATGATCGTTTTACTGAAATTGGTATAATAGGTCACAGTCAAGGTTCGCTCGAGGGAATATTGGCAGCACAAGAAGAGGATATTGACGTATTTATTTCACTAGCAGGTGTCGGAAACTCTATAGACAAAACGCTTTATAATCAATTGGAAGAGCAATTGCCGGAAAACCTTCTAAATGAAAGTGAAGAGATTATTGCTCAATTAAAAAAAGGGCATATGGTAGATGAGATATCTCCAGAATTAGAAGGAATGTTTCACAAGTCCGTTCAGCCTTTTCTCATATCGTGGATGGCATATGAGCCAGCAGAAGAATTAAAAAAATTATCATCACCTACCTTGATCATCAATGGAACACGGGATTTGCAAACACCTGAACATGAAGCTGAACTGCTTCACGAAGCGAGTGATGCATCTGAATTTCTATTAATAGAAAAAATGAATCACGTTTTAAAAGAAGCGCCAACAGACAGGGAAGGTAATCTTAAAACATATACTAATCCGGACCTTCCATTAGCTGATGGACTAATAGAAGGAATAGCAGAATTTTTAATAAACGAAGGATTCATCAAACAATAAGATTATGCTATGATAAGAGCAATAAAGTTAAAGTGAAGGGGGATTATATGCAAAATAAAGCACCTATTAAATTAGATGAACGGATCCATTTAATTGACGGCTATGATTTAGGCGTGGAAAGTCGTACGGGAACCTATGTGATTAATGAAGATGAATTAACCTTAATCGAAACAGGTCCTAGCCCATCGGTTAATTATATTAAAAAGGGATTAGAGGAACTAGGATTTACACTAAACCAAGTGAAGTACATTATTGTAACTCATATCCACTTAGATCACGCTGGGGGTGCAGGTGTTTTAGTAAAAAAATGCCCGAATGCTAAAGTCGTTGTCCACCCTCGTGGGAAAAGGCATTTAGAAAATCCTAAAAAGTTAGTAGCTGGGGCACGTGCTGTATATGGAGATAGTTTTTCAGAGTTGTTTGACCCAATTTATCCCATTGATCAAGCACGCCTCCTTGTTAAAGACGAAGGAGATACATTAGAAATTGGACCGGATTGTACACTGAGATTTTATAGTACACCGGGACATGCAAAACACCATTTTAGTATTTACGATCCGGTGAGTAACGGCATGTTTACAGGGGACACAGTAGGCATTAGATATGAACAATTGGTGGAAGACGGGATTGATTTATTTTTACCGTCAACATCACCCAACCATTTCAACCCAAGTGATATGAATGACTCTATTAATCGGATAGCAGACATGAATTTAGATAGAATATACTTCGGACATTTCGGGATGACAGAAAGTCCTAAAGGTGCATTAAAGCAGGTTTCTAATTGGCTCGATATTTTTATGGAAATAGCAGAAGAGGTTGCTGCAGAGGATGAAAGTTATGAGGTCTTGTCAGAGCGACTTTTCGGACGTGTTCGAACTTATTTAAGAGACCAAGATGTCCCAGACGAACATAAAGTTTACATATTAATCAACCTTGACATGCAAGTAAGCTCTCTTGGCATTATTGATTACTTTAAGAAAATACAACATTAAATTAGATTGATAGAAACCTGGCTTTTGATTACGCTAGGTTTTTTCATTCAATTAAAATATCCATTAAAAAAGAGTTATCCTTTATGAATAACTCCTAAACAGTACTATCTATCTTTCTTCTTCAGTTTTCATAAACGTTAAGATAAAGAATAAAATGAAGCTAATGAGTAAAATAGTTCCACCGACTATGAAGAATACGGTTGTTACGACGTCATTCGTATTAAATGGATTCACGTAATAAAGCCACATGCCTATCGTTAGACCAAATGCACCAATGATACCTGACCAAACATGGAGTGTGGCTACCACGGTTTTGGCCGGAGTAAAAATTTTATAGAAAACAGCCCAGGCAAAAAGTGACAACCAGCCAACAACTAAAATGTGAGCGTGCACACTTTTAAAAGCATAGCTGCCGGCACCTGCCATATGCGAACCTAAAATTGCTCCAATAACAGCAAATAATGCTGAAAAACGGAGTAATGTTTTACTATATTTTTGCACGAAAAATCCCTCTCTTTCCTTTATACGCCTTTACTCTATAACTTTATTATGAATAGCATATGAATAATCTATATCGGCTAGAGTGCAGGATGAAAAGGATTATACTAATGTTTAAAGTTAATTTGAGTCACGTCATGTCGCATAATTATTCATAAGAAGACGTTCAATCTTGATCTGCAAAAAGATGTTCAATTTTGCTAACAGCTTCATCAATTGTGTTGGCATGAATATCGATCCTTTGGTGATTCGTATAATCTTTTGCATGATGTTCATAACGTGGATCATAATAAAATTCAAGCAACAGCTTAACCGCCTGAGCATAATCACTAGCTCGTAACGCTTCCTCAATTTTTTTAGCAATGGGTGTGTGAATGCGCTTTTTAATAAGTTGAAATGCTTCCATAAACTTCTCTGAATAAATCGTAGGGTGGTATTCATCTAAAATGATCTTAACTCGCAATTCAAATGGAAGATGAATAAAAAGTTGTTTCCCATTTTCTTTTTTGTCATAAAGAAAGTCAGGTAAAACCACACGACCAATACGCTTACTTTCCCCTTCAATAAAAACAAACGGCTCATGTTCATAACGTTTCATCGCTTGGACGAGAAGAGAATCAAATTTTTTTTGCTTGCTTGGCTTTAATCCAATTTGTCCAAAAATAGACCCGCGGTGACCGGCCAATTTTTCCAGGTCAATGACAGGATAGCCTTTAGTAGCTAGTTTTTGTAAAATAATTGTTTTTCCAGAACCAGTATATCCATTAAGTACATATAAATTTGGTGGGAAATCTTGTTTTTTAAGTTCATGGACAACCCATTGCCGGTAAGATTTAATACCGCCGTATAAACGATTGGCATGGATTCCCATAAGGTCGAGAACAGTCGCTGCTGTTTTACTTCGCATGCCCCCGCGCCAACAAAAGACAGTCATTGGAGTATTAATCTTATTAAATTGCTCAATAAAATCTGGTAATTTGGCAGAGAATATTTCTAGGCCTCTTTGTTTTGCTTCTTCTTTTCCTACTTGCTTATAAATCGTGCCGACTTCAGCACGTTCTTTATCAGAAAAAATAGGAATATTAATACTTCCCGGAATCGTTGCCTCTTCATATTCACTAGGTGAACGGACATCGACTAACGTATGTTCCCCCTTTGTTTGTAATAAATCTTTAATTTCAATATCATGGAACATAAGTAACAACTCCACTTCTTTCAAAATCTAGGCAGTCTACTTAGACCATATCTGCAGACTTTCTAGCATCAAATATTATTCCCTTAAATGTATAACTTTAACATAATCGATTAATGATTACTTCTCATAACTACCTCATAAACCTAATTTATTTAGGGCATAATGATCGCAGTTTACCCCACAAAATGAAGGTCCACTTTATCTCTTTCAGTAGAAAGGCTTTTTTTGAAAATCAAATCGTTGACAAATATACATTAGGGGGGTATAGTAAAAGTATAAAATGTAAAAGGAAGTGACAAAAATGGGAGACTATCTTCATGATCAACCCATTGTGCCTAGATCGGATGGAGAGAAGCAAGCAGTCATCAATCGTTTAAAACGAATTGAAGGCCAAGTTCGAGGCATTCAGAAAATGGTAGAAGATGATCGCTATTGTGTGGATATATTGGTGCAAATTAGTGCGATTAATGCCGCATTGAAAAAAGTCGGTTTTTCCGTAGCAGAAAGACATGCGAAACATTGTGTCAGCCATGCGGTGAAGTCTGGTGACGGGGAGGAGTCTATTGATGAATTGATCAATATCATGAAACATTTTGCTAAATAGGAGGGGAAATAGATGAGCGAATTAAAACATGCAACAGTTGGCGTAACAGGAATGACATGTTCAGCTTGTTCTAGTCGCGTGGAAAAGGTCTTGAACAAAATGGACGGTGTGGAAGCGCAAGTAAATTTAACGACGGAAAAAGCTACTGTCGATTATGACCCAACAACGACTTCGATTCATGATATTACCGATCGAATTGAAAAAGTTGGCTACGGGATTCAAATGGAAAAGTCTGAGCTTGACGTTATGGGCATGACATGTGCAGCCTGTTCATCGCGTATTGAAAAAGTACTCAATAAACAGGAAGGAATTAAAGAAGCTACTGTCAATTTGACGACAGAGAACGCGACAGTTGAATACAATCCTGGTCTTATTGATGAAAAAGCAATTATTGATCGAATTAAAAAACTTGGATATGACGCGAAAGTAAAAGCCGATAAACAGGAAAAGCAGTCTCAAAAAGAAAAAGAATTACAGAAAATGAAGTGGAAACTCGCTATTTCTGCAATTTTGTCGATTCCATTATTAGTTACGATGCTCGACCATTTATTAGGCATTTCCCTTCCTTCTATTTTCATGAATCCTTGGTTTCAATTTGCTTTAGCCACTCCGATTCAATTCATTATTGGTTGGCAATTTTACGATGGAGCTTATAAAAACTTACGAAATGGCGGGGCAAATATGGACGTTCTTGTCGCCCTTGGTACAAGTGCCGCTTATTTCTATAGTTTATATGAAGGATTTAAAACGATTGGAAATCCGGGATATGATCCACATCTTTATTTTGAAACGAGTGCTATTTTAATTACACTTATTTTATTCGGAAAATATTTAGAAACAAATGCGAAAAGTAGAACAACCGCTGCGTTATCTGAATTATTGAATTTACAGGCAAAACAAGCGCGGGTTATTCGAAGTGGTGACGAAGTGATGATCCCAGTGGAAGATGTTGTTGTTGGAGATATAATGCTAGTAAAGCCGGGAGAAAAAATGCCCGTAGATGGTGTGGTTACAAAAGGAAGAACGTCTGTCGATGAATCGATGCTTACAGGAGAATCTATTCCGATTGAAAAAGACATTGGGGCAGATGTTGTCGGATCAACAATTAACAAAAATGGAACGATTGAAATGGAAGCGACTAAAGTAGGAAAAGATACGGCTCTTGCTTCGATCGTTCAGGCAGTAGAAGATGCGCAAGGCTCGAAGGCTCCAATTCAACGTCTTGCTGACATTATTTCAGGATACTTTGTTCCGATTGTTGTTGGGATTGCAGTTTTAACATTTATTATTTGGATTACGCTCGTTCAGCCCGGTAATTTTGAACCCGCGTTAGTTGCCTCCATAGCGGTGCTCGTTATCGCATGTCCGTGTGCTTTAGGTTTAGCAACACCAACATCGATTATGGTTGGAACTGGAAAAGCGGCGGAAACAGGCATTCTTTTTAAAGGTGGAGAACACCTAGAACGTACTCACCAACTTAATGCCGTCATTCTGGATAAGACAGGAACGATTACACAAGGTAAGCCAGAAGTGACGAACTTTACAGGGGATGACGAAACGTTACAATTACTCGCTAGTGCGGAAAAAGGATCAGAACACCCCTTAGCAGAAGCAATTGTCGCCCATGCAACAGAAAATGAAATTGAACTTTTAGACACAGATGAATTTGAAGCGATACCTGGTCACGGTATTCGTGCGACGATTTCGGGTAAAGAAATTTTTGTTGGAACAAGAAAGTTAATGACAGATAACAACATTGATGTCATCAATGCAGAAGATAATCTCAAAACTTATGAGACGGATGGGAAAACAGCGATGTTAATTGCAATCGACGGCATATATCGTGGCATTGTCGCTGTAGCTGACACAATCAAGGATACGGCAAAAGAAGCGATTGCTGAGTTACATGACCAAGGGTTAGAAGTTCTAATGCTAACAGGAGACAATCAACTGACGGCTGATGCGATTGCCAAACAAGTTGGGATTGATAGGGTCTTTGCCCAAGTGTTACCAGAAGAAAAAGCGGAAAAAGTAAAAGAAGTTCAAGCTCAAGGTAAAAAAGTCGCGATGGTTGGGGACGGGGTGAATGATGCACCTGCTCTTGCAACAGCGGATATCGGAATTGCGATTGGAACAGGAACAGAAGTGGCCATTGAAGCAGCAGACGTCACGATTCTTGGAGGAGAGTTATTACTCATTCCTAAAGCAATCAAATTAAGTAAAGCAACGATTAAAAATATCCGCCAAAACTTATTCTGGGCCTTTGGTTATAATACCGCGGGAATCCCGATTGCTGCTCTAGGTTTATTAGCCCCATGGATTGCTGGAGCTGCGATGGCATTGAGTTCCGTCAGTGTCGTTTCCAACTCCCTTCGTTTAAAAAGGGTAAAAGTATAGATAT
>Ga0209487_1004704_pt1 | contig 10395 bp, 8 predicted proteins | sample Poulit2012_FD_187524 | JGI IMG/M metagenome (GOLD analysis project Ga0209487, IMG submission 187524) | Agricultural soil microbial communities from Georgia to study Nitrogen management - Poultry litter 2012 (SPAdes) (version 2) | ecosystem: Environmental > Terrestrial > Soil > Agricultural land... | reverse complement strand
TGAACCCGTGTATTGTAGTATTGAGCCAATCGATTATGTAAAACGTAAAGATGGAAGTAAAAAGGAAAAGCAGGATTTATATACTAAGCCTGAACTATTTAAAAATGACTTTATGCGATTTGCGAAAGTAGCGGATGTATTTATTGCGGGACATTTTTATGATGAAGGTGCACCTAAACTCCTGTCAATACAAGACTTACAAAATCCAGAATTAAAAATTAGATACATAGCCGACATTTCATGTGATATTGATGGACCAATAGCCTCTACCATTCGTCCGTCGACCATCGCAGATCCATTTTACGGTTATTTAGTTAGCAAAAAAAGTGAGGTGGCCTACGATCATCCAGAAGCTATTGCGGTTATGGCAGTTGATAATCTACCTTGTGAATTGCCAAGAGATGCGAGCGAAGGCTTTGGAAAGGACTTTTTAAATCTTATCATACCATCTTTTTTCAATAAGGACAAAAGCGAAGTTTTAAAAAGGGCTAGTATTACAGATAAACATGGCAACCTCACCCCTAGATTTTCTTATTTATCTGATTACGTTAAAAAAGAAGGGTAGTATAATGATATTTTACTTTTTATAATTTATTGTCTAACTATTTATTCATTTAAATTTCTAAAATTTAATCTATTGTTAATGAAATAAAGGTTAGGTGTATAAACTAATGAGGTAGGGTTTTGTTTTATGTGGATATGTTAATGTTTGGGTCGGCTTTACCTGTTTCTAGTTAATTTAAAGTTAATAATAAAAGAATTAATAGGAAACTGTGCGTTTAAATACAAGTAATTTTTCAAACTTCATTTTGAATTGACAAGTTAGGAGTTAATATAATTAAAATTAAGTTAAATGAAAAATAAATAAAATTAATTAGCAAATGTGTTGTGTATGAATATAAAATGCGCTATTTTTATAATAACTTAAATTAATTGGGGAGTTAATTTAAAGTGGGATTTATAAAGGTCACTTATGTAACTATAAGTGACCTTTGTTATTTTAATTTTAGTAATTCTTATCTTCAAGAACGCTTAACCTTATATTTCAAAGGTTAGCTTTGTTACTTTTTACTAAAACACATATTTCTTACTACTTATTGTAAAAATAGCATGCTGATTTAAGTTAGTTTAGAATTAGTGTTGATCTATCTTTGAGTTTTATATATTGATAAGTATGGTAAGTTTTATTTGGAATTCTGATGATTTTAGTTTCGGATATTGAATTTACTTGACATAAGTTAATAATTAGGGTTAACCCTTCTTGTTCAGACTAAATATTCTTCTTACATTTGTAAATAGAAAGTAAGCTTAAGTTAATTGGGGAGTTAATTAAAGCAGGTTACAAAGGCTACTTGTATTTATACAGGTAGCCTTTTTTTATTGTATAAAGTTTAGTGACATACGGTTTATTAAAACATCAACCACAATTTTTTACAATATAATATCTGAATAGATAATAAATTCCAAGAATATCTAAGTCAATAAATTGACGTTGAGTGTTTAATAACCTTCAAATTCATTCAATTATTATTAACTAATCTCGATAAAAGTTCTGTGTTTGGCAGAATGTTAAATAACTTAAAGCAAAAAACAATCATAATTTTAACAATGAAACGAAGGTATAAACACTATATTTACTATGCTGAAATTAATTGGGGAGTTAATAGAAGCAGTTTTAAAAAGGCTACTTGCATTTATGTAGGTAGCCTTTTACTTATTATGATAGTTTTATTTTTTTGATTCAGTATGTTTGTTGTCAACCTAATGCTTTAAAATATCATGTTACAGCTTTTTCGTGCTTCTATACTCCATTTCTTAAATGATCCTTCAGTGATCTCTTCTATTTCTGCAAGTTATGCATACTGGGAAGATGGTTTGCTAGTAGTGGAGGATGGTAAAATAAAGGCGGTAGGAGACTATTCAGAACTGATCGGAGATTATAAAGGATCCAAAATCACGGTTTATAATGGTAAGCTCTTAATGCCAGGATTTATTGATACACATATTCACTTTCCACAAACAGAAATGATCGCATCGTATGGAGCTGAACTATTAGATTGGCTTAATACCTATACTTTTCCAACCGAACAAAAGTTTGAAGATAAAGAATACGCAGCAAAAATATCGAAAGAATTTCTAAGACAACTATTGTTACAAGGTACTACAACAGCCCTAGTATTTGGTTCAGTGCATAAAGCATCGGTAGAAGCTTTTTTTGAAGAAGCTCAGAAACAAAGTTTACGCATGATTGCTGGAAAAGTGATGATGGATAGGAATGCGCCAGAGTATTTACTGGATACGCCAGAAAGCTCTTATGCGGATTCCAAAGCACTTATTGAAAAGTGGCATGGAAAAGGGAGGTTATTATATGCGGTTACTCCTAGATTTGCACCCACCTCAAGTAAGGAGCAACTTGCAAAAGCCAAACAATTATTGGAGGAATATCCTGATGTATATTTGCATACGCACTTATCAGAAAATAAAGAGGAGCTAGCATGGGTATCGGAGTTATTTCCAGAGGCAGACAATTATCTAGATGTGTATGATAGAGCAGGTTTGCTACATTCAAAATCCGTCTTTGCGCACAGTATTTACTTGTCAGAATCAGAATGGGGAACCTTACACCATCATGATTGTAGCGTGGCTTTCTGTCCTACTTCAAACTTATTTTTAGGAAGTGGTTTGTTTAATATTCAAGCTGCCGAGAGGCACAAGGTTCGAGTGGGAATGGGAACCGATGTTGGTGCTGGAACAAGTTTTAGTATTTTAGAAACACTCCAGGAAGCATACAAAGTAAATCAATTGCGAAAAGCATTTCCAGAAGAAGGCTATGAGCAGGAGCCATTAAGTTCATTAAAAGCATTTTATTTAGCCACCTTGGGCGGTGCTAAAGCTTTACATTTGGATAGTGTAATCGGAAATTTCGAAGAAGGAAAAGAAGCAGATTTTGTAGTATTGGACTTAGCTTCTAGTGAACTATTAAAATTTCGTTTAGCACAATGCAAAACATTAGAAGAGAAGCTATTTGTAATTCAAATGCTTGCTAATGATCGCATCGTAACCCAAACCTATATATTAGGACAGCCTGTATTATAAAATCATACAGGCTATCCTAAATATTTTTATAAAGATCTTACTACCTTACGAATAGCCGTAAGATTTGTAAGTAACTTTTCTAAATGTTGTAAGTCAAGCATATTGGCTCCGTCGCTTTTTGCTGTCGAAGGATCAAAATGTGTTTCTATAAACAGTCCATCTACATTATTTACAACGCCAGCTCTAGCTATAGTTTCAATCATTTCAGGTCTTCCGCCTGTAACTCCACTTGCCTGATTTGGTTGTTGGAGTGAGTGCGTAACGTCTAATACTGTATTTGCAAAAGATCGCATAGCAGGAATACCTCGAAAATCAACGATCATGTCTTGGTAGCCAAACATAGTCCCTCTGTCGGTAACCATTACTTGATTATTTCCGCTTTCCGTTACTTTCGTAACCGCATGTTTCATGCTTTCAGGACTCATAAACTGTCCTTTCTTTAGATTAACTGTTTTTCCAGTCTTTGCTGCTGCTACTACTAAATCGGTTTGTCTAACAAGAAAAGCTGGGATTTGCAATACATCTACATACTCCGCAGCAAATGCTGCATCGCTGCTTTCATGAATATCGGTTACAGTTGGAACGTCGAAGGTTTCCGAAACTTTACGTAATATTTTTAAAGCTTTTTCATCACCAATCCCAGTAAAACTGTCTAGTCGACTGCGGTTGGCCTTTTTAAAGCTACCTTTAAATATATAAGGTATCTTAAGTTTATCAGTAATACTCACCACCTTTTCCGCTATACGAAGTGCCATTTCCTCACCTTCTATAGCGCACGGTCCGGCGATTAGGAAAAAGTTTCCCGAATCGGTATGTTTTATTTTTGGAATTAAATTCAGTTGCATAAGAATTAGTTTTGTACAGCAAAGTTACATTAAATCTACTTACTAATTAAATGCGGGTATTTTATATTTATCTACTAAGTTTTTGGCATGCTTTAAAATACTGTTAACAAACCGACATTAGTTTTATTATAATGTTTAATTTTTATATATTTATATAATAATAAACTAAAAAACTAAAGCTATGCGGAGTATTTTATGGTTAATTGCAGTTGTTGCTATTATAATCTGGGTTCTAGGACTACTAGGAGTGGTCGGTGGAATGGGAGAAAGTAATTTAATTCACATTCTTCTAGTAATTGCAGTTATAATAATTCTTTACAATATTATTTCAGGTAGAAAACCTTTGAGTTAAACAAAAAAACTATACTTTAAAAAGAATCCTATTAAACTTTGGTTTTAATAGGATTTGTTGTTTACACCTATGTTTTTTTAGGTTTGCTTTAAAAGAATAGCAGTTTTATATAGTGCTGTTAATAAATTTTCAATTGATTAAGGTTGTACTTCTATAATTTTGGTGAAAATTCGTATCTTTGTGCACTTAAAATCGAAGCAATTATATGAACATTAAAAATATTGCAATTATTGCACACGTTGACCACGGTAAAACTACTTTGGTCGATAAGATTATCCATCACAGTGTTGACGTTGAACAAGATGACGAAGGTACCCTGATTTTGGATAATGAAGACTTAGAAAGAGAACGTGGGATTACCATTACATCAAAGAACGTATCTATTCGATACAAGGACACTAAGATTAATATTATTGACACGCCAGGTCACGCCGATTTTGGAGGGGAAGTAGAGCGAGTTCTAAATATGGTAGACGGAGTTTTATTGCTAGTTGATGCCATAGAAGGTCCTATGCCCCAAACAAGATTTGTTTTGCAGAAAGCTATAGAGTTAGGTAAAAAGCCTTGCGTGGTAGTTAACAAAGTAGACAAAGAAAACTGTAGACCTGATGAGGTACATGAAGCTGTTTTTGATTTGATGTTTGAATTAGGAGCAGAAGAGTGGCAGTTAGATTTTCCAATAGTATATGGTTCAGCAAGAGATGGTTGGATGAGTGAAGATTGGGAAAAGCCAACTGAATCTCTAGAGCCACTACTAGATATGGTACTAGAACATGTTCCTTCGCTTAAGGTCGAAGAAGGTAATACACAAATGCTTATTACTTCGTTAGACTATTCTTCATATACAGGACGTATAGCTATTGGACGACTTACTAGAGGTAAATTAATTGAGAACCAACCAATTTCTTTAGTGAAAAGAGATGGTGCAATTCATAAGTATAGAGTAAAAGATCTTTATGTTTTTGAAGGGATAGCAAGAAAGAAGGTTAAGGAAATTGAAACGGGCGATATTTGTGCTTTAGTAGGTCTAGAAGGGTTTGATATTGGTGATACTATTGCCGATGCAGAAAATCCTGAAGCACTTCCAACCATTGCTATTGATGAACCTACAATGAGTATGTTGTTTACCATTAACGACTCACCATTTTTTGGACAAGATGGAAAATACGTTACCTCTCGACATATTAAGGAGCGTCTAGAAAAGGAGTTAGAAAAAAATCTTGCTTTGCGCGTGAAAAGTACCGATACCGCCGATAAATTTATGGTGTTCGGGCGTGGGGTTATGCACCTGTCTGTTTTAATAGAAACCATGCGAAGAGAGGGCTATGAACTACAAATAGGCCAACCACAGGTAATCGTGAAAGAAATCGATGGTGTACAGTGTGAACCTATTGAAGAGTTGACTATTGATGTGCCATCGGACTTGAGTGGACGAGCTATTGAACTAATCTCCTTAAAGAAGGGGGAAATGCAAAGTATGGAGACTAGGGGGGAGCGTACTATTTGTACGTTTATTATTCCTTCTAGGGGAATTATTGGTCTTCGTACACAAATAATTACTGCAACGGCTGGTCAAGCTATTATGACCCATCGCTTCATAGAATATCAGCCAATGAAAGGTGGTATTCCTGAGCGTATAAATGGTAGTATGATCTCTATGGAAAATGGTACTGCTATTCCATATTCTATTGATAAACTGCAGGAGCGTGGTAAGTTCTTTGTAGATCCAGGCGAAGAAATTTATGAGGGTCAGGTAGTTGGTGAGAATTCTAGAAATGAAGATATGGTAGTGAATATTACCAGAACGAAAAAAATGACGAACGTACGCGCATCAGGAACTGATGATAAAGCACGTATTGTGCCAGCAATAAAGTTTTCATTGGAAGAAGCTTTAGAGTATATTCAAAAAGATGAATACGTTGAGGTAACTCCAAATCACCTGCGTATTAGAAAAATATATCTAAAAGAGCACGACAGAAAACGTTATAGTAATTAAGAGCTAAAGCGATACTAAATATAAACAGCCGAGCATAAGCTCGGCTGTTTTATTATTTTGCTTCTGTAAGTTCTGTAGGAACGTTATGGAGAAGATCTTTTATTTTAACTTTTCTAAACTTATTAGTAATAGCATCCTTCTCTCTAATAAGTAGGAAATGAATTGGGCAAGGATTTTCGCTATTACAAGCCTCAAATCGTAACAAACAATTAGAGAAGAAATCCTCTCCTTCTAGCTGCTTAACTATATCCATTATGCTTGTTTGCATTTGTTTCTCTGTAAGAAAAAAACCTCCATACGGCCCTTTTTTAGATGACAAAAAGCCTTCTCTTGTGAGTTCTTGTAGGATTTTGGATAAAAAAGCTTGTGGAATATCATGTCGCTCAGCGATTTCTCCCACTTTTGTTTTCTCACCCTTCATACTATTCTTAACGATGTGGCTCAGCCCAGTAATAGCGTATTTTGAATTGTTTGCTAACATAAGATAAAGGTACAAAAGATTATTTTATTGTATATGAAGTTCGAAAAATAATTTGAAACCATGCTTCTTGTCACATTCTTCACTTATTTAATGTTCTAGTTTTACACTAAATATCAAATAAAAAATAGAATTACAGCTAAATAGGACAGAAATGTCTTAATACTGATAATTATCATAAATTGTGTGAAATGACTGCCTTACATTTGTTGTCAAATAACAAACCATAAACAATTAATTACTATGAGAAAATATGTTTTTATCCTTCTTTTTGCTGGTTTACTAAGCAGTTGTGGAAACAGCGAAGAGAAGAAATCTAAGTCGGTTACTATTGGCACACAGTCCACTGCAACCACGCCTAAAGAAGCTCCAAAAAAGGCATTAACCGCCAATGATATGATTGATATGAATAACAAAGGAGTAGGGGTGATTAAATCTGTTACGTTAGATGAAATAGACCCGACACTAGCTGCTAAAGGAGAAGAGGTGTTCAATGCCAATTGTACGGCTTGCCACAAAATCGATCGAAAGTTTATAGGTCCAGCTATGGAAGGAGTAGTAGATCGTCGTGCTCCAGAATGGATTATGAATATGATATTAGATCCGGAGCTCATGGTTAAGGAAGATCCTATAGCAAGACAACTTCTTATGGATTACAATGGTTCTCCAATGGCGAATCAAGGGATATCCGAAGAGGATGCTCGTGCTCTATTAGAGTATTTCCGAACCTTATAAATGGAAGAAATAACCAATTATATACCTTAAAATTATTATGAAACAAACAATTAGATTTTTATTTATTGGCGCTGCATTAGCAACACTTGCAGCTTGTAACCCAGGAGGCGCTAATGGAAATAGGACCTCTTCAGGTTCAGGAAGTTCGGCAGCAGAACGCGTTTATGTAGCGCCTGGTGAACATGATGAATACTACGGGTTTTTGTCTGGTGGATTCGATGGACAGATTTCCGTGTATGGTATTCCTTCTGGTAGGCTATTTAAGACCATACCAGTATTTTCACAAGTTCCTATGAACGGATACGGATATACAGAAGAAACCAAACCTATGCTAGAAACCTCTTATGGTTTTGTGCCTTGGGATGACTTGCACCACCCTGATATATCGCAAACTAATGGAGAATTGGACGGACGCTGGATTTTTGCAAATGGGGTGAATACACCAAGAATTGCACGAATTGACTTAGAAGATTTCGAAACAGCAGAAATAATTGAGATTCCGAATAGTGCAGGAAATCACAGTTCAGCATTCGTAACAGAAAATACAGAGTATGTTGTGGCAGGAACACGTTTCTCTGTTCCAGTTCCTCAACAAGATATGCCTATAGATGAGTACAAAGGAAACTTTAAAGGAACCATATCTTTTATAAGCGTTGATCAAGATTCAGGAGAGATGGATTTGTCTTTCCAATTATTGCTGCCAGGATTTAACTATGACTTAGGACATCCGGGAAGACATGACTCACATGGTTGGTTCTTCTTTACTACCTATAATACCGAGGAAGCACATACGTTACAAGAAGTAAATGCATCACAAAATGATAAGGACTTTATCGTGGCAATTAACTGGAAAAAAGCAGAAGAGTATTTAAAGCAAGGAAAAGGAAAAACTGTACCTGCAAGATACTTCCACAATAAATTCGATGTCAATACACATACGGCGACTTCTACTGTAAAGGAAGAAGTAACTATAATGGACGCTATGGAATTGCCAGGAGTTGCTTATTTTATTCCAACCCCTAAGTCACCGCATGGGGTAGACGTAGATCCATCAGGAGAGTATATTATAGGTAACGGTAAGTTATCTGCAAACCTGACAGTACACTCTTTCTCCAAAATGCTAGATGCTATCGAAAACGAACGTTTTGAAGGAGAAGCTTATGGAATTCCTATTTTAAACTTCGAAGATGTGTTGGCAGGGGTAGTGCCACAGCCAGGTTTAGGACCGCTACATACCGAGTTTGATGATAAAGGATATGCTTATACAACTTTCTTTATCTCTTCGGAAGTTGTAAAGTGGGAGTTGGGAACTTGGGAAGTAATCGATAGAAAAGACTCGTACTACTCACCAGGTCACTTAGTAATTCCAGGAGGAAACAGTAGAAAACCAGATGGTAAGTATATGGTTACGATGAATAAAATTACTAAAGACAGGTTCTTACCTGTAGGTCCGGAATTAAACCACGCTGCACAATTATTTGATATTACAGGCGATAAGATGGAGTTATTACTTGACTTCCCGACAGTTGCCGAACCTCACTATGCGGCTATGATTCACGCAGATAAAATCAAAGATAAAACTAGACAGATTTATAAGCTGAGTGAAAACAAGCACGAAAGAGTAGTTAAAAGTCCTGGTGAAACACGTGTAGAGCGTGACGGTAAAAATGTTCACGTCTATATGTCAATGATTCGAAGCCACTTTACACCAGATAATATTGAAGGGATTAAAGTTGGAGACAAGGTGTACTTCCACATTACTAACCTAGAGCAGGACTTTGACATTCCTCACGGGTTTGCCATATTAGGAAACAATAATGCGGAGATGCTTATTCTTCCAGGGCAAACAGAAACCTTGACTTGGGAGCCTAAAGAAGTTGGGGTATGGCCATTTTATTGTACCGACTTCTGTTCTGCTTTGCATCAAGAAATGTCTGGTTACGTTCGAGTATCACCAGAGGACTCTGACATTGAATTGTCATGGGGGCTTGATGATTCTAAGTTCACTGAATAATAATCCAAGGAGCAAACATATTGTTTAAGGTTTGATAAGTAGCCCTTGGGAAAATAGCGGAGCTAAAAATTTTAGTTCCGCTATTTAATAAAATAATTACACATGAAGAAGGCTAGCATATTAATGATTATTGGCGCTGTATTGGTGCTCAGTTTATTTTATTTTCCGTTATGGAATGTAACATTAATTGCACCGCAATACCCATCACCTGGATTAGGAATGGATATTTATATCGATGGTTTAAAAGATGTTCGTGAGGGAGATATCACAAATATCGATATTATGAACCACTATATAGGAATGAAACCTATTCCTAAACCGAATGAAATGTGGGAGTTTAGCGTATTTCCAATAGTAGTTGGGGTAATGGGAGGAATTGGAGTATTAATAGGAGTTTTAGGGTTTATAGGGAAAATAAAGCCAAAAATAATTTTAGGTTGGTTTATTCTAATGAGTATTCTTGGAATACTTGGAATGTATGACTTTAACTTGTGGTTAATAGACTATGGAGGTAATTTAGATCCCAATGCAATCATGAGTTTTGTGGATGCTCATGGAAATCCTATGAAATATAAACCACCTCTTTGGGGACATAAAAAACTGTTGAACTTTGACACTTATTCTCAACCTGCATTAGGAGGTTACTTAATGTTTGTTGGTATGGGCCTAGTCCTTCTCTCTTATATTGTAGGAAGGAAATCATTAAAGAAAAACTAAATATGAGATCAATATTTTTAATTCTATTTGTTGTTGCTGGTTTGTTAACCTCTTGCGATAAATCACCACAGCCTATAAACTACGGAGAAGAGGAATGCCACTTTTGTAGAATGGGCATAGTTGATGCAACACATGCCGCACAAGTAGTTACCGAAAAAGGGA
>Ga0209487_1004703_pt1 | contig 10399 bp, 7 predicted proteins | sample Poulit2012_FD_187524 | JGI IMG/M metagenome (GOLD analysis project Ga0209487, IMG submission 187524) | Agricultural soil microbial communities from Georgia to study Nitrogen management - Poultry litter 2012 (SPAdes) (version 2) | ecosystem: Environmental > Terrestrial > Soil > Agricultural land... | reverse complement strand
CTGCCCGACGAAGGCGACGACGAGGCGCGCCGGCACCAGGCTCACCAGATGCTGACCCAATGGGGACGGCTGGCGCCGGAGTACGTCACCATGCACGAGATGGGGGCCGACATTCCCTGCGAGTGCGGCATGCTGACGGCCCACACCTTCCTCAGCGATCACATCGCTGCACTGATTCAGTCCCCCAGCTATCATGGCCTGCTGGCCACGGCAGACATGGAGCCCGTCTACCGCTACCACCGCCGCCTCCTGCAGGTCCTGCAATGGCGTCGGGGCGCAGACCACTGGCTGCTCAAGGCCCCCGCCCACCTCGGCCATCTGGAGACTCTGTTCAAGGTCTACCCCGATGCCCGGGTCATCCAGACCCACCGCGACCCCATCAAGTCCATGGCCTCGGCCACCAGCCTGCTGGGCACCCTGTACTGGACCCGCAGCGACCAGCACTTCGAGGCGTCCCTGTTTGAAGACCTGATGCTGGGCGAGGCAACCGCCTCGCGGCTGGAGGCGGTCATGGCCCTGCGGGATGGCGGGCAGGTCCCCGAGGGCCAGATCACCGATTCCCGCTACCAGGACCTCATCGACGACCCCGAGGGCACCGTCGCCCGCCTCTACCGCTGGATGGGGCTGTCCTTCGGCAGCACGGAGAGCGACCGGGTCCACAACTATCTGACCCACAAACCCAAGGGCAAGCACGGCGTACACCGCTACCGGGAGCCCGGCCCGGAGCAGGTGGCCCGAGAACGGCCGCTGTTCCAGGCCTACCAGCAGCGCTACCGCGTGCCCGACGAAATCTGAGCGGTGCCGGGGCTCGGGCCCCGGCCCCTTCTGCTCTGATCCAGGCCCGAGCTATCCCGCCTTGCAGACCATGCCGCGAAGGTCAGCCCCGCTGGGCTGCTGGTACACCTGCAGGCCAAACTCGGGCAGGATGGCCAGCAGATGGTCGAAGATGTCCGACTGGATCCCCTCGTAACCCACCCAGGCCACGGTATTGGTAAAGCAGTAGATTTCCAGGGGCAGGCCCTCGCCGCCCGGGGCCAGCTGGCGCACCATCAGCGTCATGCCCTGGTGGATGCCGGGATGGCTGCGCAGATAGCGGTCAACATAGGCCCGGAAGGTGCCGATGTTGGTGATGCGCCGCGTGTTCACGGGGTCCGCTGCCCGCTCGGGCAGTCGGGCGTTCCACTCGGTTATCTCCTCTTCCTTTTCCTTCAGGTAGTCGCTCAGCAGTGAAAAGCGATGGAGCCGCTGCAGTTCTTCATCGGCGAGAAAGCGCACGCTGCTCTGGTCGAGGCACAGGGAGCGCTTGATGCGCCGCCCACCGGACTGCTGCATGCCCCGCCAGTTCTTGACCGATTCGGTGATCAGCTTGCGGGTGGGCACGGTGGTGATGGTCTTGTCCCAGTTCTGCACCTTGACCGTGTGCAGGGCGATGTCGATGACATCGCCATCGGCATTGAGATGGGGCATTTCAATCCAGTCGCCGACCCGGACGATGTCATTGCTGGAGATCTGCACGCTGGCCACCAGAGACAGGATGGTGTCCTGGAAGATCAGCATCAGCACTGCGGCCATGGCGCCGAGCCCCGACAGCAGGATCACCGGCGATCGGTCGATGAGCGCAGCGATCATCAGGATGACCGAGATCGCGTAGACGACGATCTTGAGCACTTCGAGGTAGCCCTTGATGGGCCGGGTAGCCGCCTCGGGACGCCGGCTGTAGAGGGCATTGACCAGGTTGAGCGCATTGGCCACCGCCATGCCGATGGTGAGAATGATGAAGGCGCTGCTGACATTGCGCACCACCGCCACCACGCCCTCGGACAGGTTCGGCACCGACCCGATGCCCTGCCAAATCACCAGGGCCGGCACAATGTTGGCCAGCCGGGCACTGACGCCGTGATCATCCAGCCTGCGGTGGTGGGTTTGGGCCATCCGCCTCAGCACGCCAAAAACACCGCGCAGCAGCAGCTGCCGGGTAATCCAGTTGGCCACCCAGGCCGCGACCAGCAGGGCCGCCAGCATGACTCCCGCATGCACCCAGGGATACTCTTCAAACAGGCTGTTCAGCCCTTCCAGCTCTAGCATGATGACCTCAATTCAGCGGACAGAAGAGGTCGCTGCCCACCGGCATCGCCCGCGCTGCAGCGACCCGTTGACCATGCGCCTCAGCGCTGGGAAGACAGGTTGCCACCATCCACCACGATTTCTGCAGCGGTGATGTAGGACGCCTCGGCCGAGAGCAGAAAGCGCACGACCCGGCCCACCTCTGCCGTCGTGCCCAGGCGTCCCAGCAGAATGCGCCGCTCAAAGCTGCCGGGGGGCAGCTGGTCCAGGGAGCGCTGCAGCATGGGGGTGTGGATCTGTCCCGGCGACACGGCATTGATGCGAATGCCCTCGGGGCCCAGGCTGTCGGCCATGGACCTCACCGCGGACAGCATGCCTCCCTTGGAGGCACTGTAGGCGGGCACCAGGCCATTCCCCAGGGTCGCATTGACCGAGGCAATGCCCACGATGGCCGAGCCCTCGCTGGCGCGAAAGTCGGGCAGCAGCGCCCGGATCAACAGGGGGAAGGCGCGCAGGTTGACCGCCATCACGGCATCCCAGTTGTCGGCATCCACCGCTTCCACCGGCAGCTCTTTCACCACGCCGGCGGCATGGACCAGGCCACCCAGGGCCGGCAGCGCAGCGCGGACCTGCTGCAGCGCCGGCTCGATGGCCGCGGGGTCGCTCAGGTCGACGCCCAGCCCAATGGTGGCCACGCCGTAGGCCTCGGCCATTTCCCGGGCCACCTCCTCGGCCTCTGCGGCCTTCAGATCCAGAATGGCCACCGCCCGTCCCGCCGCCGCCAGGGCCTCGGCGCTGGCCCGGCCGATGCCGGAGGCACCGCCGGTCACGACCACCGACGTGGATGGACTGCTCAGGTCTGCATGCATGCTCTCTACTCCGTTGGGTGATGACTGCTGCCTGGTCTTGCCCCTCCCGCTCAACGGCGAAAGGGCTGCCGGTCAGCCGATGAGCTCGGCCAGATTGCCCTTGTCTTCCAGCCACGCCCGGCGATCGGCCGAGCGCCGACGAGCCAGCAGCATGTCCAGATGCTGCTCGGTGTCGTCTCCCGGCTCCATGACCAGCTGCACCAGCCGCCGGGTATCGGGATCCATCACGGTTTCCCTCAGCTGTTGGGGATTCATCTCCCCCAGTCCCTTGAAGCGGGTTACCTGGATGCGCCCCCGCCGGCCCTCGGCCTCGATGCGCTGCAGGAGGTGCTCTCGCTCGCCGTCATCCAGGGCATACCAGCTGTCCCTGCCCTGATCGATGCGATACAGCGGCGGCATGGCCACAAAGACGTGTCCGGCCTTGACCAGGGCGGGAAAGTGACGCACGAACAGGGCACAGAGCAGGGTGGCGATGTGGGCCCCGTCGGAGTCGGCATCGGCCAGAATGCACACCTTGTGATAGCGCAGCCCCGACAGGTCCGAGGAGCCGGGCTCCATGCCGATGGCCACGGCAATGTCGTGCACTTCCTGGGAGGCCAGCACCTGCTCCGGCTGCACCTCCCAGGTGTTGAGGATCTTGCCCCGCAGCGGCAGGATGGCCTGAAACTCACGGCTGCGGGCCTGTCGGGCCGACCCCCCGGCGGAATCCCCCTCCACCAGGAACAGCTCTCCCCGCTCGGGCTCGCCGCTGCTGCAGTCCGCCAGCTTGCCCGGCAGCGCCGGCCCGGCGGTGATCCGCTTGCGAGCCACCTGCCGCGAGCGACGCAGGCGCTGCTGGGCATGGCTGATGCACAGCTCCGCCAGCTGGGTGGCCTCCTCCACATGCTGGTTGAGCCACAGTGAAAAGGCATCCTTGACCACGCCGGAAACCAGCCCGGCCGCCTCCCGGGAGGACAGCCGCTCCTTGGTCTGGCCGGAAAACTGAGGGTCGCTCATCTTGACCGACAGCACATGGCTGCAGCGCTCCCAGATGTCCTCGGGAGCCAGCCTCACCCCCCGGGGCAGCAGACTGTGGATTTCGCAGAATTCCCGCAGAGCTTCCAGCAGGCCCGAGCGCAGCCCATTGACGTGGGTGCCCCCCTGGCTGGTGGGAATCAGGTTCACATAGGATTCGGCCAGCACCTCGCCGCCCTCGGGCAGCCACTGCAGGGCCCAGTCCACCGCCGAGGTCTCGTCGGCGACGCTGCCCACCAGGGGCTGTTCCGGCAGGGTCGGCCACTCCCGGGTGGCCGCTGCCAGGTAATCCGCCAGCCCCGCCTCGTAGCACCACTCCTCCCTCTCCCCCGAGCTCTCCTCGGTCAGGGTCACCGTCAGGCCGGGGCACAGCACCGCCTTGGCCCGCAGCACGTGGCGAAGCCGGGGCAGGGAAAAGCGCGCTGAATCGAAGTATTGCGGATCGGGCAGAAAGCGCAGCATGGTGCCGGTATTGCGCCGGCCACAGCGGTCGATCACCTCCAGCGGCTCGGTGCGCTCACCGCCGCGAAAGGCCATTCGATGCACCTGGCCCTCGCGGCGAATCACCACTTCCAGGCTCAGCGACAGAGCATTGACCACGCTGACGCCGACGCCGTGGAGACCGCCCGAAAAGCGGTAGTTGCGATCGGAGAACTTGCCCCCGGAATGCAGCGTGGTCAGGATGACCTCCACGCCGGGCACCTCCAGTTCGGGGTGGAGGTCGACGGGCATGCCCCGGCCATCGTCGGTCACCGACAGCGAACCATCCTCGTGGAGCACCACGTCCACCCGCCGGGCATGGCCCTCCAGGGCCTCGTCGACGCTGTTGTCGATGACCTCCTGAGCAAGGTGGTTGGGGCGGGTGGTATCGGTGTACATGCCCGGGCGCTTGCGCACGGGGTCGAGGCCGGTGAGGACCTCGATGGACTGGGCGGTATAAGTGGTCATGGCACTCCATGTTACAGCGGTTGGTGCGGCAGCGTGCCGCCATCCATTGTAAGGGGTTCACCTCCACAGGCAATGGCCGAGGTCCCGCTCAGGCCACCGCGGCGTGTCGCCTCGCCCAGCCAAGATAGACCAGCAGACCGCCGATGCCACAGATCGCCATGACCGTGACCAGCGGCCTGGCGCTGCCGTCATGCCAGACGCTGAGCAGCAGGCCGGCGAGGGTGCCCAGGCCGAACTGCAGGCCACCCATCAGGGCCGAGGCCGTGCCCGCTCGCTGGCCCTGATGGGCCAGGGCCAGGGCGCCCGCCGTCGGTCCCAGCGACCCCACTCCGGCAAGAAAACCGAAAAAGCCCAACCACACCGTCCACAGACTGGCCATCCCCAGCCAGGCCAGGGCCGCGCTGACCACGCCACAGAGGGCCGGCAGCCACAGGGCTCGATACAGCACGCCCTCCACACCCCAGCGGCTGATCCAGCGCTGGTTCAGATGGGCGGCCCCGATCAGGCCGAGGGAGTTGAGGCCGAAGATCCACCCATAGTGTTCAGCCGGCACTCCATACAGACTGATGAGCACAAAGGGCGAGCCCGTGATGTAGGCGAACATGCCCGCCTGCACCAGGGCCATGCACAGCGCATAGCTCGTGAACCGACCATCGCCAAGGGTGTCGGCATAGCTGCTGAACATGCTGCCCCAGCGCAGCGGCTTCACCTCGGCTGCGGGCAGCGACTCCTCCATGGAGACGTGGACCCAGAGCAGCAGCAGAGCGCCGAACAGGGCCAGCACGGCAAAGATCCAGCGCCAGCCGGCCACGCTCAGCACCAGGCTGCCGGCGAGGGGCGCCAGAATGGGCGCCACCCCCATGATCAGCATCAGCAGCGAAAAGGCCCGGGCGGCGGAGCGTGGATCACAGCGGTCCCGGATGACGGCCCGGGCGATGACCATGCCGCCACAACCGCCCAGGGCCTGGACAAAGCGCCAGCCCTGCAGTGACTCCACAGTGGGAGCCAGCACACAGGCCACCGAGGCCACGACATAGAGAGCCAGACCAAAGTACAGCGGACTCTTGCGGCCAAAGCGGTCGCTCAGCGGCCCATAGGCCAGCTGCCCCAGCGCCAGGCCAATAAAGAAGCTGGCCAGGGTGCCTTCAATGGCCCCGCCCTCGACCTCCAGCTCGGCAGCCATGGTCGGAAAGGCCGGCAGATACATGTCGATGGACAGCGGGCCGATGGCGGTCAGGGCCGCCAGCACAACGAGCCAGACCGGCGGGCGCTGGCCGGCCACGAGAACAGCAGACATCGAGGGCATGCCCCTTCAAGGTGAATGGCAGTGAGGCAGTCCCTTGCGGTCAGTAGCCGCTGGCCTTCAGGTCGGCACTGAAGGCTCCCACCGGCAGCCGGGACACTCCCGTTCCCAGGCGACCGTCGGAGTATAACCGCAACCAGCGAAAACCGGGGGCCGCGCTGTCCACCTGGAACTCATCGCTGTCAGGGCTGAACTGGACACAGGTGGAGGGGCTGGTCAACAGGCGAACTCCGGCGTGCTCCCGGTCCGTATCCTGGTGGACATGGCCGGACAGGATGGCCTGGACCTGGGGGTGGGCCGCCGCCAGCACCAGCAGATCGTCGGCGTTGTCCAGGCGCTGGCGGTCCAGCCAGCGGCAGCCCACCGGCAGGACCTGGTGGTGAAGCACGAGCAGGGTAGGCCGATCGGGGTGGGCCGCCAGCAGGCGCCCGGCCCGCTCCAGCTCCGCCGCCGCCAGGCTGCCCCCCACCTGGCCGGCCACCCTGGAATTCAGCGCGATGATCAGCCACCCCCCCAGCAGGCGGTGCCCGCACAGCTGAACGCCGGGGGGCAGCGCCTTCGCCATGGTCTCGGCGTCGTCATGGTTGCCGGGCAGCCAGGTGGTGTGCTCGGCCAGCCCGCGGGTATAGCCGGCAAAGCGCCGGTAGGGGTCGGTGCTGCCCTGGTCTGCCAGATCGCCGGTGGCCAGCAACAGATCGGCGCGGCCCCGCTCCTGCCGAGCCTGGCGGATCACCGCCTGCAGGCTGCGATCGGTATCCATGCCCAGCAGGCGAGTCCCCGCCTCACTGCCCAGATGGCTGTCAGTCAGCTGCCACACCTCGATACAGGACATTGCGCCACCCCTGCGAACGCTCTCTCGTCGCCCGGCCCCGCGGCCGGGCGGCCATGCAGTGGACGGTCGACCACCGCCCTGCATTCCTTATAACCCCTCCCCCCGCATCTCGCCAGCCTTCGAGCCGCCAAACTGCGTCACAGTTCACAGGGGGGCGCCGCCGGCACCCCCCCGAGCACCCGGCCATGGCGCAGGCCATGGCTGAGCCACTCTCCCAGAAAGCGGTTCCACTGCTCCTTTTCATCGGGCTGGAACATCTTCCGGTTGGGGTAGGCATAGCGCGGCCGCGGGCGGCGCTGGCCGCCACAGGCAATGACCTCGGCCATGCGGGCATCGTGGTACAGCCGCACCATCAGCGGCGGCATGGGCCAACGGCCCCGGCCCACCGTGGCCACCTCCACGGTCTGGGTGTAGGGAAAGGTCTCGGCGATGGTCAGCTGCAGGGTGCCGTCGTCCGGCAGCCCCAGCTGCAGCACGGCCCGGTCCTCCATGGGCGCCAACAGCCGCAGCAGCCGGGCATAGTTGGCCTCACACTCGGCGTGCTGGCCCGAAAGATCAATGCGATAGCGCTGTTGTGACATGATTCAACCACTCCGCGACAACAAACTGCACCGGGCTCAACATGGCCTCATCCCGGCCTGCCTTGCTTCGGTTTTGTCTGATACACTCCACAGCTTTGAATTGCCAGTTCAACGCCCGGCTCAGCTCACAGGTACTGCTTATGAAAGTGCTCTTGGCTCCCCTTGCAGCGACACTGCTTGCAGCGCTCTGCCATGCGTCGACGGCTGCGGCCGACACCCTCCACGACATCTATGCCATGGCCCTGGAAAACGACCCCCAGCTCAGGGCGGCCGAGGCCACCTATCGCGCCAACATCGAGCTGGAAAAGCAGGCTCTGGCAGCCATGCTGCCCCAGCTTTCGGGCGAGGCATCGTACCGGGAACAGGACATCAAGACGACTCGGGAGGGGGTGATCACCTCCCCGACCGGAGACCTGGGCCTGGCCCGCCAGACCACGCGCCTCGATACCCACAGCACCATCTGGAGCGTCGGGCTGAGTCAGCGCCTGTTCGACCTGCCCACCTGGTTTACCTTCCGCAGCGGCAAGGAGACGACCCGCCAGGCCGAGGCCCAGCTGGCCCACGACCAGCAGACGGTCATCGTACGTGTGGCCGAGACCTATCTCAACGTGTTGCGGGCCCTGGACAACCTCCACGCCTCCGAAGCCGAGGAGCGCGCCACCAGGCGCCAGCTGGAACAGACCCAGCAGCGCTATGACGTGGGGCTGGTGGCCATCACCGATGTCCACGAGGCCCAGGCCGCCTACGATGCCGTCGTCGTCCAGCGCTTGACCGACGAAGGCGGCCTGGCCACCGCCTACGAGGCCCTGAGCAGGCTGACGGGCCGCAGCCACCACAACCTGTGGCTGCTCAACAAGGATTTCCCCGTCACCGACCCCGAGCCCATGGACCGCGCCCAGTGGGTGGATTTCGCCCTGGCCAACAACCTGGCCCTGAAGGCAGCCACCTACGGCACCGAGGCCTCCCGGCAGCTGGCCACTGCCCGCCGGATGGAACACGCGCCGAAGATCACCGGCAGCTTTGTCTACTCCGAGGAGGAGCTGCGAGGCAAGCAGCGCGCCAAGCCCGCCTCCCGCTTTATCACCGACCCGGATTCCGACATCGACTCCGAGGTCTTCCTGGTCACCCTGAGCATGCCGCTGTTCACCGGCGGCGGCATCAGCTCCCAGCGGCGCCAGGCCCACGAGCAGTACAATGCCACCCTGCAGCGCTCCATCGATACCCAGCGCTCCATCATCGAGGGCACCCGGGCCCTGCATATCGCAGTGACCACCGATGTCCAGCGCATCAAGGCCCGGGAACAGGGCATCATCTCGGCCCAGAGCGCCCTGGACGCCACCCAGGCCGGCTATGAAGTCGGCACCCGCAACGTGGTGGATGTCCTCCAGGCCCAGCGGGTTCTGTTCACGGCCATGCGCGACTATGCCAACGCCCGCTACGACTACATCACCAATCTCTTCAAGCTCAAGCAGGCGGCCGGCACCCTCAGCCCCGAGGACCTGATTGGCCTGAACCAGTGGCTGGTGGAGCCCGACTCCCCCACCGCCAACACCTACCAGGACTACCAGTCCTGATCCGCCGGGGGCCCCGTTTCCGCCAGGGCCCCGTCCACCATCTCCAGTACTTTCTCCAGCGCCCCCCGGTTGGCGGCCATAGCCGCCGCGGCGGCCTGTCCCCGCCGTCGCCGCAGCTCGGGGTCGTCGGCCAGCTGCCCCAGGGCCTTTGTCAGCTCGTCGCCATCGGCCACGACCTGCAGGGCCCCGGCCTGTTGCAGCAGTCGGCTGACCTCGGGGAAATTGTAGTCGCTGGGCCCGGTCAGCACCGGCAAGGCCCAGGCGGCGGGCTCCAGCGTGTTGTGCCCGCCGCGCTCGATCAGACTGCCGCCGACAAAGGCCATATCTCCTCCCCCCAGCAGCGCCAGCAGCTCGCCCATGGTGTCGCCCAGCAACACCGCGGCCTCGCCGACCAGCGCTCCGCTGCTGCGGCGCACCCTGCTCAGGCCCATCGACGCAATGAGGTCAGCCACCCGATCGAAGCGCTCGGGATGCCTGGGTACCAGCACCAGCAGCGCCTCCGGATGGCGCTCGCGAAGTCGGCGATGGGCTTCCAGCAGCACGGCCTCCTCCCCCTCGTGGGTGCTGGCGGCGATCCAGATCGGCCACCTTCCCTGGCCGTCCCAGCAGCGCCTCAGTGCGGCGGCCCGGCGGCGCAATTCGGCGGACAGCTCCAGATCGAACTTGATGCTGCCGGTGATCTGCAGGCGCTCGGCAGGCAGCCCCAGGGCCACCAACCTCTGCCCGTGCTCCCGGGTCTGGGCGGCGACCCGGTTCACCTGGCCGAGCATCTGCCGGGTCAGGGGTGCCACCCGCCCATAGCCGCGGGCAGACCGGGCCGACAGGCGGGCATTGGCCAGCAGCACGGGAACCCCCCGCCGGTGACAGGCGTGGATGCAGTTGGGCCAGAGCTCGGTCTCCATCACCACCAGCAGCCGGGGCTGGATTCGCCGCAGAAAGCGGCGCCAGCAGCCGGGCAGATCATAGGGGGCATGGACATGGAATACCCGCGGCCCCAGCATCGCCTGCACCCGCTCGGAGCCGGTAGGCGTCATGGTGGTCACCGTGACGGCCAGGCCGGGGTGGCGAGCCAGCAATTGCCGCACGAGTGGCACGGCGGCCACCACCTCGCCCACGCTGACGGCATGCACCCAGATCCCCCCCGGAGCCGGCGCCCCGGCAAAGCGGCCAAACCGCTCGCCGATCCGGCGGGCATAGGCCGGTGCCCGCAGGGC
>Ga0209487_1004702_pt1 | contig 10400 bp, 9 predicted proteins | sample Poulit2012_FD_187524 | JGI IMG/M metagenome (GOLD analysis project Ga0209487, IMG submission 187524) | Agricultural soil microbial communities from Georgia to study Nitrogen management - Poultry litter 2012 (SPAdes) (version 2) | ecosystem: Environmental > Terrestrial > Soil > Agricultural land... | reverse complement strand
CCTCCTCGAGCGAGACTTGGCCGTGCGGGGCGGGCGAAGCGCTCACAGGTGTTTCACCCCTTCGGCCTCTCGGTAGTAGGTGGCGTGGCGGTAGTTCTTCCCAGCAGCGGATTCGAAGAATTCCTCTTTGAGGTCGGGGTCGGAGGTCGTCAGTGCGTCGGAGGGGACCACCCAGATGGAGGTGCCCTCACCCCGGCGCGTGAACAGGTCGCGGGCATTGCGCAGCGCCAGTTCCGAATCCGGGGCGTGCAGGGAGCCCACGTGGACGTGGCTGAGCCCACGGCTCGCTCGGACGAACACTTCCCACAGGGGCCATTGGTGAGTCGACATACCCGCGTCCTTTTCCGCTCTGCTACGCTGCCGCGGACTGCTGTTTCGCCGCGAACGCTGCGGCGGCCTCTCGCACCCACTCGCCCTCATCGTGGGCCTGACGGCGGTGGCGAATCCGTTCGGCATTCGCCTCACCGTTCCCGCGGAGCACTTCCCTGAACTCCTCCCAATCGAGCTCGCTCATCACCCATCTGCCGGTTTCCTCATCGAAATACAGCTCCTTATCCGGGCACTCCAGCCCGAGCGCCTCGAATTGGGGCTGGAGCATCCCTACGAACCGTTGGCGCAGTTCGTCATTGCTGAACCGTTTGATCTTCCACGCCATCGATTGCGCCGAGTTCGGGGATTCGTCATCGGGCGGGCCGAACATCATCAGCGAAGGGAAGTACCACCGGTTCACCGCGTCCTGTGCCATCTGCTTCTGCTGCGGAGTACCCCGGGAAAGGGTGAGGAGGATCTCGAAGCCCTGGCGCTGGTGGAAGGACTCTTCCTTACAGATCCGCACCATCGCCCGACCGTATGGCCCGTAGGAGGCGCGGCACAGCGGCACCTGGTTGCAGATCGCCGCGCCATCGACGAGCCAGCCGATCGCCCCCATGTCGGCCCAGGTGGGCGTGTGGTAGTTGAAGATAGAGGAGTAACGGGCCTGGCCCTCGATGAGCTGGCGGGTCATCTCCTCCCGGGAGATTCCCAGTGTTTGCGCTGCGGAATACAGGTACAGGCCGTGACCGGCTTCGTCCTGCACCTTAGCGATGAGGATCGCCTTTCGCTTCAGGCTCGGCGCGCGGGTGATCCAATTCCCCTCCGGCTGCATTCCAATGATCTCCGAATGTGCGTGCTGGGAGATCTGGCGGATGAGCGTCTTGCGGTAGGCCTCGGGCATCCAATCGCGCGGCTCGATCCGCTCATCGGCGTCGATGAGGGCGTCGAAACGGGCCTGCTGCGCAGCGTCGTCGAGTGTCGCAGTCATCGGGTCTCCTCTATAGGGGGCTTTTCCCGCAATACTTACCGATCGGTCAGTTACTAACTATACTAGCGGGACGCCCGCGCGCAACCGGTGCGAGGCGAACATCTTTGAGGGAGCGCGACGTGATGAGGAACCCCCATCCCGCTGACGCGGAACCCGCGCTGGCGGCTGACCCCGGTTGGTCGGCGACGAGTATGGCCGCCTCCGACCACGCGAAGGCTCACTTCGGGATGTGGATTCAGGAGCTACAGCGCGGCCGGGCGGTCCTTTCGATGCGGGTACGTAAGGAAATGACGAACGGATTCGCGATCACCCACGGCGGGGTCGTCTTCGCGCTCGCGGACACGGCCTTCGCCTACGCGTGCAACGAAACCGAGGCGCGAACTGTCGCGTCCGGCGCCGAGATCTCCTTTCTGCGACCGAGCGAGGCCGGGGACGTGCTCACCGCGACCGCCTGCCGGCGCGTGCGGCAGGGCCGGACCGGGATCTACGACGTCACAGTGACGAACCAGCGCGGGGAGATCATCGCGGAGTTCCGCGGCCGATCCTTCGCGACTGCGGCCCACTAGGCTCCTCTGCTCGGGAAGGGCAACCCCTATCCGGGAGACCGGCTGGTGGTTTAGTTTGTGCAGATACAGCGGACGGGGCAACTGGCGCGAGGGGAGCGCCCACAGCCGAAGGAGTTGGCAATGGAGGTACAACCAGGCCTTCAGGAAGGCGCGCCGGCGAGGTTGGGGCAAAACCGCGAGTCGCGCGGGCGGTTGGTAGTCAAGTGGATAACCTCCACCGATCACAAAGTGGTCGGCTACCTCTACCTCATCACGGCATTCGCGTTCTTCACCTTCGGCGGGGTGCTCGCGATGCTCATCCGCGTAGAACTCCTCCTGCCGGGATTGCAGATCGTCAAGAGTACCGAACAGTTCAACCAGCTCTTCACCATCCACGGCACGCTAATGTTGTTGTTGTTCGCCACCCCGTTATTCGTCGGGCTCGGCAACGTCATGGTGCCGCTGCAAATCGGCTCTCCCGACGTCGCGTTTCCGCGGCTGAACATGTTCTCCTACTGGATCTTCGCCCTGGGCGGGCTGATGGTCATTTCCGGGTTCCTCACGCCTAAGGGTGCGGCGTCCTTCGGGTGGTTCGCTTACGCCCCCCTCTCGGACGCCTCCTTCACCCCAGGTGCGGGCGGAAACCTGTGGGTGATGGGGCTCGCGCTCAGCGGATTCGGCACAATCCTGGGATCGGTGAACCTCATCACGACGATCCTGTCGTTGCGGGCACCCGGCATGACGATGTTCCGCCTACCCATTTTCTGCTGGAACGTGCTCGTCACCGGGATCCTCGTGCTGATGGCTTTCCCCGTGCTCGCCTCGGCGTTGTTCGGGCTCGCCGCGGACCGCATCCTCGGCGCGCAGATCTTTGCGCCCGCGAACGGTGGGCCCATGCTGTATCAGCACCTGTTCTGGTTCTTCGGCCACCCGGAGGTGTACATCATTGCGTTGCCGTTCTTCGGCATCATCACCGAGGTGATCCCGGTCTTTTCACGCAAACCCATCTTCGGGTACAAGGGCTTGGTGTTCGCGACCATCGGAATCGCGGCGCTGTCCATGACCGTCTGGGCGCACCACATGTACGCGACCGGAGCCGTGTTGTTGCCGTTCTTCGCCGTCATGTCGATGCTTATTGCCGTGCCCACCGGCGTGAAGTTCTTCAACTGGATCGGCACGATGTGGCGCGGCAAACTCACCTTCGAAACACCGATGCTGTGGGCGATCGGGTTCCTCGCGACCTTCCTGTTCGGAGGGCTCACCGGCGTGATCCTCTCCTCCCCGCCCATGGACTTTCAGGTCCACGACACATACTTCGTTGTCGCGCACTTCCACTACACCGTCTTCGGCACGGTGGTGTTCGCGATGTTTGCCGGCTTCTATTTCTGGTGGCCGAAATGGACTGGTCGGCGGTTGAATGAACGGCTGGGAAAGATTCACTTCTGGATGCTGTTCCTCGGGTTCCAAGGAACCTTCATGATCCAGCACTGGCTCGGCGTGATGGGGATGCAGCGGCGGATCGCGGACTATCTGCCCGAACCCGATTTCGTGATCATGAACCAAATCTCGTCGGTTTCCGCGTTCGTGCTCGGCGCCTCGACGCTGGTGTTCTTCTGGAACGTCTACGTGACGTGGCGCAGCGCCCCGCTGCTCGGCCTCGACGACCCGTGGGGGTACGGGATGTCGCTGGAATGGGCGACCTCCAGCCCGCCGCCGCGGCACAACTTCAACAGCCTGCCCCGGATCCGCTCCGAGCGCCCCGCCTTCGACTTCCACCATCCGCAAGTCGCGGCGATGGACCAGATCGGCCTGGAGAGCTCGGTCGGCGAAGCGAGCAGCGGCACCGCGAGCGACCACGAGCAACGATGAGGCGATCGCGCGGAGATATCTCAACGACCGGCCGATGGGGAACAATGGAGGGGTGAATACCGCGCCTACCTCCGCTCGCCGCCCCGGGCGGCCCGGCTATGACCGGGAAACCCTCCTCGACACGATCATCGAAGTGTTCACCACCCACGGATACGATGCGGCCTCTCTGGACATGCTCGCCCGCAGGTTGGGGATCTCGAAGGCGGCGCTGTATCACCACTTCGACTCCAAGGAGCAAATGCTCGACCTCGCGTTGGAGCGGGCGCTCGGTCCCCTCGAACAGCTCTTTCGCGACGCCCCCGCCGGTCCGGCAGAGAACAAGATTCGCCACATCATCCACGGCGCCGTCATCATCGCGAGTGAACAACAGCGGGCTCTGACCCTGTTGTTGCGGGTGTATGGCAACACGGACGCCGAGCGCCGCGCCACCGGCCGCCGGCGGGCGCTGACGAACGAGCTGCACGAGCTGTTCGCCGCCTCTGCCGCCGAGGGAACGCTGCGCAACGACCTTGACCCGTGGCTCGCCGCTCGGTTCACGTTCGGGTTGGTGAACTCGCTCGTCGAGTGGTACCGCCCCGGCGGTGAGATCAGCCCCGAGGGACTCGCCGATGCTGTGCTTGCCTACGTTCGTACCGGGTTGCGGATGAGCGAAACGGGCGATTTCCGCTAGCGGGGCATTTTCGATACCAGGGTGAGCACGTCGTAGGTCGCCACAACCTCCTCCTCCTGGTTCGTGAGCACCGCGTCCCAATGGACCTCTCCGTAATCGTCCGTCTCCCGGGGAATGATCTGCTTCGCGGTGAGGGCAACGCGGACCTTGTCCCCGGGGGAGACCGGCGCGAGGAACCGGCAGGATTCCACGCCGTAGTTCGCAAGGACGGGGCCGGGATCGGGTTTGACGAACAAACCGGCCGCGAAGGAGAGCAATAGATACCCATGGGCGACCCGTCCGGGGAAGAACGGGTTGGCGGCCGCCGCCTCCTCATCCATATGGGCATAGAATTTGTCGCCGGTGAATTCCGCGAAATGAGTGATGTCCTCGAGCGTGATCTCCCGGTAGTCCGAGACGATCTGGTCACCGATCCGCAGCTCCTGGAGAGATTTGGCAAACGGGTGGGCGCCGCTCTCGTGGGTCGGGGCGCCCGGGTGCCACACGCCGGTGATTGACGTGAGCGCCTCGGGGCTGCCTTGGATCGCGGTGCGCTGCATGAAGTGGAAGACGGAGCGCACCCCGCCGAGTTCTTCGGAGCCCCCCGCCCGGCCCGGACCCCCGTGCACGAGCATCGGCAATGGGGACCCGTGCCCGGTGGAACTGCGTGCGTCGGTGCGGTCGAGCACGAGGACCCGGCCGTTGCTGGAAGCAGTCGCGCGCACGAGTTGCGCAACGAAGCCCTGGTCCGCGGAGGCGAGGGACGTCACCAGGGAACCGCCGCCGAGCGCGATCAGGCGGGCCGCCTCCGCCGCGCTCCCATCGTAGGTGAGCACCGAAGACACCGGGCCGAAAGCTTCCGTGTCATGCACCCGGGGTGCCTGCGCGTCGTCGAATCGAAGCAGGATCGGCTCGAGGAACGCCCCCTCGCTCTCGCCCGCACCTGCGGCCTCGGCCAGTTCCCGGCCGCCGATGACAACCCGGCCACCGCCGTCGATAAGCTTGCGCACCTGAGCCAACACCTCCGCCCGCTGGCCGGCGGAGGCAAGGGCGCCCATCGTCGTGCCCTCCGAGCGGGGATCGCCGACGACGATCTTCGCCTCGAGCCGGGCCCGGACGGCATCGATGAGATCTTCGGCGAACTCGCTCGGTACGAGAGCACGGCGGATGGCGGTGCATTTCTGTCCGGCTTTGGACGTCATCTCGGTCACGAGCCCGCGCACGTAAGCATCGAATTCGGGGGTGCCGGGAGCGGCATCGGGCCCGAGGACGGAGGCGTTGATCGAATCGGTTTCGGAGCTGAATCTCACTCCGCCGCTCTGGATGGCCTCGTGGGCGCGCAGCCGGGCCGCGGTAGAGGCGGAACCGGTGAACGCGACGACGTCGCCGAGCCGTGTGTGATCGAGGAGGTCGTGCAGCGGACCGGCGATGAATTGTACCGACCCCTCTGGGAGCAGCCCGGCCTCCACCATGATTCGCACCATATGTTCGGTGAGGTACGCCCCCGGGGTGGCCGGCTTGATGATCGTGGGCATCCCGGCGACGAAGGCAGGCGCAAGTTTTTCTAACGCTCCCCACACGGGGAAATTGAACGCGTTGATCTGCAGGACCGCCCCAGGCAGCGTGGTGCGGATGTGTCGCCCGAGGAAGGACCCGTCCGGGGCGAGCACCTCCACTTGTCCATCGAGCTGCACCCGGGAGTTCGGCAGTTCCCGGCGCCCTCTGCCGGAATAATTGAAGAGCACGCCGATCCCGCCGTCAATGTCCACCCACGAGTCCGCCTTGGTCGCGCCAGTATGAGTGGAGAGGTCGTAGAGTTCCTGCTTCCGCTTCGTCAGCGCGATCGCCAGCTCCTTCAACCGCAGCCCGCGCTGATGAAAGGTCATCGCCCCGAGGTGCTCTTGCCCCACGGTGCGGGCATACTCCACCGCTCCCTCGACGTCCAACCCCTCGGCGGACACCGCGGCGACTGCCTCGCCGGTGACGGGATCGGCGATCGGCGTGCCACCACTTGCCGGGCGCCACCAACCTCCTTGCACGTAACACTCGAGCATGCGAACCATGAACCTCTCCCGTCAGTAGTTGTAAAACCCGTTGCCGCTCTTGCGTCCCACCTCGCCGCGGGCGACCATCTCCCGCAGTAGTGAAGGTGGGGAGAACCGCGCGCCCAGCTCTCGCTCGAGCTGCTTGGCGATCCCCAGGCGCACGTCCAGACCGACGATGTCGGTGGTCTTCAGCGGCCCCATCGGGTGCCGGTAGCCCTGCTCCATCGCGGTATCGATATCGGCTGCGCTCGCAACCCCTTCCTCGAGCATACGGATTGCCTCGAGGGCGAGAGCGACCCCGAGTCGGGAGGAGGCGAACCCCGGGGAGTCCGCCACCGCAATCGCGTGTTTGCCCAGCGCCCGCACCCACGCCTTCGCCCGTTGGATGAGTTCTGCTGGGGCGACGCCGTGGGTGACGATCTCCACGAGGGTCGAGGCCGGCACGGGGTTGAAGAAGTGCAGGCCCAGGAACTGCTCCGGGCGCTGCAAGGGGCGTGCGAGAGTGCCGATCGGGATCGAGGAGGTGTTGCTCGCGAGCACCCCGTCGGGATCGAGGTGCGCCTCTAGTTGAGGGAGCAGCGCGAGTTTGAGGTCCCGATCCTCCGGCACTGCTTCAATGGCGAGATCCGCACCGGCGAGGTCGGCCAATTCCGCGGTGGCGTGAAGGCTCGACATGACGTCAGCAGCATCCGCGGTGAGCCCGCGCTCGATCGATGCAGCGACGGTGCGTGCCACGCGGTCCCGTGCGGCGCGGGCCGCAGGAATGGTCCGCTCCACGATGACGACCTTGCAACCGGAGATGAGGAAGGCGTGCGCGATGCCGGCGCCCATTCGCCCGCCACCGGCGATGCCCACGCGAGCGGGGAGAACGGAGGTCATTTCCCGCCTCGCTTTCGCTCGAGGAACGCCGTCATGCGCCGTTGTTTGGCTGGGCTTTCGAACAGGCTCGCCTGCTCGGCGAGGTCAAGGCCGGGATGGGCGCCGCGCGGGGCCGCGAGCACCCGCTTCGTCGCTTGTGTGGCGGCGGGATCGAGTTTGGCAATCGCCGCCGCGAGTCCCTGTGCCTGCGCGATCGCGGCGGAGGGGGTGTCGAGGAGGTAGGTGAACAATCCCGCCGCTGCTGCCTCCTCGGCGGTGAGGAGTCGACCGGTGAGGAGCATGTCCGAGGCGAGCGCTTCACCGACGATTTCCCGCAACCGCCAGGTCGCCCCGGCCGCGGCGATGATTCCCAAACTCGTCTCCGGGTTCCCGATCGTTGCGCCCCGGCAGCCGATTCGGATGTCGGCGGCGTAGGCGAGTTCGGCGCCGCCCCCGAGGGCATAGCCGTGGACGACGGCGAGGACCGGCATCGGCAGGGCGTGCACGCGCATGAAGACGTGGGTGTTGATACCCGCGCGCGCCTCCGCTGCGCCCCGGGCTCGCAATTCCTCGATGTCGGCGCCGGCGGCGAAGGAATCACCCGCGCCCGTGAGGACGAGGGTTTGCGGGGTAGTCTCCAGATCTGCGCACAGTTCGTGCAGCGCGGCCACGACGTGGGAATCGATCGCATTCTTCTTCTCCGGGCGGTTCAGCCGGGCGAGTACGTGCGTCGGGTGCTCAGTGATCGACAAGGGCGAACTCATCATTGCACCCGCTCAACGATCATGGCGGTCCCTTGCCCTACGCCGACGCACATCGTCGCGAGTCCATACCGGGCATCCTCCCGCTCCATGCGACCGAGCAGGGTAACGAGGAGGCGGGAGCCGGAGGAGCCGAGCGGGTGGCCGAGGGCAATCGCACCGCCATCGGTATTCACCCGTTGTGGGTCCAGTTGTAGGCGCCGGATGCATGCGAGGGCCTGGCTCGCGAACGCTTCGTTGAGTTCGATCGCGCCGATCTCCTCTATCGCAAGTCCGGCTCGAGCGAGAGCTTTCTCCGTTGCGGGCACTGGGCCGAGCCCCATCATCTCCGGAGCGAGAGCGGCCGCGGTGGCGGTGACGACCCGCGCTCGCGGCTTCAGCTGGTATTTCTCAACGGCGGTGCGGGAGGCAAGGAGGAGGGCGGAGGAGCCGTCGTTGAGGGAGGAGGAATTCCCGGCGGTGATGACGCTGCCGCCGGAGACCACGGGGCGTAGCTCCGCCAGCGCGGCGAGCGAGGTGTCGAGCCGGGGGCCTTCGTCAGCGGTGACGGCGCGGGTGCCGCGGCGACCGACATCAACGGTGATGGGCAGAATCTCGGCGTCGAAATGGCCCGCCGCGATCGCACGCAGCGCCCGCTGGTGGCTTTCGTAGGCGAAGCTATCGGCCTCAACCCGGGAGATCGCGTCGGTGCGGGCGACCTCTTCAGCCGTTTCTGGCATCGAGTAGGTCGCCTTATCGCGCGCCGCGAGGGCGGGGTTGGTGAAGCGCCACCCGATGGAGGTGTCGAACTGGGGGCCCGGTCCCGACCAGGGGTGAGCGGGTTTCGCATGCACCCACGGCGCACGGGTCATAGATTCCACCCCGCCCGCTACCACGACATCGGCGTCGCCGGCCCGGATCGCTTGCGCGGCCAAAGCCGCCGCGGTCATGCCCGATGCGCACAAGCGATTGACCGTGAAGGCAGGGGTTTCATCCGGGAGACCTGCGAGGAGCGCCGCCATGCGGGCAACGTTGCGGTTGTCTTCGCCCGCCTGATTCGCCGCCCCTAAGATCACCTCATCCACCGCCGCTGCCGGAAGGCCTGTCCGCGCCACAACTTCCCCCACGACGGCCGCGGCGAGATCGTCCGGACGAACCGTGGCTAGGGCGCCGCCGTACCGGCCAACGGGGCTTCGCACCCCTTCAACGATGAATGCCTCGTGCATCCGCGTGACCTCCTCGTCCGCCGCCATGACCTGAGACGACAACTGCATAAGTGACCGACCGGTCGGTAATTGGTTCTACTTTAGCGGAACGGCCCGGCCGGCGTAAGCGAGCTCGGGCTCCCCGCGGCCGGGGGTCGGCGCCGTCGATGCCAGCTGTCGCGGCGCGCCAGGGGGAACGAGGCAAAATGTCTTGCCAAGCAATGCAGCTGTACGACAAAAAAGACAAAAGGCCGAGAGCTTTTGCCTTCTCGCAACAAATCTCTTGAGTTTTTGAGACGCATTGAACGCGGCGACGCTGTGACGGATCATACATTTATGGATAGTTCGCAAAGGCTGCTTCCCGCAACGGAGCCGGTGAGCCTTTTGGATCAGCACGGGATCCCGCTCTCGGCCCCGGGATACACGATGCCCGAGAATGAGCGGCTGCTGCGTGCTTTCGACGGTCTCGTCACCGCCCGCCGACTCAATGATCAGGCCTACGCGCTCGTGCGCCAGGGGCGGCTCGCGGTGTATCCCTCCTCGCACGGGCAGGAGGCTTGCCAAGTCGCGGCGGCTCAGGTGCTCAGCGATGAGGACTGGCTTTTCCCCACCTATCGCGACACCGCCTGCGTGATCGCCCGCGGGATAGATCCGATCGAGGTACTCACTCTTTTCAAGGGGGATTGGCACACCGGCTACGACCCGAAGGCCCACAAAGTGGCACCGCAGGCGACGCCGCTTGCTACCCAGCTTCTGCACGCCACCGGGGTCGCCCACGCCGCGACCCTGCGGGGAGAACCAACGGTGGTGATGGCGCTGTGCGGCGACGGCGCCACGAGCGAAGGAGATTTCCACGAGGCGCTCAATTTCGCGGCGGTGTTCCGCGCCCCCGTGGTCTTCTTCATCCAGAACAACGAGTATGCGATCTCGGTGCCCCTTGCCCGGCAGTCGGCGGCGCCTTCGCTCGCGCACAAGGGAATCGGCTATGGGATCCCCGGGGAGCGCGTCGACGGCAACGATATTGCCGCGCTGCTCGACGTGCTCGGCGGAGCAGTCGAACGCGCCCGCGCCGGCGAGGGGCCACAGCTGGTGGAGGCGCACACCTACCGAATGCAGGCCCACACGAACGCCGATGACGAAACCCGGTACCGGGACCCGAGCGAGGTCGCGGAATGGGAACCCAAAGACC
>Ga0209487_1004701_pt1 | contig 10401 bp, 8 predicted proteins | sample Poulit2012_FD_187524 | JGI IMG/M metagenome (GOLD analysis project Ga0209487, IMG submission 187524) | Agricultural soil microbial communities from Georgia to study Nitrogen management - Poultry litter 2012 (SPAdes) (version 2) | ecosystem: Environmental > Terrestrial > Soil > Agricultural land... | reverse complement strand
CCGGTATCGACACAGTTCTGGCGCCGATTTGGTCAGCGGTTGATAAAATGTTTTGATAGGTTTTGGCCAGTAGCTCGGCCTCGCGTTGTTGCCCGCCTTGCCAGCGTGGCCCCACTGCATGAATAATGTATTGAGCTGCCAAATTGCCAGCTGCCGTCGGTACTGCCGCAGCAGCTTGCTGCGCCCCGTGCTCATCATAATATGCTTGGCAGAGCTGGCCCACGCTTGGGCCCGCCTTTTGGTGGATGGCCCCACTCACCCCCGCCCCGGGCAAAAGGGTCTCGTGGGCCGAGTTGACAATGGCATCTGCAGCAATCGCTGTGATATCGCCGTGCACAATTGCGATGACCTTTTTCTCAGTGTCTTGGGGGGTACTCATAGTGCTGACTCCGTTGTCATTAATGTATGATTAGGGTGCTTGATAGTAGGGCGGCCAAATTTAGTTGGCCGACCAAGGTTACCCATTAGTATTGCACAGCCGTGCCTAGTCAACATGCCGAGTATTCCAGAGCTTGATCTCGATGCGTATTTATCACGAATCCAGTATGCGGGCGCGTTGCGCCCCGATGTGGCAACCCTTTCAGCGCTGACGCGGGCGCATACGCAAAGCATTGCCTTTGAAAATATTGATGTTTTGCTTGGCAACGGTATTAGTCTTGATCCGCAGCAGATCTTTGACAAACTAGTTACTCGCCGCCGCGGGGGGTATTGTTTTGAGCAAAATATACTATTTCAATGTGTGCTTAGGCAGCTAGGTTTTGTGGTTACCCCTAGTGCAGGGCGGGTACGCCTAGGCGTGACCGACCGCCAAATGATGCCCGCGCGCACCCATATGTTTTTAAAGGTTGATATAGCGGGGGATAGCTGGCTGACCGATGTTGGCTTTGGCTCGTACTCATTGACTGCTGCCTTGGCGCTGCAGGCCAATCGGGTACAAAATACGCCCCATGGGCCACGTCGCCTGCTGCAGCACGATACGCGCTGGTTTCACCAAGGGCTGGGTGCTGATGGGCAGCAGTGGGTTGATCTTTATGAGTTTGAGCCTGACTTCATTATGTACCCGCGCGACCAAAAGGTGGCCAATTGGTATACTCAAACCCACCCCGACACCCATTTTACCTATAGGTTGTCAGTGGCCCGTGCCCAAGATGAGGGCGGGCGGGTGGCCTTGCTTAATCGGCGTTTGCGTATCGTTGATGCGCAGGGCCAGTTAGACGAGCGCGAGCTCAGTGGCCCTAAACAGTTAGCCGAGGTGCTTAACGAGGTCTTTTATTTAGATGCTGCGCGCGCAGCCAAGGCCTTGTGGAAAAAGATTAAATACGATGCTTAACCATCGTCTCCGGCAAAACCTATTAATAAAATCTCACCAATTCAATGAATAGCGCAGATCAATTAGTACAACTTAGCCAGCAGTTGCGCGATGAGGTCAATCAACTGTCTTGGCAGACCCCTAGCCATGTATATAACCCTTTAAATTATGCTTGGGGCAATCATTTGGCCTATATACAGCGTTTTGGGGTCACCACCGGGCGGGTGTTGATGGTTGGCATGAACCCGGGCCCATGGGGTATGGCCCAAACGGGCATACCTTTTGGCGATGTTGAGTTGGTGTCACAGTGGTTGCAGCTGACCCAGCCCCTTGGTGATGATTTACCCGCTGAGCACCCTAATTATCCCATTTTAGGTTTAGACTGCCATCGCCGCGAGGGCAGTGGCAGACGATTGTGGGGTTGGGCGCGCGAGCGTTTTCAGACCCCCGAGGCGTTTTTTGCCCAAGTATTTATTTGGAATTATTGCCCGCTGCTTTTTATACAAAACAATCGCAACCTTATTCCTGAAAAGCTCAGCAAGGCTGAGCGTGATGCTTTGACCCCTATTTGTGATAGGGCCTTAAAAGGGGTAATAGACGCCCTTGAGCCAAGGTTGATAGTTGGCATAGGGCGCTATGCTGAGCAACGGGTACGGGCGGTGATGGGCGATGCGGTGCAGTTAAAATATCTATTGCACCCTAGCCCTGCTAACCCCCAAGCAAATAAGCATTGGGTCGCCCATGCCGATGCACTGTTCGAGAAATTATAGGCGCGGCTTATCGGCCTAAAAGGTTGTTATGCGACTGTTGGGCTTTGGGGCAGACGGCAAAAAGCGGTGATAGCCTAAGCTATGACCGCCTAATATAGGTGCTAAATTTTGTGATGATACCAGGTAGTTGGTGGAGCCGGGGGGAATTGAACCCCCGTCCGCAAGCCCTCCACAGGCAGCTCTACATGTTTAGTTGGCATATTTTGCAGTTTAACTGCAGGCGATGCCGGCCAACAGGCCTGCCTACAGCGAGCTACTAAGTTTTAAGCGCCGCCTGAGTAGCCCAGGCATTGCCGAGTCCTTGTAATATGACGTTGCTGTGCTAGGTTACCCTAGCCTGACCCAAAGACAAGTCAGTGCAACGGCTTTAAAACTGGTTTTTAAGCAGCTAAAGCAAAACGCTCATCGTTGGCGTTTATAAGTTTTCCAGTGGTTTTGCGAGCGTACTGGTGCTCGACATGCACTACTCTGCTTTGTGACCCACGTCGAAGCCATGTCGGCCCCGTTTGTTTGTGTTGTTTTCTAGATCAATCAACTACCCATACTAGCAGTGCTACAGGCAGTTGTCAAGCAATACAGGCTGTTGTGGCCTATGGGCTACCATTGCCTTTGTCGACTAGGCCACAGCCCTTGTTGATTAGGCCGCAGCCCTTTTTGACTAGGCTACTGCCGCCTTGTTGTGTTGGGGCTTTAACTGTGCCGCCCATTTTTTTACGATGGGGTAGATTTCATCGGCATGATTAGCAATGGCATCAGCCCCCCAGTTTTGGGTTTCGGGGCTAAATTGGCAATACCCATAGGCTGCAACAACCGAGCTCATGTTGGCGACTTGGGCCGAGACAATATCGCGTTCATCGTCGCCTATATAAATGCATTGCTCGCAAGGAATATCAAATAGCCTTGCCGCCCGGAAAAGCGCGGCGGGGTGGGGCTTTAAATAGGGTGTTGAGTCGCCCCCAACTAATACCGCACAGTCATCATAGATGCCAAGATGCTTCATAATGGGGCGGGTGAGGTACTCGGCCTTGTTGGTCACAATGCCCCAAGGCAGGCTGTTTTGGCTTAAGGTATGCAGGAGCTCGCCCATGCCCGGGAAAAGCACGGTGTCGACATCAAGGTTGTTTTCGTAGTGGTCAAGAAAACGCTGACGCGCGTCCTCGTAATCGGGGTGATCAGTCTTTAGACCGATAGTTGCCCAAATCAGACCGCGTGCCCCCATTGAGGCATAAGGGCGCAGATAGTCGGTGCTAAGTGGTTCGAGACCCTGCTCGAGACGTAGGGTGTTGGCACTATTGGCCAAGTCGGGGGCCGAATCAGCGACCGTACCGTCAAAATCAAATAAAACAAGTTTTTTCATAATATAAAGGGGCGTTTAACGAGGGTTAGGCTTTTTGAGTCGCCATGAGGTAGTTAACTGAGCTGTCATTGGTCAGCGCATAAATCTTGGTAAGCGGATTATACGATAGACCGTTGATTTTTTTGACCTGTAGCTGTGCCTGACGGGCGGCTTGGGCTAACTCGCTAGGCTTGATAAAAGCATCGTAGCGGTGTGTGCCGCGTGGCAGTAGGTTGAGTACGTACTCGGCCCCAATAATGGCAAATAAAAATGATTTGGGGTTGCGATTTAGGGTAGAAAAAAACACCCAACCCCCAGGTTTGACAAGTTTGGCACAGGCCGCTACTACTGAGGCCGGGTTGGGTACGTGCTCGAGCATCTCCATACAGGTGATAACATCAAACTGTTGGGGGTGTTTGAGCGCGAACTCCTCGGCACTGCTGTGGTGGTATTCGACCTGCACACCGCTTTCTATACTATGCAAACGGGCAATTTTTAATGAACGCATAGCTAAATCGATACCCGTAACGTGAGCACCCTCGCGTGCCATGCTCTCAGAAAGGATCCCCCCACCGCAACCTACATCAAGTACTGCCTTGTCTTGTAGGCTACCGACTTGTTCGAGTACCCAGTTTAGGCGCAGCGGGTTGATCTCGTGTAATGGTTTAAACTCGCTGTCGGGATCCCACCAACGGGTGGCAAGGGCGCTGAACTTTTCGATTTCGGCGGGGTCAACATTAATACGGGAGTTATTGCTGCTGTTAGTTGTCATAGCACACTCTTGGTTGGCAAATCGGGCAAATAGAAAAAGGCCCCACAAAGTGGAGCCTTTATTGTAGCGTTTTATGCGTAGGTTCGTGTGCGGTGCGATTATTCTTCGCGGATCCCTACGATTTCGATCTCTACACGACGGTTGAGTGCACGGCCTTCGCGTGTCGCATTAGATGCGATGGGGTCAGCCATACCCTTGCCCTCGGTGTAGATCAAATTGGCAGGAACGCCTTGTTCTACTAAGTAGTTTTTAACTGACTGGGCACGACGCTCAGAAAGTTTTAAGTTGTAAGCTGCAGGACCGGTCGAGTCAGTATAACCTGTGGCGATAATGGCCTCGAGATCCATAGCGCGTACTTCTTGGGCCACCTGATCAAGCACCTGTTTGCCCTCGGGCTTAAGGTTGGCCTTATCAAAATCAAAGAAGGTGTCTGCATTGAGTACGACTTTGGTCGCTACAGGCTCGACTACTGCGACTTCTTCGACTTCTGCTACAGGTACGCCATCACAACCAGGATAGCCAGTAGCTGGTGTCCAGAATGGGTTGCGCCAGCACAGTTCGCCTGTGCCATTGCGCCAAACATCCCCGAAGGGGTTTTGCCAGTTGTTCACTGCGCCAGTCTGAGCAGACACAGCACCAGAGGCTGTGGCCGCCGCGATGGCGAGTGCAAGTGCGATTTTGGAGGGTTTATTCATGTTTCTCCTCGTTGAGCTGATGCTGTTAAGTGACCGCAGCGAACCCCCGCCGCATATATAAAAATAACGGAACCAGTATAGCAACGCTATTGAACGGGTCAAAGAATTGCGCTGGGTTTCTTGTGTGTTAGCTGAAATGTTAAGACATTTCGCCAAGATTAGCTAAGCTCTAGGCCAATAAAAGGGTGATATCTTGGTGTAAAAGCATGGAAACCGCCCTAAACGTTGGGTTTAAGCAACAGGGTGAGGGGCTCCTACACTTTTCCACCCAAGGTTTTGTGTGCGGTGCATTTTTCCTATGGATAATAGGTAGGGCAGCCATCATGTCGCTGCAGATACGTCTTTTGGCCGAAAGTGATAGAATTTCCATGTTAGCTATACAAAAGGGCGCTATCTTGCCCACCCCCCTGTGCACCACAAGATACAGTACAGGGGCTGGTCTTTGGCCAACACTTATTTTTCTAACTTTTTAATATCTAAAGATTATCTATGGATTCCTTTGCAAAGGAGACTCTTCCTATTTCCCTGGAAGAGGAGATGCGCCGCAGTTACCTCGATTACGCTATGAGTGTGATCGTCGGCCGTGCTCTACCCGATGTGCGTGACGGTTTAAAGCCAGTTCATCGCCGGGTCTTATATGCCATGCACGAGCTGAATAACGACTGGAATCGTCCTTATAAAAAGTCTGCCCGTATTGTGGGTGATGTTATCGGTAAGTACCACCCACACGGTGATGCTGCTGTTTACGACACGATTGTGCGTTTGGCACAAGACTTTTCCATGCGCTATATGCTGGTCGATGGTCAGGGTAACTTTGGCTCGGTCGATGGTGATAGCGCTGCCGCGATGCGCTATACCGAAATTCGATTAGCCAAGATCGCTCATGAGCTACTTGCCGATATTGATCAAGAGACTGTCGATTTTGCCCCCAACTACGATGGTAGCGAGCAAGAGCCCACCATATTACCTACCCGTTTACCCAATTTATTGGTTAATGGTAGTTCGGGTATTGCCGTGGGTATGGCTACTAATATCCCACCCCACAATTTAGGTGAGGTGGTCGATGGCTGCTTATATTGTCTAGAAAACCCTGATTGCACGGTTGACGACCTATTTCAGTTTATTCCGGCCCCTGACTTTCCAACTGGGGGCATTATTTATGGCATGTCAGGGGTGCGCGAGGGCTATCGTACGGGGCGTGGGCGGGTAATTATGCGGGCCACAGCTCATTTCGAGACTATGGACAATGGTCGCGAGGCCATAGTAGTCGATGCCTTACCCTATCAGGTCAACAAAAAGTCTTTACAAGAGCGCATTGCCGAGCTGGTTCAAGAGAAAAAAATAGAGGGTATCGCCGATATACGCGATGAGTCTGACAAAGACGGCATGCGTTTGGTTATAGAGTTGCGTCGTGGCGAGGTGCCCGAGGTAATTTTAAATAATCTTTATAAAAATACTCAGCTACAAGAGACCTTTGGGATGAACCTTGTTGCCCTCGTTGATGGGCAGCCTAGGTTGTTAAACCTCAAACAGTTAGTCGAGTACTTTTTATTTCATCGCCGCGAGGTGGTGACACGCCGCACAGTCTTTCAGTTACGTCGGGCGCGTGACCGTGGCCACGTGCTTGAGGGGTTGGCAGTGGCGTTGGCTAATATCGATGAGTTTATTCGTATTATTCGTGCTGCACCGACCCCACCCGATGCCCGCGAGGCCCTGATGGCCCGCAATTGGGATGCTCAGCTCGTACGCACTATGCTCGAGCGGGCTGATGAGGGGCATGTGCCGGGGGGGCATCTAGCCTATAGGCCTGATGATCTCGAAGAGCACTATGGTATTCAACAAGATGGTAGTTATAGGCTTAGCCAAACTCAGGCCCAAGAGATCCTAAATATGCGCTTGCAGCGCCTAACTGGGCTTGAGCAAGACAAAATTGTCGATGAGTATCGCGAGGTGATGGAGCATATCGCCGATTTGCTCGATATTTTGGCGCGCCCCGAGCGGGTGACACAAATTATCGCCGATGAGCTCGTGGCTATCAAAGAAGAGTACAGTGCAAAGGTCCAAGACGAGCGTCGTTCGACCATCGAGCACAATGCTATCGGTTTCGATGCCGAGGATCTCATCACTCCTATGGATATGGTGGTCACCCTATCGCATGCGGGCTATATCAAAAGTCAGCCCTTGTCTGAGTATCGTGCTCAGCGCCGCGGTGGGCGAGGCAAGCTGGCCACTACCACACGCGAGGATGATTGGGTTGATCAGCTCTTTATAGCCAATACCCATGATTTCCTTTTGTGTTTTTCTGATCATGGGCAGGTCTATTGGCTCAAGGTCTGGGAGGTCCCCCAAGGCTCACGTAATTCACGCGGGCGCCCGATCGTTAATATGTTCCCCCTTGATCCCAAGGAAAAGATCACTGCTGTCCTAGCAGTCAAAGAGTTCACTGATGATCAGTTTGTCTTTATGGCCACCTCTCAGGGTACGGTCAAAAAGACCGCCCTCTCTGCTTTTTCTAACCCACGTAAGGCCGGTATTATTGCTGTGGGCTTAGCCGAGGATGATTACCTCATCGGTGCTCAGCTCACTTCGGGCGAGCACGACGTCATGCTCTTTTCTGATGATGGCAAGGCTGCGCGCTTTACCGAACAAGATGTACGTCCAATGGGGCGCACTGCACGTGGGGTGCGCGGGATGAATCTCGAGGCGGGGCAGCAAGTAATTGCGATGTTGGTGGCCAAGGATGACTCTCTTAGCGTGCTCACCGCCACCGAAAATGGTTACGGCAAACGCACTTCTTTGGCTGAGTATCCGCGTTATAACCGTGGCACCAAAGGGGTGATTGCCATACAGTGTTCCGAGCGTAATGGCCCGTTAGTGGGCGCCGTGTTGGTCGAGGACACTGATGAGATCATGATGATCACCAATACGGGTGTGCTGGTTCGGACTCGGGTCGAGGAGATCCGCGAGATGGGCCGTGCCACTCAAGGTGTGACGCTTATCAATGTAGACGAGGGCGGCCGTCTGTCTGGGGTGTTTCGCGTGCTCGAGCAAGATATGGATGATATCGCTCTAGATGACGATACAACCGAGCCCACCGGGGCTGATGAGCTCGAGGGCAGTGGCAGTCAGTCCGATGTCGCGCAGCAAACAAACGCTGATACAACTTTGGGTGTTGATTCACACTCAAGCGATGATGTCGATGAAGCCGATGATGCCGGTGATTCAGATGTTGGCGAGCAAACTGATGCCGACGAACCCAAACATTAATTATTTATGCAAAAAGATATGATGCGTCCTTGGAATTTTTCTGCTGGTCCTGCTGTATTACCGCTTGAGGTATTGCAGCAGGTTGCTCATGAGCTCACCGACTGGCAGGGTACGGGTATGTCGGTGATGGAGATGAGCCACCGTGGCCCGCATTTTAAAAAAATCATTACTCAGGCCGAGCAAGACTTTCGTCAATTGTTGTCCGTGCCCGATGATTTTGCGGTGTTGTTCACCCAGGGGGGGGCGCAGTCCCAAAATGCCCTTGTCCCTTTTAATCTGTTGGGTCGTAGCAGTGAGCAAACAGCTGACTATGTGGTGTCTGGGCGTTGGTCAGAAAAATCATTTGCTGAGGCCCAACGTTACGGTACGATGCGTCAAGCAGCTAGCTCAAACTCATCTACCATTATTGATGGCCAAGAGTACGCACCCTACACCTGGTTTCCCGAGCCGAGTACATGGGATATCAACGAGCAGGCGGCTTATGTACATGTTTGTAGCAATGAGACAGTAGGTGGGGTCGAGTTTACTGATTGGCCTGATATCGATGTCCCTATTGTGGTCGATGCCTCTTCTGATATTTTGTCTCAGCCCATCAATTTTGATCGAGTTGATGTGATTTATGCAGGGGCGCAAAAAAACATTGGCCCCGCCGGCCTAACATTGGTTTTGGTACGTAAAAGCTTGCTTGGTCATGCCTTGCCTACTTGCCCTGCCGCGCTTAATTACACCCTGTTGGCCGAGCAAGGCTCGATGGTCAATACCCCGCCTACCTTTGCCATCTATGTTGCGGGGTTGGTTTTTAAGTGGTTGCTCAAGCAGGGTGGGGTGGCACAAATCGAGCAGCAAAATATTGCCAAGGCCGAGTTGCTCTATCAGACCATCGATGAGTCCGAGCTGTATGTTAATCGTGTGGCACCCAGTGTGCGCTCGCGCATGAATATCCCATTTCAGTTGCGGCGTGAGGGTCTAGACGAGGCCTTTCTCGAGCAGGCCAGTGAGGCCGGCTTACTGCAGCTTAAGGGCCACCAATCAGTAGGGGGGATGCGTGCCTCTATCTACAATGCTATGCCTTTAGCCGGGGTGCAGGCGCTGGCGCAATTTATGCAGGGTTTTGAAAAACAACATGAGTAAAACGCTTTCTGAGCGCCTGTCGCCTTGGCGCCAAAAAATCGATCAAATCGACCAACAGGTGTTGCAATTGCTCAACGAGCGTGCTCAGGCCGCATTGGCTATTGGCAAGCTTAAACAAGATGTCTCGGCTGATGAGCCCATCTTGAGGCCCGAGCGCGAGGCCCAGGTCATACGGCAACTACAGGCGCTCAATGCTGGGCCATTGCAGGCCGATTCCGTAGCCTCTATTTGGGGCGAGGTGATCTCTGCCTGTCGTGGGCTCGAGTCTGTGCCACGCGTAGCTTATATTGGCCCGGCAGGTACCTTTTCTGAGCAGGCCGCACTCGAGCATTTTGGTCACTATATTGATAAGCGGCCTTGTCCCTCCTTTGACGAGGTTTTTCGTTTGGTCGAGGCGGGTCAGGCCGATTTTGGCATTGTGCCCGTAGAAAACTCCACCGAGGGCGCGGTCAATCGCACCCTTGATCTGCTTTTAAATACCTCTTTAAAGGTGATCGGTGAGCGCTCTATTCCTATCCAACACAATTTGCTCAATCAAAGCGGGCAGCTTGCTAATATACAGCGGGTGATGGCGCACCCTCAGGCGTTGGCACAGTGTCAGCGGTGGCTCAACAGAAATCTACCCAATGTCACCCGCGCTGCGGCCGCAAGCAATGCCGAGGCAGCACGGCTAGCAGCCGAAGATCCATCTGTTGCAGCAATTGCTGGTCTTAGCGCGGCCTCAGGCTGGTCTTTGCAGGTGGCCCAGGAAAATATCCAAGATGATCCGCAAAATAGGACTCGCTTTTTAGCCTTGGGCACTGCTGCAAATGCCCCATCTGGCGAGGACAAGACGAGTCTCATACTCGCTGTTCCCAATCGTGCCGGTGCGGTGTACGAAATGCTTGCCCCTTTGGCCAAGCACAAGGTGTCGATGACACGCTTTGAGTCCCGACCCGCGCGTACTGGTCAGTGGGAGTACTACTTTTATGTTGATCTATTAGGTCACTTTGAAGATGATGCGGTTGCGCGTGCTTGCGCCGAGCTAAAAAACGAGGTCGCTTTTTTTAAAGTGCTCGGCTCTTATCCGTGTCAATAAAATTGTGCTTTTATGCATCAGCCTAAAGCTTTTTCCATCTCTA
>Ga0209487_1004700_pt1 | contig 10402 bp, 13 predicted proteins | sample Poulit2012_FD_187524 | JGI IMG/M metagenome (GOLD analysis project Ga0209487, IMG submission 187524) | Agricultural soil microbial communities from Georgia to study Nitrogen management - Poultry litter 2012 (SPAdes) (version 2) | ecosystem: Environmental > Terrestrial > Soil > Agricultural land... | reverse complement strand
TAAACCTTCTTTGGTTAGTTTTTCTTTTATTTGTTCGTATGCTAAATATAAAGCACCAATTCCATCCGGCTGCATAGAATCAATAATCATTTGATAATTTCCGCCTCGTTCATACACTGAAACTCGTCCAGAAACCATCACACTCATGCCATCTTCTGGATTAAACTTAATTTGACGAGCCGTTCCAGCGAATAATACAACCGAAATAATGGACTGTTCATCTTTTAAATTAAAGTATTGATGTAGCCCCTTTCTTCTAGGGTTATAGTTAGAAATTTCTCCTTTAAGGTAAACTCTTTCAAGGTAAGGATCATATTCAAATTTTCTAGCAATATATTTGGTTAATTGCGATACAGTTAAATATTGCTCCACTATAAGCCTCCTCTCATACAGCTTAAATAATTCCTAAAAAGAAAAAAGAAGTCATGGTTAGACTTCTTTTGCATCTAAAATTCCTTGAAGCACTCCATTAACAAATTTACTTGCATGATCATTATTAAATGACTTAGTGATCTCGATTGCTTCATTTATTACAATACTTGGATCAATCTCTTCGTGAAAGTACAATTCATAAGCAGCAAGCCGTAAAATAAGTAAGTTTGTAATCTCAATACGTTGAATAGACCAATTTTTTAAACGTTTCTCAAGTTGTTCATCTAAAAACTTTTGATTTTCTTGAACACCGGTCACTAACTCTATTAAGTAAGCTAGATTTTCTTCAGCCATTTGATCATCGACATTTTTAACTGGAAGAATGTGCTTAATCGCATCTAAATTGTCAATTTCTTCTTCCTCTTTATTTAAAGAGTAAGTCAATGCATGCTTAATGGCTTGATCGGTGGTCATTTGAAAATTATTATTTAATTGAAATAGAGCTTGAAAGGCCTTTATTCGAATTGTACGTCTTACGGTCATCACTTGATCTCTTCTCCTAATTCTAAATCATTTGCAGTTAATACATCAATTACTGCTGTTTCTTCAGGAATAATCCCTACAATATGAACATGAACTTCATCTAATTCGATTTCTGTCATATGAAATACTTGTTCCTTAACATTTTCTTGAATTTTTTGGGCTGTATATGGGACGTTTACTCCATAATTAAAATAACAATAAACATCAACTGACGTACCAAACTCATCAGCTTGAAGCGAGACACCTTTTGTATGTTCGCTACGACCAAAGATCGTTTTTAAATCACTTGTCAAATTCGCTCTCATTCCATAAACTCCGTCTACTTCTAGAGTGGCAAATCCAACAATAACTTCTAAAACTTCTGTAGAAATTTTAATTTCTCCATATGGGTTATTTGTATTTGAAGTTCCAATCATTGTATATCCCCCTTCATTAACACTATTTATACTCTTGAGCTATACGTTCCATCTTCGGTATTGACTTCTAATAGATCACCTTTATTTACAAATAATGGCACAGTAATAACAGCACCTGTTTCTAGTGTTGCTGGTTTTGATCCACCACTTTGTGTATCTCCACGAATACCAGGTTCTGTAGCAATCACTTCTAAATTCACTTTGGCAGGTAATTGAACCCCAATAACTTCTCCTTCATAAGTTATGACATCAACTACCATATTATCTTTTAGAAACTTTAATTCGTCTTCAATTTGTGCGGTTGGAATCCCAATCTGTTCATAGGAAGTTGTATCCATAAACATATGCATTCCATCACTTTCATACAAATATTGCATAGAACTTTTATCAATATGTGCTGTTTCTACTTTTTCACCCGCACGAAAAGTTATATCTTGGTTAGCTCCAGTGCGGAGATTTTTTAATTTGGAACGAACGAATGCTTGTCCCTTTCCTGGTTTTACATGTTGAAATTCTATAACACGCCAAATATTATCGTTATAAAGAATCGTTTGACCTCTTTTAAAATCATTCGATGATATCATTTAATCACACTTTCATAAGTTATTTATTCTTTTTTATTTTACCATGAAATTCTTAATTTTACTAAAAGGATAAATGGTTAACTAGAAACTTTTCACCTTTAGATATTTGGTTCTATAATGATTAATTCTTTAGGAGAAGACATCAAATTATAGTTACCTTCTTTGGTAATCACTAAATCATCTTCAATTCGAACGCCACCAAGATTTGGAATATAAATTCCAGGTTCATTTGTGATAACATTGTTTACGACAAGTTCTTCTTCATTACGAAAACTGATTGCTGGTCCTTCGTGAATTTCTAAACCAATTCCATGTCCGGTTGTATGGCCAAAAGCTTCACCATAACCATGCTCTGTAATATAATCACGAGCTACTGCATCTAATTCTGCCCCTGTCATTCCTGGTTTTGCAGCTTCTGCTACTTTTTTGTTGGCTTGGTAAACAATTTCGTAAATTTCTTTCAATTCTTCACCTGGATCACCCACGGCGAATGTACGTGTCATATCTGAAACGTAACCTTTATAATAGCAACCAAAGTCAATCGTTACCATATCACCATTTTCAATGATTTTATCACTAGCCACTCCATGAGGCATTGCTGAGCGAACCCCACTTGCTACGATTGTATCAAAAGATACTTCTGTCGCACCTAATTTACGCATATAAAAATCTAACTCATTGGCTACTTCTATTTCTGTAATTCCTGGTTTTACAAAACCTAGAATATAATCGAACCCTTTTTCAGCAATATTAACTGCTTCTTGGATAATATCGATTTCGTCTTCTGTTTTTACTTCGCGAAGTTTTTCAACTAAACCTGTTATTGGTTTTAATTCGCAATCAATGATTTCATTTATTTTAGTATATGTAGCATAAGTTATATTTGTCTCTTCAAAACCTAAATATTTGATGTGATCTTTTTTTACAATTTTTGCGACTTCTTCATAAATAAGCCCTTCATTTTTGATAATTTCAAAATCTTTGGCTTGTTCTGCTGCTTGTTGTGTATATCTAAAATCTGTCACGAAATAAGCTTTATCTTTAGTAATAACTGCTAAGCCAGTTGTTCCTGTAAAGTTTGTTAGGTATCTAACGTTATACATATTCGTTACTAATAAAGCATCTATATTCATTTCTTCTAATTTTTCTCTTACATTGTCTACTCGTTTCATAATATTCACCTTTCTAACAATGTCTCTTTTTAAATAATCATTAAGCTACACCGTATTATAACAAACTAAATGAAAGAAATATACCTCGGCTCCATAAATTATGTCAACTCAAAAAAGGTGCTAATAAATATTTTCATTAGCACCTTCCATATTTTTACATTTTTTATTCCCTATTTACTTCTTTTTCTTTATTTACTTCTACATTTTCGTCCTCCTTTTCCTCCGTTTCCTCAGGTGGTTTATCTATTTTTTTGGATTTAACTTTTATTTCTTTTGAAAATATTTCTCCATTCTCTAAGGTAATCGTTAGTTGATAGTTAATTTCTGATTTCTTTTTGATGTTGATATCGCCGACAGAAGTTTTTATTTTCCCCTTTTTTGGAGAGATATTCTCTTCTTCCATATAATCTTCCAACAACACTTCCCCCATATTCATGACCGCCTTAGCTTCATATGCCGTTTTAAATTGTCTAAGCTGCATAATTTGATTGCCTGAAATCCTTATCAAAGAATGAGAAAACAGACCAGAAAAGACTAAAAAGAATATCGTGGAGATTAGTAAATAGCCTTGTTCTGACTTAATATAAGTCAATCTTTTTTTATTCATTTTTTTCTTCTATCCAACTTTCCACCCAGATTCTGCCAGTGTAAGATTCATTGTTTCTAAATTTAACATTTAATGTTAACCAGCCACCTTCCTTCGAAAAGTCAATGGTTTCTATTCCTGTTAACAGACGAATTTTTCCGTTATTTTTATATCGAAGTAACGTTCTTTTACTCCCACTATCAGGACGCTTATAAATGACTCGAACCAGATGATTATTTTCTTCATCCATCTCACGAACTTCTAAATAATTTTTTCCAACAATAGGCTCTGAACTTCCTTGTAGATAATGTTCCAATTGATTTAAAAAAAGGTGCCACTCTATTTGCCGGTCTCCCACAATTGAATCTTTTGTCTCTGGGTAAAATTGTGCATCAGTGATTATTTTTTGATTTATGGCCTTCGCTTGAAGAAGACTGCCCATTAACAACATGAGAATGGAAGTTGTCATCATCAATGCTATCAAAGCTTCGAGTAAAGTAAAACCCGACTCATTCTTCAAATTCATAATCATAAAGATAAACCTCAACTTTTTGATTTTCTTTTTTTATAGATAATTTATTTTTATTGGATTGGATAACGTATCCTTTATAATTTTCATCCAATGATTGAGTGGTGTTCCACTCCATGGATGCCTCATAAAATATACGGTTTAACTCTATTTCATCTTTGGCTTCTTTACGAATAAGCATCCATCTTGCAATCATTGGATATATAAGAAGACTAATTGAGGCAATCATTCCAAGGGTAACCAAACTTTCTAATAATAAAAAACCTTGCTCACTTTTTTTCTCGTATTTCAAAACGACCACTTCCCATTAAATAAATCAATTCATATTCTCCTTGCGTAGTGTGAAATGAAATTCTATTAGATTTTGTTATATTTCCTGTTCCTCTTTTAAATCCAAAGGTCTTCGTCGTTTTCCCTTTTAAACAGTAATAAGTATCATCTAGTTCCCATGTTTCGTTCAAAATATCATTTTGAACATTGGCATCTACTATCCGAAATTTTATCGTATTTTCTTCCGGGTTAAACTGAATATCAGTTGTTTGGTCATGCAATATAGCATATGATTGCATATTCGTAATTTTAGAAGTAAGTTCTCTAAAAAATAAATCAATTTGAACCGATTCTGTTACATTTTCAATTGATAATACTGGGAATAGTAATAAAGAAGAAGTAATCATTAAGACCAGAATCGTTTCTAGTAAAGTAAATCCTTTTTCATCTAGTTTTATCATTTTCCCAATAATTATTCACCTTTCTTTGAACGTTTATATGCTTCTACTTGCTTTTCAGTAACCCATTTTTTCCCAAGTATTTTATTAAGTAACTCCTCTTCTGAAAGATTTTCTTCCGGGTTATCCATTTTATAAAGCTCCATTTGCGTCTCTACAGTACTTACGACTGCTTTGCTCGTTGTATCCTCTGTTTTTTCATTTATTGTACCCACATTTGGAATAATTAATAGGAGTAAAGCTGCAATAATCATAATCACAATTGACATTTCTAAAAGTGTGAAACCTGGTTCTTTTTTCATTTTTTCAAAGATTTTTTTCATTTCAAATTCCCTCCATTAAAGAAAAAATAGGTAACATTAAAGATGCATAAATAGAGATAATCATCAATGCGATAAAAGCAAAAATAACCGGCTGAATTTTGCTCATTAATTTTTCCATTTTATTCGTTAATTCATTTTCACAATAAGCGGCATAAACTAACATTTCAGTACTTAATTTTCCTAAGCTCTCTCCATGCGTAACAACTATAATCGCTTCTTCATGGAAGAAAGGTAAAGTTATTAATGATTCACTAATTGATTTGCCTAACTGCATTTGTTCTGATAAGAGATCTCCAGTTTCTTGTAATAATTTTGAGGCTCCTTCCTTTCGCATAATCAAAATTGCTTCTTGAAAACTACAACCATTTTTAAGGAGTTCCCCCCATTCTTGGAAAAAGAATGAGGTCCAATAATCTTTTAAATAACTTCCTAAAAAAGGTTGATTTATAAAGAATGTAATTCCTTCAATCACCGTTCCTTTCTTTAATTTATTTTGAAGTCCAAAGACCCCTAAAATGATTAAACACAGACTTCCTAAAATAATTTGTGGAGAATAGTAAATAAAACGAACAATCCAATTTGAATAAATTTCTGTTGTTGTATCAAAACTTGCAAATAATTCTTCCATATGAGGCAAGATCAAAAAGCGCATCATTAAAAGCATCCCCAACAAAAAGAGGATTAATAATAAAGGATACGTAAGTAGAGATTTTAACTTCTTTTTATGTTCTAATTCTTTTAGCAACTGATCGCCACAGCGCATTATCGTTTGGCCATAATTCCCATAATGAGAAGCAAAATATATTTGAGCACAAACTTTTGTCGGGAAACCAAGCTTTTCTAATTCCAAGTGAAAGGAATTTCCCAAAAGCATGCCCTCTTGAATTGATTGTATCCAGTTTATAGACGGTCCCTTTTCGATCTTTGATAAAAAGATAAGGGCATCTTTCATAGAATAACCTTCTTGTAGTAATGTCCCCATTCTTTTTAAGAAAAGCCCTTTTTCATTGGCTCTTTCACGGAATGTAATATTGGTAGTAAGTTTTTTCAGAGATAAATCCATATACTAACACCTTCCTTAACAATTGATTAAAGCTTCTTGGGCGTTCTATTTTAAATTCTTTAACACTTTCTCTATTTATTTTTTGAAATTCTTCACTTGTTAAAACATCATACAAAGCAGCTCTTTTATTATGAATCGAATGATGTGTACAATAAATTTGGCAATCCTCTTCACATAATTCACAATAGATTGGCAACAATTTTTGAAAGACAATCGCTAGGATCGTTTGTTGTAACATTTCTAAAGAAATTCCTAACTCATTCATTCGAGCAATGACTCCTTCTGCATTTTTCGCATGGATACTTGCGATAATTAAATGTCCGGTTAAAGCTCCGCGTATTGCCATTCGGGCAGTTTCTTCATCTCGTATTTCACCAACAATAATGACGTCCGGATGATGTCTTAAACTTGCTTTTAAAGAATTTTCATATGTGTTGCCTGCTTTTTCATTTACTTGGATTTGTAAAAATTTATCCTCTTTAATTTCCACTGGATCCTCGATAGAAATGACTTGCATTTTCGAGTGTTTCATTCGATTTCTTACAAGTTCATACATAGTAGTTGTTTTTCCGGAATTAACAGGGCCTGAAAATAGGATCAATCCACTTTTATAGTCAATAAATTTTTGTATTATTTTCAATTCTTGGGGCAAGAGAGTACTTTTTTCTAAAATCATTTCTGTCTTTATTTCTAATAAACGAATAACTAATGATTCTCGGCCTTGAAAATTAGCAATCGTCGATAATCTTAAATCTTGAAATTCATTTTTGGCACATTCATAAGATAAAGAACCACTCTGCGGCCTTCTCCTTTCACCAACATCCAAATTTGCCAAATATTTAAAATAAGAAATTATACGACTTCCTTCTTCGATGCTTACAGCATATTGCTGTTCCATTCTTCCATTTAAACGAAAATATATTCCATAATTCTCTTTATTTGGAAGAATATGAATGTCACTTGTGCCATATTCTCTTGCATTATTGATTAAAAAATTTGTAAATTTTTCAATAACCATTTAATCCACCTCATTTTTTATTTTTTCATTAAAAGGGGTCTATATATATAATTAGCCAAAAAAGTCGATTTTCTCGAAATTATTTTAAAAAAATCGATTTTTTTATTATTTTCTTTTAAAAGTTAGTTTTATAAGATACTTTCAATCGGTTTAGTTAACATGAAATGATCAAAGTCTCTAAATTTTTGTATCCATAAAAAAATAGCACCTACAATGGATAAAAATGTAGGCACTATTTCTTCTCTATTTTTAAAATAAAAAAAGCTGAAATCTAAAGAATTACTAGACTTCAGCTTTTTATTCTATTTATTATTCGTTTATTTCTGCATTATGATAAACATCATTCACATCATCGTTATCTTCTAAAGCATCGATGAGACCTAAAAATGTTTCTTTTGCATCATCATCCAATGGTACAAACATACTCGGTACCATCGTTAACTCCGCTTGAGCGAGCTCGAACTCTTTTTCTAAGGCATCTCTTACTTCTGTAAAGTCAGTACCTGCTGTATAAATTTCAAAAACTTCATCCGATGTTTCTAAATCTTCTGCTCCAGCTTCTAATGCGCTCATTAGCATTGTATCTTCATCAATGTCTAAGTTTTCACGTTCAATTGCAATATAACCTTTACGATCAAATAGATAATTTACAGAACCTTTTTCACCAAGAGATCCACCATTTCGATCGAATGCTACTCGGACAGTTGAACTTGTACGATTTGTATTATCCGTTAATGTTTCGACTAAAACAGCCACGCCATTCGGACCATAGCCTTCATAAACGATTTCATTATAATTTGCACTCTCACTTGGATCGGTTGCACGTTTAATGGCACGATCTACGTTATCGTTTGGCATATTATTGGCTTTCGCTTTATCCATTGCTAAACGTAAAGCTGAATTTGTTTCTGGATCTGGCCCACCATCTTTAGCGGCTTGATAGATTTCTTTTACTAGTTTTTGGAATATCTTTCCGCGTTTTTTATCTTGTACGCCTTTTCGTTCTTTAATGTTATTCCATTTTGAATGTCCGGCCATCTTTTCACTTCCCTTAAATCTAATTATCCTCATAGACAATACTATTATAACAGACTTTGACGATTTTTTGAATAGGGAGTGAATATTAAGAATAATTTATAGACCCTGAATAATTCATACTTCTAAATTTTTTGATTAAAAATACATTTTTTGCTGTAATTTTGATTTGGTTCTAAAATTTATATGTTTTTTCTGATTTTACAGAAAATTTTTATTGAGATTCAATTTTTAGGAGCTAAACACTTATTTTTGGGCGCACGAATCCCTAGGCACTGGATATTTCTTTGAAAAATGATCTGTTAAGTATAACATCGAATCCGTTGGATTCGCCTAAAGACGGCGTAAAATTCTGCTTGGTAGACATGTGAACTAGAAAGTTTTAAATATAACCGTCTTGCTGTATTGACTAACTTTCCGGCTACTTTGAATAAACGAAGACGAATGGTATTTATTTGAAGGTTCTTCCAGTTCTTTTCAAAACAGATTGTGCGCATGAAATTGATAATATTATAAGCGATCACACTAATCATCATACGCGCGTGATTTTCGATGAACCGTGGACTATCTGTCTTGTCAAAATAGAAGCCATTTTTGGCTTCTTTGATGTAATTTTCCATCGTTCCTCGCTTATTATAAGTTTCAAATACTCTTTTCGGTACGATATTTTCTGAGAAACTCGTAATAATAAATGCATGATTAAAGAGTAACTCTCCAGCTTCTCGAGTTGAACGAATACATACTCGACGAGATTTAGTCCAAGATCCAGCCTGATATGAAACGGAATGATAATAAATTTCTTTTTCATCCCATGGATGATGATCATCATAGTAGACAAGTTCTTCAGCTAGACGAGTTAAATTTCGATTGCTCTTTAAACGAATGGTATAGTCATAATTGTGAGCTTCGCATAATTCATATACTTTAGGTGTCGCAAACCCACTATCCCCACGAACTAAAATGTCTGTAGTAGGGATCACTTGGTGATAGTGCTCCAAGAGTGATTTAAGAAATGTTTCAACACCATTAGAAGTATATTGACTTCCTGGGCGAAGTTTAGCTTTTAAAAAATCTCCATTTAATCCATCAAAAGCGACCAATGGATGATAGCCGTTCGTTCCATAATGTGCATTATAATCGGTCTGTTCTTGGTTACCGAAGGTATCCGAATGCGTAGAATCTAAATCAATGATCATAGCTGTATCATTCCGGATAAGTCGTGCTCGATCAATCAATACTTGATTGAGTGTCTGTAAGTCTTCAATCGATTGTTCAGTCATTCGATCAAAAAAACGGGAGATTGAAGGTTGTGAAGCCCACACACCGTCCGTTGAAAGAGTCTGTAATACCGGATCATGCTGTAAGATATCTGCTGATAAATCAGCTTTATAACCAGCGATGATCTGAAAAAGTATTTGTTTCAAAATCTTATGGTTATCGTGTAGCCAGTAACGACGGTCTTCATTAAACGAAACGATTTTTTTAGAAAGCTCTGTAAAATGAAAAGCATCCATAAATTCGTTGACCAACGTCAAACCAGAATCACTCGATAAACGACCACCTGTGTGAGAGACATGTAAATGATTATTGAATTTTGCTGCAGTTTCTTGTAAAGTAACCATTGAGAGAACTCCTTTCTATTGGTTGTTTGTCGTGAATTAACCATATCAGAAAGGGGTTCTTTTTTCATCACCTAATGGGTGATGAAGCAATTTACTATAAGTATTATAATTACAACATTCATTAACATTTTTAGAAAAACTATGAATTATTCAGGTCTGTTTAAAATCATAGTTGTCAGTAATTACTACATCAGTCTAATAAAGACTGTTAGTCTAATGGTTAAATATTTTCTAGAAACTATTGACAAGTCATTTTAATTCTCGTATAGTATTAAACAAGTTCAAAATGAATTTTTGATGAGAAAATATTAATTTAAACAATTAAAACAACTTGAAAAGAAAAGTACATTTAGGACATCTTTGCAGAGAGCTTGTGTTGGTGGGAGCAAGTAAGAAAAAATAAATGGAAAA
>Ga0209487_1004699_pt1 | contig 10403 bp, 12 predicted proteins | sample Poulit2012_FD_187524 | JGI IMG/M metagenome (GOLD analysis project Ga0209487, IMG submission 187524) | Agricultural soil microbial communities from Georgia to study Nitrogen management - Poultry litter 2012 (SPAdes) (version 2) | ecosystem: Environmental > Terrestrial > Soil > Agricultural land... | reverse complement strand
AAAACACACGAAATTATTAATGAAAATTTATATTCATCTTCGATGTACTCCGGCATGATGAAAGGAACAGGTCCTAGATATTGTCCTTCGATCGAAGATAAAATTGTTCGATTTCACGATAAATCCCGTCACCAAATCTTTTTAGAACCGGAAGGAAAAAATACAGAAGAGGTATACGTACAAGGAATGTCGACATCGCTACCGGAACATATCCAAGATGAAATGTTACGGACGATTCCAGGACTTGAAAAAGCAGAAATGATGCGAGCAGGTTATGCGATTGAATACGATTCGATCGTTCCGACACAGTTGTGGCCATCGCTTGAAACGAAAAAAGTATGTGGGCTTTTTACAGCAGGGCAACTAAACGGCACATCAGGTTACGAGGAAGCGGCGGGTCAAGGAATTATTGCTGGAATTAATGCAAGTTTAAAAGTACAAGGAAAAGAACCGTTTATTTTAGATCGATCTGAAAGTTATATCGGTGTATTAATTGATGATTTGGTAACGAAAGGAACACGTGAACCATATCGTCTCTTGACGTCACGCGCTGAATACCGTTTACTCTTACGTCACGACAATGCAGATATTCGATTAACGCCATTAGGATATGAGATCGGTTTAATTTCAGAAGAGAGATATAAAAAACATCTTGAAAAATTAGAAGCGATCGAGCAAGAAAAGAAACGTCTGTACGATTTCATTATTAAAGTAGATGAACAAGTTCAGACAGTTTTAGAAAAAGAAAATTCTTCACGATTAAAAGAGGCAATTCGTGCATATGATTTGTTAAAACGTCCAGAATTAACGTATCAATCAATCGAAAAAATGATTGGAAAAACATCTTTAGCTAAAGATGTAAAAGAACAAGTAGAAATTCAAATAAAATACGAAGGTTATATTAAGAAAGCGATGGAACAAGTCGAGCGGATGAGAAAGATGGAGGATAAAAAAATACCGCAAAACATTGATTACGATTCCATTACAAATTTAGCTCAAGAGGCGAAAGAAAAACTTAAAGAAATTCGTCCACTTTCAATTGGTCAAGCATCGCGTATATCTGGAGTAAATCCAGCGGATATTTCAATCTTACTCGTCTACATTGAGCAAGGGAATATAAAAAGAACGAGTTAGAAACGAAAAAAACTGTTCCTTATCGTATTATTTCATAAGATTGTTATTTAGTTCATGTAAAAACAAAGCGATAATTTGCGAGTATGAATATAGGAATTATGTAACGTTTAAATTGAAAAAATAAAAAACGAGTACATTTTTAAAGTAAGACAATTTTTACAAGGTTATATGGGTAAATATGCTAAATAGCACGAAATGTATCTATCAATCGTATATGTGTAATATTTTACTCGGGGGATATTTTTACCTTATTTACTAGCCAAAAAAGAGAAGGCACTCTATCATAAAATGTATGCTTACTAGGGCAAATACATTTAGAAAGAGGCCTTCTCATGGAACGTATTATAACAAGAATTTATGAAATATTAAAGGAAACAAATAACTTATTTGAATTTGAAGAACAGGTACAATTATTGATGTATGATACATTCTCTAGTTTGGTTGGGGAAGTATTTAGTAAATTGAACAAAGTTAAATCGTTTTAAACCATTTTGAAATATGATACGATGAATATATTAAAATAACTATATAGTTTACATTACTAGGGCGGCGAGGTACGTATTCTTCTTATACCTCGCCTTTATTTTCTATATGAAAGAACGTTTTAAAGGAGAAAATTAAGTGAATGAATTTTTATTTCGCGATTCTTTAAAAAAACGAGATATTACGTTAACGGACGGGCAAGTAGGACAGTTTGCTACTTATTTTGACATGCTCGTAAATTGGAATAAAAAAATGAACTTAACCGCAATAACGGAAAAAAATGAAGTATATTTAAAACATTTTTATGATTCTATTACTCCAAGTTCTTACATTGATATACATGCAATACAAAATATATGTGATGTAGGTGCAGGAGCAGGATTTCCGAGTATTCCGTTAAAAATATGTTTTCCTCATTTACAAGTTACGATCGTTGATTCTTTAAAAAAAAGGATCCATTTTCTCGAACAACTCGTGAGTGAGTTGCAATTAAAAGATGTACATCTAGTACATGCTCGGGCTGAGCAATTTGGACAAATGGAACAATATAGAGAGTCTTTCGACCTAGTGACAGCGAGAGCTGTTGCTAATTTAGCTGTATTGTGTGAATATTGTATACCACTTTGTAAATTACATGGTTCGTTTCTCGCTTTAAAAGGGGCGAATGTAAATGAAGAGGTAAAACGTGCACAAAAAGCAATCAATGTATTAGGTGGTAAGCTTGAAACGACGTTTTCATTTACACTACCTGTAGAAGCAAGTGAACGTTCAATCGTTCATATAAAGAAGGTAAAACAGACGCGAAAGAAATATCCTCGAAAGCCAGGAACACCTGCAAAGTTTCCAATTGTTTAAGAAAAAACAAAATATAAAGGCAAGTATCGTATTTTTTATTGTAAATTTATGATAAACTTAACATACATATGTTAAGTTTATTTCATTTGCCTCTAAAAAACCCTTTCCTAAAATGAATTGTTTCACGTGGAACAATTTGAAATAATATTAAAAAGGTGATGTTTATTATGTTACAGTCGTTTAATCGTATCTTTACAGGAGGTAAAGATAAAGATTTATCTTCCGAAGAACATGAAAATGTCGTAGAAATACAAGTAAAGCAAATTATTCCAAATACATATCAACCTAGAACGAATTTCGATGAAGAAAAAATAGAAGAATTAGCACGTACGATACATACTCACGGAATGATTCAACCGATTGTCGTTCGGAAGATAGAGGAAGATAAATACGAACTTATTGCAGGGGAACGTCGTTTACGCGCCGCAAAACATCTTGGTTGGGAAACAATATCCGTAATTGTTCGTAATTTAAATGACACAGAAACAGCATCTATTGCCTTAATAGAAAATATTCAAAGGGAAGAACTGTCTGTAATCGAAGAGGCAAGAGCATACGAAAAATTACTAGAAATGCATTCATTAACTCAGGAAGCATTAGCGCAACGTCTAGGTAAAAGTCAATCAACGATTGCAAACCGACTTCGTCTATTAACATTACCAGAAGAAGTACAGCAAAAGTTGTTAGAAAAACAAATTTCAGAAAGACATGCACGTGCGCTTATGAAGCTAAAAGAAGAAACGTTACAAATTAAGTTTCTACATGAAATAATTGAAAAACAGCTTACTGTAAGAGAAACAGAGTCCGCAATAGAAAAGTTTTTAATGAAAGCTAAGAAAAAACCGAAACGAAAACAGAAACGTCAAATCGTTAGTAAGGATATTCGTATTGTAACGAATACGATTAAACGTTCTTTAAAGTTAATCGAACAAACTGGTGTAGCAGTGGAATCAGAAGAAGAAGATTTAGACGATTACTATCAAATTACGATTCGCGTAAAAAAATAAACATATATTTAAGCTCGACATAAGGTGGGTGCATAATGGGAAAAATAATAGCGATCACGAATCAAAAAGGTGGCGTTGGTAAAACGACATCGACTGTAAATTTGGGTGCAAGTTTAGCATTATTAGGAGAAAAAGTTCTTCTAGTAGATATAGATCCACAAGGTAACGCAACGAGTGGTGTGGGTATTAATAAAGGGGATATGAACGAATGTGTTTATGATGTTATCGTTAACGGATTAGATGCAGCGGAAGTTTGTGTACCTACAGAAGTAGACAATTTATCTATTATACCTGCAACGATTCAACTAGCTGGTGCGGAAATTGAGTTAGTACCTACAATTTCAAGAGAAATAAAATTAAAAAAAGCGTTAGATAAAATAAAAGATGAATATGATTATATTTTGATCGACTGTCCGCCGTCACTTGGTTTATTAACTATTAACGCTCTAACGGCTGCTGACAGTGTACTAATTCCTGTACAGTGTGAATATTATGCGCTTGAGGGTTTAAGTCAATTATTAAATACAATTCGTCTCGTGCAAAAACATTTAAATAAACAATTAATGATCGAAGGAGTTTTATTAACGATGTTAGATGCGAGAACGAACTTAGGTATTCAAGTTATTGATGAAGTGAAAATGTATTTCCAAGATAAAGTATACAAATCGATTATACCGCGTAACGTTCGACTAGGAGAGGCACCGAGTCACGGAAAACCGATTACAATTTATGATCCAAAATCTAAAGGGGCAGAAGTGTACCTTGAATTAGCAAAGGAAGTGATGGAAGTTGGCGAAACGGTTAGGTAAAGGTTTAAATGCACTATTTACGGAATATGAAACGACCGAAGATGAACAATCTGTGGAACAAATTGCAATCGATGCTTGTCGTCCAAACCCTTATCAACCGAGAAAGACATTCGACGCTGATTCCATTGAAGAATTAAAAGCATCTATTTTACAATATGGAATAATCCAACCATTAATCGTAAGACGCAGTATTAAAGGGTATGAAATAGTTGCTGGTGAAAGACGTTTTCGCGCGGCAAAAGAAGCAGGTCTTAAAGAAGTACCGGCGATCGTAAAAGATTACAACGATGAAAAAATGATGGAAATAGCGTTATTAGAAAACTTACAAAGAGAAGACTTAACGATTATTGAAGAAGCCGTTGCATATAAAAGGTTAATCGAAGAACTTCATTTAACACAGGAAGAACTTTCGAAACGGATTGGAAAAAGCCGCTCACATATTGCTAATATGATGCGTTTATTGTTGTTACCGGATAATATCGTTCAATCTGTTAATAATGGAGAATTGTCTATGGGACATGCCCGTGCATTGCTTGGACTTAAAAAGAAAGAAATGATACAAACAGTTGTAAGGAAAATAAAACGCGAACATCTTAACGTCCGCCAAGTAGAGAAGTTAATAACGGAATTAAATAAAAATGAACCGAAAAAGAAAAAGAGGAAAGATGAAAAAGATATATATATAAAGCAGTATGAAGTTAAATTAAGGGAAGCTCTCGGAACGAATGTGAAAATTCATAAAGGTAAACATAAAGGGAAAATAGAAATTGATTTTTATTCAAATGAAGATTTAGAGCAATTTCTTAATTTATTAAAATAAATAAAAAAGAACTTCAGATTGTTTCACGTGAAACAATCTGTTTTTTACAAAAAATAACGAATGAGGCTTGCAAATGGTATTGTTAGGAACGATCGTAAATGGAATTTGTATTATTGTCGGAACGCTCATCGGTACATTTTTAACGAATATAAATGAAAAATATAAAGAAACGATTACACAAGGAATAGCGTTAACAGCAATTTTAATCGGTATTCAGATGGCATTACAAGTACAATCAGTAATCATTATTTTATTAAGTATTTTAACGGGTGCCATAATCGGTGAATTGTTAGATCTCGAAAAAGGTTTAAACAAAATCGGAACGTGGGTAGCCAACCGTTTCGCCATGAAAGAAAGTAATACAAACATTGCCCAAGCATTCGTCACCGCATCCCTTCTTTTTTCTGTCGGCGCAATGGCAATATTAGGAGCATTAGATAGTGGCTTGCGAGGTGAACATGAATTATTATATACAAAATCTGTCTTGGACGGATTTACATCTTTCGTTCTTACAACAACTCTCGGAGTAGGGGTTATTTTCTCCGCAATCCCAGTTGTCATCTTTCAAGGAGCTATCGCCTTATTAGCAACACAAATAGAAAAACTTATACCAGACGTGTTATTCGAACAGATTTTGAATAACATTACAGCAGTAGGAGGCTTATTAATTATTGCAATAGGTCTAAATATATTAAAACTAACGACAATACGGGTAACGAATTTATTACCGTCATTAGTTACTGTCATAATATTTATCGTAACGCTACAATTGTTTTAACATTAGCTTAAAAAACGATTGTACGGTGCTCCTTTTTTATTTTTATATAGCCAAACGTCGACACAATATAAACTTTGTGCTAACAAATAAGCCATATCATGTACGAGGGATAAACGCGTACTTTGTAACACGGAGAAGTCCATAAACCCACTCATATTAACGACACCGGTTATAGAAATATCGCCAACGGAAGGTAAGTCTTTGTTAAATGCAGAACCAGGATAAAGGGAACCCTTTTGGACGATAATATGACCGATTGAAGTATGTTTACCTAAAGACGCATCGATTGCTATAACAAAAGGTTTGTTAAATGTTTTATTAACGTCATGTATTGTATCTTCTAAATTAATAGCGTGTACAGGTTCATGTAACGTACCTATTGGACGTAACGATTTAGGAGCTAGCTTTGAAAAAAGCATACCAGTTAATGGGCCTAAAGAATCACCTGTGGAACGATCCGTTCCGATACAAAGTACGACAATATTACGAGTATCGCTAGGTAACTCATTAATGATCGATTGAACAATCTTGTGTAATACGTGTTTGTCTTTATAATGAAAAGTACTAATTTCAGAATCTTTCACCGTGTTATTCATGCGAATCCCTCTCTACATATTTTTATTAGTATACGTTCGAAAGAAAAACAATATACATATATACACGAAGAAATAGAAGAGGTGAACAGTGTGCAACAGAAAAAATTTTCTTTAAATGACATTGTTGAAATGAAGAAACCACATCCTTGTGGTGAAAATAAATGGAAAATAATTCGCATGGGAATGGATATTCGAATTAAATGTTTAGGGTGTGATCGAAGTGTTCTCATTCCGAGAAATGAATTTCAAAAGAAATTAAAAAAAGTAATATCTGATGCAGAAGAAAAAAATTAGTATACAAATTTAAATGAAATTTAGTAAATACATAATATAAACAAACAAAATGAGCAAATTGTAAGCTAGAATTATTAAAATATAACAATTTGTGTATACGTAAAAGAAGGTCTATAATACAAGTAGCTTAAAAGAGCTATTAACGTAGGAGTGGAAATATTCATGTCATTAACAGCAGGAATCGTTGGTCTTCCAAACGTCGGGAAATCGACGTTATTTAACGCAATTACAAAAGCAGGTGCAGAGGCAGAAAACTATCCGTTTTGTACGATAGACCCAAACGTAGGTATTGTTGAAGTTCCCGATGAGCGGTTGGAAAAATTAACAGAAGTGGTAAAACCGCAAAAAACAGTACCAACCGCGTTTGAATTTACAGATATAGCGGGGATTGTAAAAGGGGCAAGTGAGGGAGAAGGGTTAGGTAACCAGTTTCTATCACATATTCGCCAAGTGGATGCAATTTGTCACGTCGTTCGTTGCTTTGAAGATGGAAATATAACACACGTTTCTGGAAAAGTTGATCCAATTGATGATATTGAAACGATCAATCTTGAATTAATACTAGCTGACTTAGAAACGGTGAATCGTCGCTACGATCGTGTAGAAAAAATGGCTCGTCAAAAAGATAAAGAAGCTGTAACAGAATATGAAGTAATGAAAAAGATTAAAGAAGCGTTAGAAAACGAACAACCAGTTCGAAATGTATCATTAACAGATGAACAAAAAAAGATTGCACGCCAATTACATTTATTAACAGCTAAACCTGTATTATATGTAGCGAATGTCGCAGAAGATGAAATTACAGAGGCGGAAGAAAATGAATTAGTAAAACAAGTAAGCGAATATGCAACAGATGAAGAGGCAGAAGTAATCGTAGTTAGTGCGAAAATTGAAGAAGAAATTGCTCAGTTAGATCAAGATGAAAAAGAAATGTTTTTAGAGGAATTAGGAATAGATGAATCTGGTTTAGATAAATTAATTAAAGCTTCTTACGATTTATTAGGATTAGCAACATATTTTACAGCTGGTGAAAAAGAAGTTCGTGCTTGGACATTTCGGAAGGGAATGACAGCACCACAAGCGGCAGGAATTATTCATACCGATTTTGAACGTGGCTTCATCCGGGCTGAGACAGTTTCTTATGACGATTTAATGGAAGCAGGCTCGATGGCTGGAGCCCGGGAAAATGGAAAAATCAGATTAGAGGGTAAAGATTATTTAGTGCAAGACGGCGATGTCATTCACTTCCGATTTAATGTATAAAGCGTAAAACGGGGCATATAAAACAGTTTCTTTCTAATGGAAAATTTGATATAATATCTCTCTGTGAGTAATGAAAGTTACTCCTTGCCCTCATGAAGGAATGTAGGGCCGCATAGACCAAAAGGAGGTGTGTAGGGTGAGAGACTACGAAATTATGTACATCATTCGCCCGGATCTGGAGGAGGAAGCGCGTAACGAGTTAGTGGAGCGCTTTTCAACAATTTTAACAGATAACGGAGCAGAAGTTGAAAAAGTAGATGAAGTAGGGTCACGTCGCTTAGCGTACGAAATTGAAAACTACCGTGATGGATATTACGTTGTGATTAATTTCAAAGGTGATTCTAATGCAGTGAACGAATTTGATCGTCAAGCAAAGTTTTCAGACGACATCATTCGCCACATGGCAGTTCGTTTAGACGAACAATAATAAAAGGAGTGATACGTGTTGAATAGAGTCGTTTTAGTTGGAAGGCTTACGAGAGATCCCGATTTACGCTATACGGCAAGCGGAATAGCTGTCGCTAATTTTAACGTTGCAGTGAATCGTCCTTTTCGCAATCAACAGGGCGAACAAGAAGCCGATTTTATTAATTGTGTTGTCTGGCGTAAACAAGCTGAAAATTTAGCCCACTATATGAAAAAGGGTAGTTTAATCGGTGTAGATGGGCGTGTACAAACGAGATCCTATGAAAACCAAGAAGGAAATATGGTCTACGTTACTGAGGTGTTGGCTGAAAGTGTACAATTTTTAGAGCCTAGAGGAGCTTCACAACAACAGCGCGGGGATGCAAGCATGCCTCCGAACGATTCATATCAACACCAACAACCTCCCAAACAAGCAGCACAGCCGAGTGGTGAAATGTCCGATAGTCCATTCCAACAGGATGGCGAGCAAATTGACATTTCTGATGATGATTTGCCGTTTTAATGGACAATTTCATATAGATTATTAGATGATGATCGGATCATCTTATATATGTGTAATTGACGTACAATTGTTATATTGTACGGAACGGAATGTGTAAGTGTGTAAAATATGTGCATATACACCTTTAAATGAAGTGGAGAAACTGTATGTTTGCCTTTCATTTAAAGGTGTTTTTTAACGGTAAAAAAGTGCTTAAGCTAACTATAAAAAAAATAGAACATTATTTTAACTAGCTTGAAATGGAATAAATGAACGTTAACCGTGATCGTAGTTAGTGGATAAGTTTTCAACAAAAAAACTACAGTAATAGCACGCAAGGAAAATGTTCTCTAGCGACTATTATTGTAGTTTACATGATAAATATTAACAAAATAAAGTAAGTGATAAAAAGGTAACTTATATAAACATGTTCGCTACATCGCTTTTTTGTCTTGAAAAAACGTCGTAAATGAGTTTAAGATACGTCCAGTACTTTCACGAGTCCTTTAACGCTCGTTACGTTATTTCGTTCATCAAATTCAGAAAATTCGGTCACTTGGGTCATACATGTAGAGCCATCTTTCCTCTGTAATTCTAAAGGGTAAGTCGGCTGTTGAATCCCTTGAATCGACAATTCAGTATGGTGCATACCACGTTCATTTATTTCGTTATCTGTTAAGTAGACTTCAACATTTTGTAAAAACTCATCAGGTGTATAGCTGAGAACTTGTTGGACGGAATTAGAGACGAATTCAAATACACTTTCGACGTTATGTTCATAGAAGAAATATCCGTACTCTGCAGCTCGGGCAGCCTCAATCGAAGCATTTAATGCTAATAAATTCGTTTGATCCGCAATATCTTTAATGACACCGATTATTTTTGAATCTCACTTGTCGACTTATTCACTTCTTCCATCACAGTGGAAAATGCAGAAAATGACTGAATGACGCTCGCAACAGAATCATTAATTAGTTGGATAGATTGCCTCCCTTCTTCAAAAACTGTATCCATTTGTTCTGTTTGTCCTGTTAATTGTTTACCTGTTTTTACAGCGCTTACAATAATATTACTTAATTCGGAAACGGAAAGCGTTATTTGTTCAGTACCTTTCGTAAAGTCTTTAATGAAAGAAATTAAATCTTCCATCGCTTCTGCTTGATCGTCAGCGTACAGTTCTAATTGTGCGGATGCTTCTTTGTTAGATGAAACGATTTGGTTTGTATCGACGAAAACATTTGTCATGACATCGAGTAATCGTTTTAAATGTTCGTCTTTTTCCTTTATGATCGATGCTTCATGATTCGCTCTTTTAAATGTAAACATGTCACATGTCTCCCCCCTAAATATAGGCATAATTGCGCGATTAATGGTAAAAAATGTATTTACCATGTACATCGCACAATTATGAAAATAGTTAAGTAAATATACTGTAAAATATATATATAAAGTAGGAA
>Ga0209487_1004698_pt1 | contig 10405 bp, 7 predicted proteins | sample Poulit2012_FD_187524 | JGI IMG/M metagenome (GOLD analysis project Ga0209487, IMG submission 187524) | Agricultural soil microbial communities from Georgia to study Nitrogen management - Poultry litter 2012 (SPAdes) (version 2) | ecosystem: Environmental > Terrestrial > Soil > Agricultural land... | reverse complement strand
TGAAGTAAAGATGACAACAGATCCTTTAAATGTGGAAGAACTTTTAAAATTAACGGATGAAAGTTGGAATGGTATTCCAAAGGAAACGGTGATGGGTCATATCCATTTACATGTGCAAGAGTTACAAAACACGGAAAAATTTTATACTGAAGGGCTTGGGTATGATGTTGTTGCATATTATCCTGGAGCAATTTTTATGTCGACGGGAAAATATCATCATCATATTGCAATCAACGTTTGGAATGGTCCGGATGCACCAATTCCGATTGAAAATAGTGTTGGCCTGAATTGGTATTCCATTGATTTGGAAAATGAAGCGGAGAGGGAAATAGTCGTTAAAAGATTACGGGAACTTCAGTATTCTGTCTCTAAAGTAAATGGTGATTATTTGGTATTAGACCCTTCTGGAAATAAAATATATTTAGTTTGTTAAAGTTAGAAGGCGAACAAAGATTTTTATTTATAAAATCAGTGAAAATATGTAAACTCATAAAAAAACTAAGACTAATGTTTCAGATTTTATAAAACTAATTATATGATTTTTGGTTAAGAAGTCGCCTATGTCGCGACTTTTTACTTGTTCGAATGTTTAAAACTTTCTTATTAAATAGGTTTAAAAGTCTTCCGTCATTGAAGGATTCTTATATTACTTACATGATCAAATTCCCATATAAAATACCTTTCCAAATCCGAATAATTATTCTTTTTATTAAACCAATAAATCGTTAATTTTAATTTTAGAAGCTTTTTGCACCATGGTTAAAGTTTTGCAATTTATATTTCAATGAAATTAGTAAAAAATTAAGTGCTAGGAATGTCTAGCCATTTACACTGAACTGTATTTTCACTGGAGTTGCAACAATCTATTTCATTCAACATTATTGGAGCTCTATATTAATGAAAGATAATATAATAGATTAATTAATTGTTTGGATAACTAAGTATATTAGCAACTATAACAAAAGTGAATGTAACATCGCTCCTGCTTTTGCAGGCGGCAGGCCACATGTATATTTGATGAAAGCCAAGTTTTCTAAAATTCCCATTTTGATGAACTTGCAATGTTTCTATAAATAGTATATAAATTGGAGTAACAATGATATAGCGTAATAGAGATGAAGCTTAAAGTTTTTTGCTAAAATCAATAAAATTTTCTAACTAATACATTTAAATTTGGAGTGATATATAAATGTATAATAAAAACCGAAATATTCAACAATTAGTAACGTTGCAATCAGATGTTGAAAAGATTAAAAACGGTCAAAAAACTGCCGTACGTCGTAACAATCGTTATGGAGAGATAGGGGATATTTTACAATTTGATTCTCATACATTTACGTTAAAAAATGCTTATGAGCAAAAATTAGGGGAAATGACAGAAGAAAACGCGAAGGAAGAAGGTTTTGAAAACTTACAGCAATATAAAGATAGAATTCTTTCAATTCACCAAAATATGAAATGGGACCCTGAAGTTAAGGTTTGGGTGCATGAATTAGAAAGAGTTAAAGACTAAAAAACTGGATGAATTTTAAAAATTAAAGAGGTGCAAATCGCACCTCTTACTTCTTACTATGGACATATTATATTTGTGCATTGTTCTATAGATGAATTTCCAATAATAAATTATTTTATTTAAAAACGTGCACGAAACTATAAAGGTCACATTTTAAGAATTATATCCAAAAGAAACTGCAAAAACGAATGCAAATAGTAATGATATAATGATAATCGTACAAATTATAGTAATAATTACAGTTAAACTTTTAGGTATATCAGTACGCTTTTTCCAAATAGCAAAAAGTAAAAATAAGCTGACGAATACAAGAATTATAGAAAAAGAAAGAAACATGTAACGATCTTTCATGATAACGAATAAATCCATTTCGTCAGCTCCTTTGGGTAATTTTTTTTCAAAATCTCCACACTACCACAATCTTACCATTTATTTTTCAGCTGTGATAAGTCGTTGCACAGTGCTTATTAAATTTCATGATAATCATTTTCGGAATGAAAATTACTTCTATCCTTATGCTTCTTCCATAATTCCGAGTAAAATTATTCCAATCATAACGATTGCAATCATGATATATTGCTTTTTTGATAAAATTTCCTTCAGAAATATGCGTGATAAAATAACGGAAAATATACCATGTGCGGCAATGAGTGGGGCCGCAAAGATAGCATTACCTGCCATTGCAAATACGTAAAAGAATTGTCCGGTAGTCTCTAGTATAGCGGCATACCCTCTATCTCGTTCTTTAAATATGATAAAAGGTTCCTTTTTTATAAATTTGATAAATATATAAGTGCAAATAGCGCAGAGGAAGAAAGTGTACTCATATGCGATTAAAGCCGATTCCTCACTAATTAATGTAAGTTCATCCAAATAAATTCCGTCGGCAAAGGTTCCAAGCCCATCAATCAAGGCGTATAAAATAGGAAAAGTAATTGCTAGGACACCAATTTGATATTTTTTATCGACGGCGATATTACTAGATTTCAATGCTTTTGTCTCGGCTTGTTTTTCTAACATTGCGAGTCCTATTACGCCAAATGTTACAATAATGACACCGAAAATAGCGATGAAACTTAATTCTCTAGGAAAAAAGATAAATAATAAAATAGCACTTACTGCACCAGAGGAATTTTGGACAGGTGCTGCAATAGATAGTTCAATATAACGTAAACCGATATATCCAATTGTCATAGACAAAATATACATAGAAGATACTGGTAGATACCGAATCATATCAAATGGATCAAAATCAATACCTTTAAACAACATGTAAAATGTTGCGTGAATTCCCATAACAAATCCTACCATTATTACAATTTTCAGATGGCTAAACTTGTCTTCGGGATTTGAACCTTTTTTGTAAAATAAATTTGCCGCTCCCCAAGCAATAGCAGTAAGTATAGAAAAAATGAACCACATTCAATTTGCTCCTTCTCGTTGTTTAAATCAATGTTCCAATGAGCAATTATATACTATTATGTTTTAGAAGGAAAATATTGCACTAGAGACGATAAAACTATTCGGTCAAATTTTTTATCAATTTTTTAATCAATATATTATACTATTGATATAGTTAGAATCAATTGTAGCGGTTATATCAATCAAAAAAGGTCAGGTCAAATCAATGAAAAAAATTTTATTATATGGTTCTATTTCTGGAATAATAGCAAGTCTAGTTATCGGTTTTTACTTTAAATGGATAGAACGAATCTTTCATATAAAAGTATATACATTGCTGTTAAACATTGATTACTTTCCAATTTTAAAACATATTCATTTTTCAGAAATGATTGAATTCCTCTTTCATATTATCGTATCAATCATCATAGCTACAATTCTATTATTTATTACTCATTATTTTAAATGGTCGAGGCAACAAATCGGATTGAGAACAATTCTTATTAGTATGTTCATAGGATTAATTATTTATCCGACAACCATATTATCAGAAAGAACACCTGAGATAACTTCTCTGTTAGCTATTAGCCATTGGATTATTGGACATTTTTTATATGGGATTTCTCTAGCTGTCAGTTTCATTTTAATGAAATTGCATAACAAATTATAATTTTTGTAGATGAGTATGTTTAAAATCAGTTGTGTATTTCAATCCATAGCCAAATAAACGATCTATTCCATTATGAGCTGACCAAATGATTCCGACCATAATTATAAGGTTATTATTCATCATTATCCCAAAAATAAGAAATGGGATAGAAATAGTATACGTATGAACTAAATTATAGATGATTGCTCCAATCCGATTGTTGATTATATATGCAAACATAGCTATATCAGGAGTAAGTAAAAATAAAATAAATATCCACCAATTATAATCGAACTCATAATATATGTAAATCATTGACATGAATATAATTAAACCTTCTAAATGGACCCATTTTTTCACCATTTGACAGCCACCATTCCATATTTTTAGTGAGTTACACATTCATAAAATTTTACTAATATATTTTATAGTATAATCCACAAAATGGTAAATTACTATTGTTTTATGAATGCAAAATTATATTTTGCTATACAAGTTTTAAAAACTTAAGAGAAAATTTGTTCTGTTTTTCCAATTTTACTGACTTGCATTATAGTATTCTATGATGAATAATGAAACAAAAGTATAGAAGAAATGATTTTTAATAAAACTTAAAGAATAATAGGGGTGTTTTACAATGAAACTCTTTCATACTGCAGATTGGCATTTAGGTAAATTAGTTCAAGGAGTATATATGACAGAAGATCAGGAATATATTTTAAATGAGTTCATTAAAGAAGTAAAAAGAGAACGACCAGATGCCATTATTATTGCTGGGGATTTATATGATCGTGCTGTACCACCTCCAGAGGCTATTCAATTATTAAATAAGGTGCTAGATAAAATTGTACTTGAACTGAATACCCCAATTTTAGCCATTGCTGGAAATCATGATAGTCCGAGTCGATTAGATTTTGGAACTCGTTTAATGAGGGAAAAAGGATTTCATCTTGTTGGACAGCTAGACTCACAATTAAAACCAGTAATTATAAGTGATGAGTTTGGACCTGTTCACTTTCATCTCGTCCCTTATTGTGATCCGAGCATAGTTAGGAGTTTATATCAAGATGATACAATTAAAACTCATGATGATGCTACAAAAGTTATAGTTGACAAGATTACTAATCAGATGAAGGAGAATGAAAGACATATATATGTTGGACATGCTTTCGTAACACCTTATGGTGAGGAAGAAGCTAACACGAGTGAAAGTGAAAAACCGTTGTCCATTGGTGGGGCGGAATACGTAAACGCAAGCCATTTTAAAAATTTTCACTATACTGCATTAGGCCATTTACATCAAGCGCATTATGTATTGAAGGATACGATTCGTTATGCTGGTTCTCCATTAAAATACTCTATTTCTGAAGAGCATCATAAAAAGGGTTTTTACATAGTTGATATTGATAAAAATGGGGATGTAGAAATAGAAAAACGAAAATTAAAACCTAAAAGGGATATGAGGACGGTAGAAGCAAAAATGGACGAAATTCTTACATACCCTGTTAATGAAGATTACGTTTTCGTCCGATTACAAGACGAATCTGTCGTTTTATCTCCGATGGAAAAAGTTCGGTCAGTTTTTCCAAATGCGATGCATGTCGAAAGGAAAAGTGATCCATTTTTACAAAACCTCACACGAGATGAACAGCGTCCAAGTGTGAAGGAGTTGTCTGATTTAGAATTATTTAAATCATTTTATGAAGAAGTAATAGGTGAAGCAGTTTCAAAAGAGATGGAAGAAATTTTCAAAGATGTATTAGATCAATTATTAAAGACTGAAAACGAAACAATAGAAACTGAAAAACAAAAAGAAGTAGTAACTAATTAAGTAATTTCGTATTACCGATAGTTGAAAGGAATGAATAAAAATTGAAACCGTTAAAACTAAGTATGACGGCATTTGGTCCTTATAAAGAAACGGAAGTAATTGACTTTACTGAATTAAATGAACATCATTTATACGTAATTTCGGGAGCAACTGGAGCGGGAAAGACGACAATATTTGATGGTATTTGTTTTGCATTGTACGGTTCTGCAAGTGGTTCTGATCGGGAAAATACGTCCATGTTACGAAGTCATTTTGCGGATGACTCTGTCCATACTGCAGTTGAACTTTTATTTGAATTAAATGCGAAAACCTATCGTGTAATGAGGCAGCTCGGTCATGTTAAAAAGGGGAATAAGACAAGGACAGGCGAACGGTATGAGTTTTTTGAAGTTATTGATGGTAAAGAATATCCATGTGTAGATAGACAAATTGTATCAGAAATTAATGAAAAAATTGTCCAACTTATTGGTCTGACACACGATCAATTTAAACAAATTGTCATGTTGCCACAAGGTGAGTTTCGAAAACTATTAACTTCTGAAACGGAAAATAAAGAAGATATCTTACGCAAATTATTTAAAACAGCTCGTTTTAAGCAGATGAATGAATTATTAAAAGAAAAGCGTGATCAACTTCAAAATTCATTGGCAACTGATCAACAATTAATCGAACACTATATTACAAACATTCCTGAACAATTAGAAAAAAGAGACGATTCAACCATTTTTAAATTTTTAGAACAAGAAAACTATCATGTTAGCCAAATCATTCAATCATTAGATTCAGAAATTATTTATTATAATGAGAAAATTTCTAATGATGAAAAAGAATACAAACATATATCAAGAAAGTATAATGAACAGCAAAAAATTGTGTTTGAAGCAACTGAAATAAATAAAAAGTTTATTGCGATGGATCAAAAACAATCAGAATTACAACATTTACAAAATCAACAACAACTTTTTACAAATAAAGAAAATATCCTAGGTGCAGCAAAAAGAGCAGATGCTATTGAACCTTATGAAAAACATTTCATTGAGCGTAAAAAAGAATTTATAAATCAGGAAAAAGTTGTTAAAGAAGCAAAAAATCAATTAAACATCGCTGTCGATGTTTTGAATAAAGCTAAAGTAAATTATGTAAAAGAAGAAAATAAAGAAAATGAGCGGGAGCAAGTGAAACGGGATCTCGATAAATATATGGAGTTTTTACCAGTCGTAAAGGAAATAGAGCAAACTCGCGAAAAGTTGAAGCAATATGAAAAATCACAAACTGATTTGGAAAATGAAATAAAACTATTAAAAAAGAAAATCTCAACAAAGAAGGAAAATCTTGAAAATAGAAATAAAAAAATAAAAGATATAGAGCAACAGGTATCCGAGTTGCATAAGAAACAGACAGAAATTGTTGAATTACGAATTCAATATAAAATATTAAATGAATATGAACAACTACTTGAAGAAGAAACGTCTTTAAGAAAACTTATGAAACAAAAGGAACAGCTATTTCAGAAAGCAAATGAAACATATGTAGAACATGAGAAAGTGTGGATTCATAACCAAGCATATGCGCTAGCTAGTCATTTGAATGATGGTGATGATTGTCCAGTATGTGGCAGTGTTCACCACCCAAAAAAAGCAGAGCCAATTAACCTGACGGTTACGAAAGATATGATGGATAAGCTTAAGAAAGACCTAGAAGAAAAACGTGAAGATTATAATAAATGTTTCGGGAAATATAATTCATGTTATGATCAATTAAAAAAGAAAGCGAAAGAAATTGTTGAGGAATATAATATACTAGAAGATAATATTTCAGAAAGAAAAAATCAAATTTACAAAATTGGAAAAGATTTACGTTCAGAAGTTGAACAATTAGAAGAGTCAGCAAAAACGTTGGAAAAACTGAGGAAACTGCAACAGGATGAAGAAATTATAGTGAAGAATAACGAAACTGAATTGCAAAAGCAGGAAGAAGCTTACCAAAAGGAAAAAACTCTTTATATTGCGGAAAATGCTACTTTTAGAGAGCGAATTCGCAATATCCCAAAAGAAGTACAACAATTAGGGAAACTGGAGTCATTCATAAAAACATTAAAACAGAAAGTCGAAATGATGGAGCATCAATGGAAAACTGCTCAAAATGAATTGAAAACAGCTGAAGAAAATTATACGAAAGCAAATTTATATGTGTTAAATGGAGATAAACAATTATCAAATTTGGAGGAAGTAGTTCAAACTGTCAAAAATAAATTTTTTGAGCAATTACAAAAAGCAGAATTTGCATCCGAACAATTGTATAGAGAAGCAAAATTAAGTGAGGATGAACAGAACAGAATCCAAAAAGAAATTGAAGACTATAAGAAAAAAGTGCATATCATTACAAATCAAATTAGAGAATTAAAAGATGAGCTAAAAGGAAAGGAACGTCTAAATGTAGAGGCGTTAGAAGCTCAGCTAAAAGAATTGAAAGATGCGAATGATCAAGCATTTGAACAATTAAATAAATCAAAAGAACTTTTAACTACTGTTAACACATTGCAAAAAAATTTAGTTGATGTACACGCTCGAACAGAAAATACTGAAAAAGAATTAAGTACAGTTATTGAATTATATGACATATTAAGAGGACAAAATAATAGAAGAGTATCCCTAGAACGCTATTTGCAAATCGATTTTTTAGAGCAAATTATGAATGCAGCAAATGGAAGATTTCGTAATTTAACGAATGGACAATATTATTTATTACGTAGCGATCGCCAAGAGACTCATGGTAGACAAAGTGGTTTAGCAATCGATGTATACGATGCTTACACTGTTCAAACAAGGGATGTTAAAACATTATCGGGTGGGGAAAAATTTATTGCTTCATTATGTTTAGCTTTAGGGATGGCCGATGTAATTCAAAGCTATCAAGGCAGTGTATCCATTGAAACGATGTTCATTGATGAGGGCTTTGGTTCATTGGATGAAGAATCCCTCCATAAATCAATCGATGCCCTTATTAATTTACAACAGGATGGTAGAACAATTGGTGTAATTTCTCATGTAGAGGAGTTAAAATCGATCTTTCCAGCAATGTTAGAAGTTTCTAAATCACAGGAAGGATACAGTAAAACAAAATTTGTTGTGAAGTAAAATATTTATGATAAGGAATTAAATATATTATCCAAAACGTAAGGATTATACTGAAATAAAGGCTTATGTAAGTAACAAATGGAAATTTTTTTGTGAAGACTGTTTTAATAAAAGTCCTAAAGCTATCGAGTGCTTTAATTGAACAAAAGCGAAGGTGCAATCCCCCTCAAATTGCGCAGCAATTAGTTGGGGAGGTTCACCAATCGGCACATGCAAGCACTAGTATTGGAACAATAAAATGTATAACAAAAGAGGTGTGAATTGCACCTCTATTTAATGTTTTCCCATACAGATTCGTTAATTAATGTAGGTGGCTTTTTACCACTTAATCCAGCAATGATATTATCACAAGCTAGTTCAGACATTTTTAATTCTGTTTCATAGGTTGATGAACCTATATGTGGTAATGTTACTACATTGGACATCGATAATAATGGATTGTCAGGATCTACTGGCTCTTTCTCAAATACATCTAATCCAGCCGCAGCAATTTCTTTATTTTCAAGTGCTTCGATAAGATCCTTTTCAACAATTGTTTTTCCTCTAGAACCATTAATAAAAATTGCAGTTTCCTTCATTAATTTAAATTCTCTTTTTCCAAGTAGCCTTTCTGTTTCTTTTGTAAGTGGAGTTATTAACACGACATAATCAGATTCTTGTAACAAGTCATCAAGCTTACGATAAGAAGCATTAAAAAACTCTTCCGAATCTGGTTTTCTTGTCCGACTGTTATATAAAACATTCATGTGAAATCCGTGGTAAGCACGGTTTGCAATTGCTTGTCCAATTCTTCCCATACCAATAATTCCAATTGTTTTATGATGCACATCAACTCCATAATAGTCAGCACTTAAATTACCCTGCCATTGTCCTGTTTTAACATAATTATCTAATTCAGGAATTCGTCTTGCGGTAGCGATAAGTAATCCGAATATGACATCTGCAACAGTATCTGTTAAGACCCCAGGTGTATTGGTTGCCATAATATTCCTCTTCGTTAGTTCATCAATATCCAAATTATTATACCCAACAGAAACATTACTTATAATTTCTAATTTCGGTGCATGATCTAAAAGAGTCGCGTCTACTTGAAAATCAATTCCTATTATTCCAGAAGCATCCTTAATTTCGTTTAAAAACTGTGCATCGTTTGTAGAAGTTAAATTTATGAAGGACTTTACTTCATGATGTTGTTTCAGCCTGTTCAATACGACTTCTTCGAGTCGATTTACAACAACTACTTTTTTTCGCATAAATTCCCCTCCAATGTGTAGCTAATATACAAATAAAAGTATTCCAATAAAATACTTATTCATCGGAATACTTTTATTCTTTTTATTTTTCCATTACTTTTTTAATTTTTTCAATAGCCCAATCTAAATCGGATATTTCAATAATTAAAGGTGGTGCAAAACGAATGACATTATCGTGGGTTTCTTTACAAAGTAACCCTTCCTTCATTAAAAATTCACAATATGGACGAGCTGGTTCTGTAAGTTCCATACCAATAAATAATCCTCTTCCACGAACTTCTTTAATAATCGGATTACTAATTTGTCGTAATTCATTTAAAAAGTAGGTCCCCAATTCATGAGAACGTTCATGTAATTTTTCATCCAAAATGACATCTATTGCTGCCGAAGACACAGCACAAGCTAAAGGATTCCCACCAAAAGTTGAACCGTGGGAACCAGGTTCAAAAACACCTAATATATCTTTGTTTGCAACAATGCAAGATATAGGAATCACACCACCGCCAAGTGCCTTTCCTAAAATAATGATATCTGGTGTTACATTATCCCAATCACAAGCAAATAGTTTTCCACTGCGACCAAGTCCTGCTTGAATTTCATCGGCAATAAACAATACATTAT
>Ga0209487_1004697_pt1 | contig 10405 bp, 6 predicted proteins | sample Poulit2012_FD_187524 | JGI IMG/M metagenome (GOLD analysis project Ga0209487, IMG submission 187524) | Agricultural soil microbial communities from Georgia to study Nitrogen management - Poultry litter 2012 (SPAdes) (version 2) | ecosystem: Environmental > Terrestrial > Soil > Agricultural land... | reverse complement strand
CCTTTGGTACCTTGGGGGCCAAGGCTGTGGTGCGCGATGTGGGGCGGGTGCTCGAGTTGCCCTATGGTTTGTGCGACACGCTGTCAAAGATGATTCCATTTAACCCCGCTGACCCGTGGAGTCTTGAGCGTACCCTCAAAGAAGAGCCCAGCTTTTTAGAGCGCTACGAAAATGACGAAGAGGTGCAAACGCTGATTGATTTGGCCCGCCCCTTAGAGGGGTTGGTACGTAGCGTGGGGATGCATGCGGGTGGGGTGCTGATTGCCCCAGGCAAGTTAACAGATTATTGCCCCCTGTATAGACAGCCTGATGAACATGCCAATGCCGTGTCACAATACGACAAAGATGATGTCGAGGACGTGGGCCTGGTTAAGTTTGATTTTTTGGGTTTACGTAACCTGACTATATTGGATTGGGCAGTCAAGTACGTACACGAATTTAACCCCGATAAGCAAGACTTCAGTCTCGAGCAACTCAGTTTAGATGACCCCAAAGTTTACGAGCTGCTGTCGGCGGGTAACACCACGGCTGTGTTTCAGCTCGAATCGCGGGGGATGAAAGAGCTGTTGCGGAGCCTACAGCCGAGCAATTTTGAGGATATCATTGCGATGCTGGCGCTGTACCGACCAGGCCCGCTCGAATCCGGGATGGTGACGGATTTTGTTAATAGAAAACATGGTCGCGCGCAGGTTGATTATTTTCATGATGATTTACGCACCGTTTTAGAAAGCACCTATGGGGTGATTGTTTATCAAGAACAGGTGATGCTTATCTCGCAGTTAATTGGCGGCTACTCGCTTGGTGGGGCCGATTTGCTGCGCCGCGCCATGGGCCGCAAACGACCTGCCGAGATGGCCGAGCACCGCGAGCTATTTACCACTGGGGCCAAAGAAAAGGGCTACGATGAGCGCTTGGCCACCAAGCTTTTTGATTTGATGGAAAAGTTTGCCGGCTATGGTTTTAACAAGAGTCACTCAGCTGCCTATGCGCTGATTGCCTACCATACGGCTTGGCTCAAAGTCTATCATCCGGCCGAGTTCATGGCTGCCACCTTGCTATCAGATATGGACGATACCGACAAGGTGCATGTGTTTTATCTTGATGCCAAAGCCAATGGCGTCGAGGTCTTACCGCCCGATGTCAATGCCTCGGTTTATCGTTTTGTGCCGGTACGCGATGAGGCCGTTGCCCAGGGGTTGCCCCCGCGCACCATACGCTATGGTTTGGGGGCCATCAAAGGCTCGGGCAAGGCTGCGGTCGATGCCATTGTGCGGGCACGCGAGGCGGGTGGGCCCTTTACGGGTTTATTTGATTTTTGTCGCCGTATTGACCGCCATCAGGTCAACCGACGCTGTATTGAGGCCTTGATACGGGCAGGGGCTTTTGACTCTATAGAGCCAAACCGTGCGGCCTTGTTGGCTAATTTACCCCGTGCTTTAGATGCTGCCGAGCAGGCCGAGCGCGCAGCTAACCAGGTGTCATTATTTGCCGATGATGCCGAAGAGATTGTTGAGCAGTCTCTAACCAATGTGCCTGCTTGGGATATGGACACCCTATTGCGGGCCGAAAAAACCGCCATAGGTTTTTATTTTAGCGCCCATTTATTCGATGTGTGGCGTGATGAGGTGCGTCGTTTTGCCCCCACCCCATTGGCTGATTTGCAACCTAGTCATCAGCCACAGTGGTTTGCCGGTGTGTTGCAGTCAGGGCGCAGTCGTAATACCCGTCGCGGGCGTATGTATTATGGTGTGCTCGAGGATGGCACCGCACAGGTTGAGGTAGCAGTTTTTAGCGAGGCCTATCAAGCCCACCAAGATCTTTTAAAAGAAGATGAGTTAATCATCGTGCGTGGCCGCGTAAGTCAGGATGATTACAGTGGGGGCCTGCGGGTTTCAGCTGATGATATCTATGATTTGCAACGCGCACGCGAAGAGCATGCACGTTGTTTGCGCATTCAGCTTGGCCCCGAGGCACACGAGGTGGAAAAGCTGCGTACTGTGCTCAACCCCTTTAGGGGGGAGCCCGAAAACAACCGGCCCGGTATTCCCGTTGAGCTGATGATCATCAATAACGATTATCGTTGTGCCCTACGTTTGGCCGATGATTGGAATGTGCGCCTCGCCGATGCCTTGTTGCAACAATTGCACTCATGGGTCGGGGGCGAGCAAATAGAAATACAATATTGATTGCTGTTTCGTGGGCACAAAGGAAAAAGATGATCAAGCTCTCTGTCACGATTATTACTAAAAACGAGGCGGCGCATATTGTGTCGTGTATCGAGTCGGTGGCCTTTGCCGATGAGGTGATTGTGCTCGATTCGGGCAGCGCTGACGAGACCTGCGCCCTAGCAGAGCAGGCGGGGGCGCGGGTGTTTCATACGGCTGATTGGCCGGGTTTTGGTCCACAAAAAAACCGCGCCTTAGACTATGCCCAAGGGCAGTGGGTGTTGTCTTTAGATGCTGATGAGCGGGTGAGCCCCGAGCTTGCCGCCGAAATACAGCAATTGCTCGCCCAGCCTAGTCAAGAGTACGCAGCCTATGAGATCTCGCGGCGCTCTTGTTATGGGGGCCGTTGGATGTGCCACAGTGGTTGGTACCCCGATTTTCTACTGCGTTTGTTTAGGCGCGATCAGGCCCGTTTTACTGATGATCTGGTCCATGAGAGTGTGCGCTATGATGGGCCGCTCGGGCGTTTGCACGGGCTGATTTACCACTACCCCTATGACGGGCCCGACACCCATATCAACAAGATGAATGCTTACTCGAGTACCGCGGCCCAAAGCCTTTATGCGCGGGGCAGGCGCATTTCTATATTTGGTATGACGGTGAAAATGTTTTGGACCTTTGTGCGCGTCTATATCATTAGGCGGGGGTTTTTAGACGGCCGCGAGGGGTTTATTTTGGCTTTGATGGCTGCAACCGGCAATATGTTTCGCTACAGCAAGTTGTGGTTTCTACAACGTGACACCAATTGGCAGCCCCCCATGCCTGGCCCGCAACCCTCTGCGACCAATCAGTCTAAATCGCCTCGGCCCGACCACGAATCTAGGAAATAACAGTTGTCTTGGCCCGACCACGAATCTAGTAAATAGCAGTTGTCTCGGCCTAGCCACGAGTTTAGTAAATACTAGGCGTCTGTGTCGCTGTGGGTAATCGATAGATGAAAGCTAATAATCACCTACGCCCAGCCGCGGATCCAGTAAACCAAAAGCCCCAGATACTCTTTGATAATAGAGCGACTGGCGTTAAGGGTATGCCAGCTGGGACGCCAAACCGAAAAGCCCTTAAAGGCGGGCCGTGTGATTTGTGGCTGTACTGGGGCAGCAATAAACTCAGTATCTAAACGCGAAAAGGTCGCCATTGAGCGGGGCATATGCAGCGCAGAGGTGACCAAAAGCGCCTGTTCAATGGCTAAATCTTGTAGGTATTGGTTTGTGTAGAGGGCGTTTTCGTGGGTGGTGTGGCTGGATTCCTCCATCACGATGGCTTCAATGGGGACACCAAGCTGCTGCAAACGTCGGGCCATGCCTTGGGCCTCGCTGGTCCCCCCGTCAAAGGCCGCGCCCGATACAATCACCTGTGGGGCGCGCCCCGCATGGTAAAGCTCGGCCGCACGGTCGACACGTGAGGTGGTGCGGTCGTGGTCAAGTGCCTCGAACCAATTGTGGCGATTGGCTGCAGTATGCCCACCCAAGACGATAATGGCCTGGGCCTTGGGGTTGTCTTCGGCAACCAGATATGGGTAGCGCTGCTCTAAAAGCCCACCAAAATACAACGAGGTGCCAGGCAAAGACCACAATACAACCCAAGCTGCGCTGACGATAAACAACAGCAGTGCAGTTTTACGCCGTCTAAAGATAAAAAACACACAGCCAGCAATGACCAAGGCAATGGCCATATTTAGGGGTAAAACAAGTTGAACAAGTAGTTGGTACACACTCATAAGTTGCGATGGGGCGGGTTTAAAGCTGGCCGAGTTATGAACCTCGTGTTGGCATGGGTGGGTGGCGTATGGGTAGGTGGCATTTACCGTGCCGCCTGCAGTAAGTTTAAGCACTGCTCGGTAACGGCCTGCAAGCTGGGCCATTGGCCCTCGCTACCCAAGCAGTGGGCATGCTCAGACCAGGGGCCAGTACGCTTGGCAGAGGTTACACCAAAAAGTGTGATTTGGGTGGCCTGTGCCGCTGCAGCGACGTGCGACACCCCCGAGTCATTACATATCACTATAGCCACACTACGGCACAGCAGTGCAAATTGGTCAATAGGCAAAGGGGGTATGCGTTCGGCCGATGGGGCGTTGGCACGAGCCTGCTCGATTTCATTAGCGGGTGGGCACATGATGACACGTACCCCTTGCTTTTGTAGGGCAAGGGTAAGGGCCTCAAAGTGTGGCCAAACCTTGATTTGCCCCTTGTGTTTACCTGTGGCAGTGGGGGCAATTAGTACTGTGGGTTGGTCAGGCGTTGATTGGGCAGCGCGTACAGCGGGGCTGGGCGCATCGGGTAGGCGTAGCCGTAGTTGATGGCCAGTGAGTGGCTCGATAGGGGTATGCCAACGTTGCATGCATAGGTAGGCTAGCTCGTACCAGTACTGCACAGTATGTAGGCTGTGGCTAGGCTTATCAAAGGGCCAACGCAGAAAAAAACTACGCCCCTCGTCTTTGACCCCTGCAGAGGGGATACTGGCCCACCAAAAAATAGCTGCACTAGAAAATGAGTCGGGGATAATCAACCCCTTGGCAGTCTGTTGCGCATAGCGCTGCCGATGTTGTTTGAGTAGTTTTGCATCTTGGGTCATCTTGCCGCTAAGCTTGACCCAATAATTGATAGGGTAGTGTGCAAGCAGTTGCTTTGCCCATGGGCGTGCGCAGATAACAAGCTCGTATTGCTCTTTTGTTAATAAAGCCTCGATAATCGGTAGGCACATGCAGACATCGCCTAACCAATTAGGCAAACGTAGGTACAACAAAGTACGACCTGAAGGTAAAGCAGTAGGCATTTTTTTGTGTTAAAAGTTGACTGCGATAATATGTACGTCATCATTGCCCAAGGCAAGTTAAAATGCGAAGTCTAACCCCATATTTAAGTGAGCAAACGATTGAGTAACCATACCACGCATTATATCCCTCAAGGCTTTCAAGAAGAGGCTGAAATATGGCGCCGCATTTATAGGCGCCTGCTGCCCTATTGGAAGGTGATCGTGCTAGCTGTCATTTTAGTCAGTGTGGTGTCTGCAGCAAAGCCGTTGATGGCCGTTATTATGAAGCCTTTGCTCGATGATGGCTTTACCGGGGCCAAGCCCGCCTATGTGTGGCAGATACCTTTGTTGGTGGTAGGTATTATGGTTATTCGCGGTGTAGCAGGCTATGCGAGTAACTACCTACTTGCTTGGGTGGCCAACAATATGCTGCTGGGTTTGCGCAAGCAAATGTTTGATCGCTTGTTGTCTTTACCTGACGAGACTTTTAGGCAAGGCGATACGGGCCGCCTGCTTAACCGTTTTACTATTGATGCCACCAACATGACCAACGTGGCCACCGAGGTAATCACGGTTGTGGTACGCGAGAGCCTGACAGTGGTGGCCTTGTTGGCAGTGTTGCTTTATATGTCATGGCAGCTGACCTTAATTGTTTTTGTCATGCTGCCCATGTCGTATATTGCTACGCGGGTGATCTCGCGTCGCCTGCGCCGTATTAATCGCGATACCTTGGGCATGAATGCCGAGCTCACACGGGTGGTAGGCGAGAGCATTGCTGGCCAACGTGTGATCAAGCTATTTAATGGCTATGCGCACGAGAGCGAGCGGTTTGCCTACGTCAATGGTCGCCTGCGTCGTTTTGCTATGCGGGCTGCCAGCACCAATGCCGCACTATCGCCCATTACACAGTTTTTTGTCACCATAGCGGTGGCCATCGTCATCGCAGTGGCTCTGTATCAGGCAACGGCCAAGGGCTTGACCATAGGTGGGTTTGCCGCCTTTATGGCAGCGTTGGTGCAGTTGCTCGACCCTGTGCGGCGATTGGCCAATATTACGGGCACGATTCAGCGCATGCTTGCCGCTGCCGAAAGTGTTTTTACCCTAATTGATTGGGCTGCGGAAAGCGATACCGGCACACTAAGCCTAAGCGAGCCAGCCCGTGGCGAGGTGCATTTTAAAGAGGTTAAGCATCAGTACTCAGGCCAAGAACAGCCAGTGATTAGAGGGGTTAGTTTTTCAATTTTACCTGGGCAGACCGTTGCTCTGGTGGGCCGCTCTGGTAGTGGGAAAACCACTTTGGCCAATATGTTGCCGCGTTTTATTGAACCCAATCAGGGCGGGGTGATTACTGTTGATGGGGTCGATATTCAAGCCCTGTGTTTGCATAGTTTGCGGCGCAATCTTTCTTTTGTGAGCCAAGATGTGGTGCTCTTTGAGGGTACAATCAAAGACAACGTTGCCTATGGCGAGTTTTCTGACAAGAGCGATGACGAGGTTTGGCAGGCGCTTGAGGCTGCCAATTTGGCCGATTTTGTGCGCAGTCTGCCCCAGGGCATGCATACCTATGTGGGCGAGCAGGCGAGCCAGCTATCGGGGGGGCAACGGCAGCGGTTAGCTATTGCGCGGGCCATTATTAAAGATGCCCCCATATTGATTTTAGACGAGGCAACCTCGGCCTTAGACAGCGAGTCAGAACGGCAGGTACAACAATCTCTCGAAGAGCTGATGCAGGCACGCAGTACATTGGTGATTGCGCACCGACTGGCCACCGTACAAAATGCCGATCAAATCATCGTTTTAGACGAGGGCAGTATCGCCGAGCAGGGCACCCATAACGAGCTGTTGGCGCACCAAGGTATTTACGCTGCTTTGTATCAAATGCAGTTTACCGAAGCACACCTACACGATGAAAAACAAGCTTTGGAAGGGCAAAATGAATAAAATTTTATTTGGTAGTTTGGCGGGTGTTTTGTTGCTGGCTGGCTGTGCCAGCCCCAGCGATGAGTTTGATCCCAACCGTGTTCGTCAAGAGCGGTTTTTAGTTACAGAGATCAAGTTGCCGGGTAGTTTTGCTGATATTCAGCAAAGCCTTTTTCAGCACCGCGATGCATGTAATATCTTTTTTGCTTTGCGGCCTGACCCACAGCAGGTGCATTTTGCTACGTTAACTTATAGGCTTAATGCTGATGATGACCTGCGCGAGTCAATAATTGCTGATTTGACGGCCTATGCCTCGGGCAATGTGCAAATGGACATTTATAGTTATTATTCGCGCAATAATTATTTGGCCCAAGATTTGCTTCGCGCCCTAAGCAACCCCGAGCAGTGCCCTCGGCAGGATTAATCTAAAATAATATCAGGTCGTATTGCTCTTGGCTGTAATGCGGGTCGACCTCTAAAGAAATAGGCTTACCAATAAAATCACCTGTTTGGGCGAGGTATTGGCTTTCCTCGTCTAGAAATAGGTCAACCACCTCTTGAGCAGCCAAGATGCGAAACTCTTTAGGGTCAAATTGGCGCGCTTCACGCAGTATTTCACGTAAAATTTCATAGCAAACCGTACGTGCAGTTTTGACTGTGCCCCGTGAATTGCAGGTCGGGCAGGGCTCGGACATGACCTGAATGAGCGACTCGCGGGTGCGTTTGCGCGTCATCTCTACTAAGCCTAGTTGGCTAAAATCGCTGATGGTTATGCGGCTATGATCCGTTTCGGTGGCCCGTTTTAGCTCGTTGAGCACTGATTGACGATGCTCTTGGTTATCCATATCGATAAAATCAATGAGGATAATACCGCCAATATTGCGTAGACGTAGCTGGCGGGCAATTGCTATTGTGGCCTCTAGATTGGTTTTGAAAATTGTGTCTCTGAAATTACGCCCACCTACATAGCCTCCGGTGTTTACATCAATGGCGGTCAAAGCCTCGGTTTGCTCTACAATTAAATAGCCCCCTGAATTAAGCTCGACCCGCCTCGATAGGGCACGTTGTATTTCCTCCTCGGCATTGACGGTATCAAAAAGAGGGCGGCGACCGCTGTAATGGGTGATTTTATCGAGCACCGAAGGGGTATAGGTTTCGGCCCAAGTGGTCATCTGCTCAAAGGTCGTGCGTGAGTCAACCACAATCTTATCGATATTAGTATTTACGATGTCACGCAGTACACGCTGGGAAAGCGTCAGATCGGTATACAAAACAGAGGGGCAGGGTTGTTTTTTTAGGCGGTCAGAAATGATTTGCCAAAGCTTGCGTAAATAGGTGCAATCAGCCTCTAGCTCTTGATCTGTAGCGGTCTCGGCCTGGGTGCGCACGATAAACCCACCCGGTAGGTTGCTGGCGATGGCCTGCATGCGCGTTTTAAGATCGTTGCGGGTTTCCTCGTCTTCGATGCGTTGTGAGATACCCAAGTGGGGGTCAAAAGGCATATATACCAGCATGCGCCCGGCAATACTTATTTGGGTGCTCACGCGTGCGCCTTTGGTGCCAATGGGGTCTTTTACCACTTGGACTATGATTGACTGCCCCTCGAATAAAAGCTTTTCTATAGGGGTAATGGGGCTGCCACTAAGACGCTCTTGGCGGTTTTGACGCAAATCACCCACATGGATAAATGCCGAGCGCGCTAGCCCTATATCAATAAAAGCGCTTTGCATACCGGGCAACACCCGTGCAACTTTGCCAAAGTAAATATTGCCCACAATACCCTGATGGCAGGTGCGCTCAAGCAGCAACTCTTGGATTTCACCTTGCTCAGCAATGGCCACACGGGTTTCAAAAGGGGTGACGTTAATCAAGATGTCTTCGGCCATGTTGTGTCCTATGTGGTTATTATGTTGTGCGTGGTGTTAGGGTGGGCGCATAGCGACCAGTTTGGATTAAAATCAGCAGGCTCTGCGGCCCTATTATTAAGTCTAGCCGTTTGTTTGGGTGTTGTCCTGTTAGTGCTTAATACTATTACATCGCAAGGTTGTCACTCTGTTTTTAACGCTAAGGCATTATTAAGTTGGCGCTCTGCTCCTAATACTCATGCTTTGTCAGCTTGCCATGTTGTTCTTAGTAGTCGTGCAGGGTGGTCACTTTGTTGCATCAACCTATATTGCGCCCAGGCAAGGTGCGCGGCATCGGTGGCAACTGGGGTTGATTGGTTAAGGGTGCTTAGGGCGCCTGTTGGTTTAGTTGTGGTTGGCTTAGCTGTTGTTGGTTCAAAAGCTGTTAACTTAGCCTAGGTTGGTCGGCTTGCAATTAATTATTATAGGTGCTATAGTTCTTTTCCTTGGCTTTCTAGGGTTTTCCCTAGTGGGCCAATTGAGCAGCTAGGCGGGTAGTTCACTGCTTAGTCTTCAGTGGCTTAGTTTATTGCTTAAACAGTGATTCGCTTTTTAGGCAGCAGTTTAGGCGCAGCATTTAGGTCAGCGACCTGCAAAAGGGCTTGCAAAAGTTTTTTAGGCAGGTTAAGATTAAATGCTTTGGTTCTTACGGGGTGCACTGTTAGCTGCCTAGTAGATGGCAGATAGCAGCACAGTTAGTAGGGGCAGATGCAAGATGCGCCACTAGTTTTAGTGGTGGTGGTCAAGGCACCACAGTTTTGCAGTTGTTTATTTGCCTTAGTTGTTAAATGCTTGACAGCCTCGTAAAAACAGCTCATAATTATATTCTTTGCTTTTCACGGCATCGATTGTTTAGCAGCTTTGCTAGCAATCATTAGTTAGCAGTTTGGCTGCTGATTAATTAGGTGCTTGGGTGGCGGTCTGGCCAGCAGGCTGGCGTGTCATCACTAGCAAAGGCGCAATCAGTTTAGTGTTTATGCTTTAGCTGGTTGCCAATCGCTCTTTAACAATTTAGTAGCCTATAGATGTGGGCGCTTAGAGTGCGGCGCAAACACATAGCGGTTTATCCCTATGTGCTTGCACATCGACATTTTAAGTGCTTACAAGGAACACAGGTTTTTGCATACATGCAAAACACCGCCGTTTCTTTGAGTACACCGCTTTGCATTGCAAAGCAACACAGAGATTAAACTGAAGAGTTTGATCCTGGCTCAGATTGAACGCTAGCGGGATGCCTTACACATGCAAGTCGGACGGCAGCGGCATAGACAATCCCTTCGGGGTGCGACTATGGCCGGCGAGTGGCGAACGGGTGAGTAATGCATCGGAACGTGCCCAGTAGTGGGGGATAACCACTCGAAAGAGTGGCTAATACCGCATATACTCTACGGAGCAAAGGGGGGGACCTTCGGGCCTCCCGCTACTGGAGCGGCCGATGTCGGATTAGCTAGTTGGTGGGGTAAAGGCTCACCAAGGTAACGATCCGTAGCTGGTCTGAGAGGACGACCAGCCACACTGGGACTGAGACACGGCCCAGACTCCTACGGGAGGCAGCAGTGGGGAATCTTGGACAATGGGGGCAACCCTGATCCAGCAATCCCGCGT
>Ga0209487_1004696_pt1 | contig 10408 bp, 16 predicted proteins | sample Poulit2012_FD_187524 | JGI IMG/M metagenome (GOLD analysis project Ga0209487, IMG submission 187524) | Agricultural soil microbial communities from Georgia to study Nitrogen management - Poultry litter 2012 (SPAdes) (version 2) | ecosystem: Environmental > Terrestrial > Soil > Agricultural land... | reverse complement strand
AACATCCACCACATTTTGAGAAACGCACCCATGCCTGACTACGGTACATTGCCTACCCGATGCGTCCAATTCTCACGTGACGGGGCCGGACCTGTTGGCACCGTGCACTGCTGGTCCGTCCGGCCCAACACGTCTCCTGGCGCATTGCATACGCAGCTGAGGAGCCAAGCACCAGTGTTTCGGAAACGGGGTTAAATGATCGGCTTTGCCGCAAGCATTTCGGTGTCATCAATATCAATCTCGGGTAGCGAATAGGCGGCGATCTGCATGGTTTCTGAAATGTCGATGCCGACCATTTGTAACTTCACTTTCACATAGCGCTGATCAGCGTCTGCAATTTCCGGACTGGTAAGGCCTCGCTTCACGGCAGCGATGAGCGCCCCGAAGGCACGGGCAAAGACTAAATCTACGTCATCGATATGGAACCGTCTTTTGTCCAGTCCGCGCTGGAGATAGCGCCGAGTCGAGAACCCAAGGTCGACATAAGTGCAGAATGGGCCGCACCGATATTAACAAAAACCAGCCCCAAACTTGCTGGGTTACCGCGTACCGGGCCAGATATCGCAGCGAGCCCGACCATACGTCGGCCGGATCTGCCATTTGAGAGACCGAACAATCCAGCGCGTTACTCACGTAGTCCGTCGATTCGTGAACGACAACTGCTAAAAAGCCGCTGATCGGTGAGAAGTAATTATAAAACGTCCCGGCCCCCACATCGGCTTCCCCCGTGTTTTGTTCAACCTGACCCATTCCGCACCGATTTCGCTGGGCGCTCGCTGCATCAGTCAGCCGCCCCGATCACAGCGTATACCGAAACAGCCGGTCACCGTCGGGAAGAAACCGACACGATGGATGCCAATCAGGATGGGGATCCAGTCAAGGCTGCCCAAGCTATTCTGACGCTTGCCGAGCGGGAGAATCCGCCACTGAGGATGAGGGTGGGCAAACAGGCGGTTGAGCTAGCCAAGGTGGATCTGAATCAGCAGCTTGATGATCTGAGCACTCGGGACTAGCCACAGACTACAATCGCGCTGATATGTGCCAAATTTTTTTCGCAAACAGTTGGCTTCGAAATTATCGATCCCGTTGGTTCTCAGCCTTCCCCATCCCACCTCTACGTGGACTACACTTTGTGTATACGTTGTTCATACCGGAGGTGACTGATGAAACTCAACGCAGTGTTCACATTGAAACTAGACGAGGAGTTACGCAACGACTTCTTCGCCGAGGCTGCTGAAGCGCATCGCCCGGCTTCCCAGGTAGCTCGTGAGTTGATGAGGGAGTATGTTGAGAAACAACGTCGCGCACGTGAGTATGAAACCTTCCTCGAGGAAAAGGTCGCATCGGCTCGATCATCGCTGCGGGCTGGGGAAGGTATCAGTAACGACGAGGTTCGTGTCAAATATGCCGCGCGTCGAGCGGACAGCCAATGAGAGTAGTCTGGTCGCCACAAGCGTTAAGCGACCGAGACGCAATATGGGGCTTTATCGCCTCTGACGATATACTTGCCGCGATCCGCGTTGACACAGACTTCGCCGATGCTGTGGAGGCCCTCGCCGAGTATCCCGAGCTAGGAAAACTTGGTTTGGTTTCGGGTACACGCGAGCTTTTTCCAGTTCACAACTATCGGATTGTCTATGAGGTCAACGGCCAGGAAGTATGGATACTAGCAATCGCGCATACCTCACGACTGTGGCCGGAGTAAATTTTCCATCATCCTTTTCTTTGGTCCGGCCACATTTCGACAAAAGATAACCAAGCAGGTTGATTCTGCTATTGAAAGCGCAAGCCAACAGTTCGGCGGCATTGCTGTACGGGGCAATCAAGCCATTCATCTAGCGGAAATGAATCCCAATACAGCTCGATGGTCTGATGGATTGGGAGCATCTGGGACTCAACACCGACTACGCGTAGTCTTGGTGGCTTGACTCACTTGGTGGTGCGGCGGTGCCAGAACAGTATCCCTGCACCACCGGCAATCATGGGCACACCACCAATGGCGGACAAAGCGGACGCGGCACCTGTCGTGACGCGACTGTCCTGCAGGACAGAGCGAGTATCCTCCGTCGAATCCGCGCGGGGGTCACCTGGGTTTGATTTACGTCAATCAGATCTTGCGTTGTGTGGCGTCAACTCGAATGATGGTGACATGTCGATTCGATCTGCTGTTGATAATATCTCCCCTAGTCAAGGTATATCATACGTCAAGGTATATTTTGATCTCGAAAAACCATACGCCGGATCCTTCTTTGAAACTCTTGAAATGGAAAAGAGCCCCGAGAACGTATACACCGCATCAGATTTTTATGCCCTGATGTGTTTAGAAGTTGATGTCCCTATCGGTGCTGGGTTATCGATCTTAGGAGAGAAAGCAGAAGAGATCTCTGAGCTGCTGTCACAAATACCGAATGTATCGCTGCGCTCGTTGAGCAAAGAAGAATTTGAACGATACTTAGGCCAGGATTCTCCAGCCATGGAGTTATGGCGCATTCTAAAAAGCTATAGAAATGTAGGCTCCACTAGAGCGAGCAAACTTATGGCTCGCAAGCGACCTCATCTTATCCCTATTCAAGATTCAGTCATTCGCCGAGTTGCTGAATTCCCGCATAAAGCCAACGACTGGCTCCTGTGGTGGGAAGCTCTCACAAAAGATGATGAGCTTGAATGCCGTGCCGACCAGCTGAGAGAAGCCGTCGACCGTCCTGATCTTTCGACACTTCGTGCGCTTGATGTCATGCTGTGGATGTCGGGGAGTCAGAAGACTAACGGCCTACAGGATGAAGGTTCTGACGACGAATAAAACCTGGGCTGTCCCTTAGGTTCGGATATAGCGCACAGCTATGATCATCTACCATCGAAGCCGTCGCCATGCACAGCGACGGCTTCAACATTTTAGTGCTGTGCAGCCTAACTGTTAGAGCCACGGCAAGCAGTAGGCCACAGCGAACAGACACACGACCAAGCCCAGTACGACGTCACTGGTACGCACCGGAATCGGCCGATAGACCGTTCTGGGTTTGAGCCCGAACCCACGGGATTCCAGCGATGTCGCAATCCGTTCGGAGCGGCGCAGCGCGACGATCAGCACGGTGAACACCAGCCGCATGGCTTCCTTCACCGTGAGTTTCGGTTTGCCTTTCCGGTTCAGCTTGGGACCACCCTGGCGCATGAGTTGGGCGGCACGGATGGTTTGCCACTCGCGCGGTAGGCCCAGCAGCAGTTGGTATCCGGCCAGGACGGCAAAGGTGATGGAGGCGGGCAGTTTCAGGTTTTGGTTGAGTGAGCGCATCAGGTCAACCGGCGGGGTTGACGTCAGAAACAGTATCGAGGCCACCCCGATCACTAGCGTTCTGCCGGCCAGGGCCGCCCCGATGTATGCGCCGTCTTCGGCACGGGCCAACACGTTGACCAAGAACAGGCCAAATGCAAAAGCAATGAACGGGATATGCGCCATGGCCAGCCAGCGGGGTGGGACGTTGCCAATGGTCAACGCGAGGATGACGAGCGCTCCCCACAGCAGGGCCGGGCGGATGGGTTCCCAGATGAATAGGAGGGATACCGACAGCACAAACAGGCTGATGAGTTTGATGGATGGGTTCCAGCGGGTCAGGACTCCGGGTTCGACCAGGGTTGAGGGGTGTTGGATGGTCAGTGTGCTCATAGCAGTGCTCCTTGTTGGAGCGTGATGGTGCGGGTTGCCCAGGCATCGGCGAGGCGTTGGTCGTGGGTAATGATGACCACCGCGCCACCGTCGAATGCGTGGTTGGCGAGTTCATTGAGCATGGTGGTGGTTGCTGCGCGGTCCAGTCCGAAGGTTGGTTCATCGGCCAGCAGGACGGTGGGTTCGCCGCGGAGATGGGCGGCGAGCAGGCCGGCGGCCACGGAAAGCCGGCGTTTTTCGCCACCTGAGAGTCGGAATGGGTTGAGTTTCGCTAGGTGTTCCAGACCGAAGTCGGCGGCTAGTCGTTGGACGGCTTCGTTGGGTATGGGGTGGTCGTCGAGGCCGAAGCGCAGTTCGTCGTGGACCGAATGGGTGAGGAATTGGTGTTCCGGGTTTTGAAAGACCATCACCGGTTGGCTGCCGTCGAGTTCGCCTTCGGATTCGATGAGCCCAGCCAGCGCCATGAGCAGCGTGGTCTTGCCGGTGCCGTTCGCACCCATCACGGCGATGCGCTCCCCCGCGTGCACATCCAGATCGATGTTGGTTACCACTGGGTCTGCGGTGGGCACCGGGCGGACGGTCAGATTGCGAGCGCACAATAAGGGTGCGGCATCGTCGTGGATTTCCGTCCGGGCGAATTCGGGGAGTTGCACGCCCGGGGTCCATACGCCGTTGGCTTCTAGTTGTTCTGCGTGTTCGGCGAGTACTGTGCTGGTTGGACCATCGGCTTGGATGCGTCCGTGGTCGATGACCACGGTGCGTTCGGGGAGGCCGGGGCCGTCGGCGAGTTCGTCCAGGCGGTGTTCGACCAGGATGAGTGCGCCTTGGGTCCCGGTGAGCCCGGTGAGGACTTCCATGACGGCGGCGACACCGGCGCCGTCCAGCATGGAGGTTGGCTCATCGGCCAGTACCACGCTGGGTTTGGCTGCGAGCGCGGCGACGGTGGCCACGCGTTGGATCCATCCGCCCGAAAGCGTTTGTGTGTGCTGCTGTAATAGGTGTTCGGCGCCGACCGAGTCTAGGAGGTCGGTGACGCGTTGGCCTATTTCATTGGGGTTCACACCGTGGTTTTCGAGGGTGAGTGCGATTTCGTCTTCGACCAGCGGTAGCGTGATGCTGGCGTGTGGGTCTTGGGGTACGTTGCCTACCGTGGCGCTGAGGTCGGCCACGGTTTTGGTGATGACCGGTTCGCCGGCGACTGTGCATTCACCGGTGATGTTCAACGGTACTGAGTGTGGCACGACTCCGCGGATGGCATCCAGGAGCGTGGATTTGCCGGCACCGGAAGTACCCAGCAGAAGCACTTGTTCGCCTGGGTGAACGGTCAGGTTGATGTTGTCTAAGAGCACCCGGTCGGTGCGCGGATCCACGGCAGTGAATCCGCGCAGTTCGACTAGGGGTTGTTGGTGGGTCATCGGTGTCTTCCAATGGCGTAGTTGTCCACTACGCCGGTTTGTTTGATGGCTTTGACGAGTATCCAGGCCAGGATGCCGCCCAGGAGAATGCCGGAGCTGCAGTGGATGATCAGGCGTAGTCCCAGGATTTCTTGGCCGAACCAGCCGGAGCGGATGGCGGTAAACCAGAACACCATGAATGCTCCCAGGAAGCCGCTGATCGCATACCGGGTGATGCCGAAGCGTTTATACCGGCCAATGAGGAACGGGAGTTCGGAGCCGAAGCCTTGGAGGAATCCGGCGATGAGGAGGGTGGGGCCCACCGGGGAGCCGAGGAACACGAATTCCATCGTGGCCGCGAGGATTTCGGCTAGGATGCCGGATCCGGCTTTGCGGGTGATGGCCACGGCTAGTGGTGCGACCAGCAGCCAGCCGCCCTGTAGGAAGTGTTGGGCGAGGTCGCCGGCCGGGCCCATCACGATGGATAGACCATTCCAGGCTTGGACCAGTGCCCAGTACACGAATCCGAAGACCACACCGAGCACGACTACGAGGACGAGGTCTTTGAGTTGCCACCGGAACGGGCTGTCATATGGGTTGCGGTATTGCTGCTGTTGCTGTGTCAGCGTGCGGTTCATGTTGCATCACCGGCACGCTTTGCGCTGGGTGAATTCAGGGACAGCGACAGGTGTGACACCACGTGCGGGACGTATTGGCCGACTTTGGCCCAGGCGTCGACCAGCACGGCGAGCACATTGGAGAGGTCGCCGCGCACAATGGTGGCGTAGTGTTCACTGGTCACTGTGAGGCCGGCGTCTTTGGCTTCTTCGATGGCCGCCATAATGGGTTCCATATGCGGTGCACCGTTATCTGCCATCGGGTAGAGCGACCACGCGGCCGTCACGTCGAGACCGGATCTTGCCAGAAATACTGGTTTGTCAGCGGGGATGTCACCGGGTGCCAGTTCGCAGGCGGCCTCTCCCGGGCAACCGCGGGACAGCAGAATGTGGCTGGTGAGGTGTTGGCCGTCGGCTTCCATGGATGCGGCGTGGATAAGGGTGGCTGCATAGGCTGCCAGTTGTTGTGCTGCGTCGCCAGATTTCACACCCACGTAGGTGGAGACTTCCCCGGTGGAGATTTCCAGCCCCATACCTGGGTCATCCAAGTTCAGTGCGCGGTTGGTTTCTTTGATGGCACGCAGGATGATGCGTTCGAAATCATCGGCGTGCGGGTGGATGCTGATGCGCATCCCGATCCCGATTTCTTCGGGTGATAATGTTTGACCACTCACAGTGGTCTCCCTTCCGACCACCGGGCTCTCAATATGTTGAAAGCTTCGGACCTCTCCCTACGCCAGTATGATCTGGATCAGGTGAATATCGGGTCTGCGGCATCTCCGCACTCTCAGCACCAGTTTCAGTGCACCCCGGGGTCTATGTCGGTCACTACCTTAGCCTGTTTAACCTGCGAAACGTCAACCCTGCATTTTTGCAGAGAACACGAACCTAGGCCGGGACTTTCGGTCGTTGTCGATATAGTCAAATAAAGTAGCCCAGCCGTCGAGGGGCATAAATTTTCGTCCTCACTAATTCTTTGCCGAATACCGTGACCGACAATCGCATTGCAAAGTTGGTGATCCGATGCGTCACGCGGTCATAGGTCTGACTGGCGATATGCGGTCCTGGCCGATACCCTGCACCATCTACAGGATGGCGTTGCCTGGTTGAATTCCGTGAATCCTACGCCGTAAGAACTTGACGAAGTCAAAATGGCATTCGGTCTCGATGCGCTTGCCATCTGAGACATGGTTCATGCCCGTCAGCCACCAAGAAATTGAAATTGAGACAACACAATTCACGGTATCTCTACAGCGACGAGCATTCTGTTTACGTCACGGCCATGGTTGGGCTTTATGGCACGAATTTTTGCCGACCGTCCTGAAGAGATCACGGGTGCCACCAACGTGAGAATTGGATACTGTCTCCAGCATGAATCCACCTCATAGGACACATGCTTCGAGCTGTTTACCTCTTGAACCAGGCGGTGTGCATTAGCCATGAGGCCAGGGACTATGGGATGGTAATGATAGGTTCTTTGTCGGGTTTACTCGTCCATAACTGTAGGTTTGCCCAGTCTGATGGCGCAGCCATCTCATGATATCCATTAATTATTGAGACTTTGGGGAACTTTCGATATTGGGTTGCAAGCGTTCTGTGCCAATTCGTCGTCGGGTCATACGTTTTCAGCATGTACGCAAGAACTGCAGTCCACGGATATAGTTTGTTGCGGTCATTGTCCTCAATCTGAGAAAGGTGCCTCAACGGTTCTTCTACGACTCCGTCGGGTAGGTGTTTCAACTTGGCCGATAGACGTCTATTCCAAACCCTATTGTGGTGAGCGACATGGTTTCGCAGAATGCCTAGTCCGTACAAGATGCCATGGAACATGTGTCCGTTGGACACACCAAAGCGTTTACTAATGATGCTTTGATCGGCGCTCTTTAGAAGATTGAAAAGACGCCCAAGAGAGCCGAAGTCGAGAACTTCCACAGCCATCCAAATTGGTACCTCAGAATCATATTTGGTGAGAAAATGATTAATAAAGTCCTCAGATTTGCTGCGGTCTATTTGTTGGTCATAAACATCAAGCCAATGATCCAAACTATCCTCAAATTTCCCTCTGAGCTTTCTTGGTGGCAGAGCTCCGCAAGCCCTTTCATTTAAATGTTCACGCGTTACGTGGGCAAAGGGCGATCGTGCACCGAGCACATATGTCAATTGGAAACGAAGCATTAACTCCAGTTGCGCCAGTCCCTCGAATAGCACTTGTCTGAGTTTTCGATCAAACATAGCTATCTCAGCGGCATCACTGAGCTTGGCGCCTTGCAAAAAATTTGAGGCACGGTACTGCCATTGAGTTTCCCGTGTTTGGTTGGCTTCCAACAATCGCCTGAACGGATACCAATACGCCGACAGCGTGTAATAGCTGAAATCATGTAAAATTTGCTTGCCTTCGTTGGGCAAACCGCAATCTAGACCACGACTCTGCAATATTTCAAGCTGTTCTGACAGTGATTTGTGAGTCTTAAGGTAGGGCACTTTCATGCAGGAGATTCTAGACAATAGAAAACCGACCCGTAGCTCGTGACGAGCAAGAGGGGCCGGTGTGTATGTGTTTTAGTATACGCGCGAATGACAAATCTGTCCAATCAGCTATCAACACATCATCGGAGTCTTCCAAGAGTTACTCAACGAGCGCGTCGTCATCGAGATCAGCTGAATACTTTCCACGAAATCGTCACTGTGAAAGGGTGCGGGATCTCGTCGCATGCAGCAAACGACGGCGGAATGACCAAGCAGCTGTCGCCGATCGAATGGGTATTGACCCCAGCGGCGCCGCCAAACTTGAAACGGGCTACCGGGAATTACTGCAATCGACAATCCAGCGTTGCGCCCTGGCAATCGGTGTAGTTATCGTCCATCAGGTGCAAGATTTTGGCGAAGTAGATACCGGCGCGTCCCAACCAAGCTCATCGCAGCTGGGCCAGCCCACTGAACACCAATAGCCACGATGGGCACACTCCTCGTGGGAACGATCATGGACAACACCCCGGCCCTAAAGGCGTTTCATAGCTTCAGCCCCGGTCGTCTGCGAAACAGCACCCTGTCGCACGTCGCCGGATGTCATGAGGGCATGGTGCGGAACATTATTGAAGTCGACGAGGCCTGGCGCAAGCGCAGCTAATCCGGCGTCGCCCCGAGGTTTAGCAGGATGGCCCTGCGGCCAAACCGCTCCCACAGAGGGACCAGTGCCTGTTGCAACCCGAATTTTAATGTGAAGTGCACCGCAGTCAGGGTATCTGAGTTCCTGCCACCCAGCGTGTCATATGCCTGTTATACGATGCGATAGCATCCTGCTCCCGCAATATTTACGACCACGGACTCCTGCACGATCACAGTCGCGTTGATCAGGTACTCATGACATGCTCAGACTGCCATAGAATACGGTGTAACCAAGTAGCCAAGACGACTTCATACACTCAGTGCCGCACCTGGCCAACCGCGCATAGCAGACCCATCAGAAGGAAAGCCGATTTTTATGTCCGAGACCATCACTCACAATAAGCCCACGCCTGCATTTATCGGGGCCTCATGGCTCGCATTAACCATCGGGGTCGCAACCTATTTGATCGGCCTGTTCAATTCGCAAATGGAACTCAACGAGATCGGCTACTATTTCACGGTTCTTCTGCTTGGACTGTACGGGGCTATTTCGTTGCAGAAAACCGTCCGTGACAGAGCTGACGGCATCCCCACGACGGCGTTGTACTACGGCATCACGTGGTTTGTGCTGATCGTGGCAATCTCTTTACTGGTCATTGGTCTGTGGAATGCCGGGAGCATCGAGCTGATTGAAAAAGGGTTCTACGGTTTAGGCTTCGTGTTGAGCCTGTTCGCCGTCGTGGCCGTACAAAAGAATGTTCGTGACCTGGCAGGTTTCAAAGGTGCAGAGGAAGATGAGGACGCCGAATTTCAGACACCCCCGAATCCACCACTCTGATCAGACCACCAGGACACTATCGGGGCACAAGCAGCACAGTATCACCGACAGACCGCGCGGCTGTCCGACGTCGTCGACTATCTCTGGGGTCTCTGGGTGGGCCGTTACCTCCACGTTCCGGCGAGCTCATCGTCACGCTGATGCCAGAGGCACGGGACGGTGGTGAATATGATCCCGACCGGGTGTTCACCGTGCCCTACCTGGTCGCATCTGACATGAGGCTCATGAAAGATCTTGCAACGTTCCGCAAACGACAGCAGATTGACCAAGCCACCGTCACAGTTCGAATGGGTGGAGACCCCAGTGGTGTCTCCAAGATTGAAGCCGGCTATCGAGATTTACTACAGTCAACAATCCAGCGTTATGCCCTGGCGATCGGTGCTGTCATCGAGTATCAGGTGAAAACTTTCGATAAAGTCGATCAGGGATCGCCCCAACCGAGCTCTTCGCAGTGAGACCAGCCCACTGAAAACCGATAGCGCCGTGCATGAACGATTCGGTGGCACCAGTTTGCTTCTCAACTCGTTCCTGCAAGCAGCGATGGCCGTCGTCATTGCTCAACGCGCGTTATGCGGTGCGACACCAACACATGAGGTATCGCACCGCTGAGCCACGGACGAGATGTGAACCCTTCAGGTCACCGCATATGTCGTCCCTTAGTCTTCGACGTGGATTGCCAGGCTTGCGCGGTCACTGATTTCGACGTCGTCGATATACTGCGCTGTGCCGTCGTGTGTTGGTTCGAGCATGTGTTGGGCGAAGAACTGGGTTAATTCGTCGCGCGCGCTCAGTG
>Ga0209487_1004695_pt1 | contig 10409 bp, 10 predicted proteins | sample Poulit2012_FD_187524 | JGI IMG/M metagenome (GOLD analysis project Ga0209487, IMG submission 187524) | Agricultural soil microbial communities from Georgia to study Nitrogen management - Poultry litter 2012 (SPAdes) (version 2) | ecosystem: Environmental > Terrestrial > Soil > Agricultural land... | reverse complement strand
AAAACCCCTTAAGAGCCAACGTAAACTAGCTAACTCTTAAGGGAAGTTATTTTTAAATTATTCAGGTAGTAGTTCTCTCGGCTTACACGGATAAAACAGTTCCCCCGCCGAGGTTTCCTTTATGTAAATTATTAACCCTTCAATACATAAAGTTCATTGGAAAATCCCTTCCAAGCGGGTACTTATTCTAAACTTCCTCCCAAAAACGCTTAATGTTTTCCATACCAATACGACTTGCTTCTCGGCACTCTTCCATACCTTCAAACTCTAATGTAATATAGCCATCGTATCCAGAATCCTTAATAAGTTTCGTAATCTTACGAATTTCTAAGTCTCCTTGTCCAACGATAGAGCCTCTTATATAATTTCCACTTGCTGTTTCAATCCACTTTCCTTCACCCGGATATTCATCATACGGCCGAATGTAAAAGTCTTTAAAGTGAATGAGAGACGCAATTTCTAAATTCTTCTTCACACCTACAATTGGATCCTCATCAACACAGAGGAAGTTACCAATATCGAGCGTCGTCTTAAAGTTTGGCCGATCAACTTCAGTAACTACCCGCTGCACCCGGTCACTATGCTGCACAGCCATACCATGGTTTTCCACAGTTGTCGTAATCCCATACTGTGCCGCATAATCCGCAATCTGTCGACTACCCTCCACAATCTTCGGCAAACTCTCCTCAAACCACTGAATGGTACGCTTCTCCGGTGGCAATGAAAATGCCGTCACATCATGCCGCATATGCTTAATCCCCATTCGATCAAGCAAATCCACATGCTCCTTCACCCGAGCAACCTCTGCATCAAATTCCTCCTGCGTCTCTTGCACAAAATTAGCCGGCATCGCATAATTCGACAACTCAATACCTACTTCTTCCGCCTTATCACGAACTTGATCAGCTAACTCTAAATTATCCACAAGCGTAAAGCCATACGGAACAATCTCCATATGCTCCCCACCATTTTCTTTAATCCAATCAATACAATCTAAAACATCCATCTCCCCCGCATTAATTGCATCAAGTAAACTGTACGTGCTTAAACCAACTTTCATGGATGACCACCTATCCTTTGTTAAATTTTTATTATTTATTCAAAGGAGCGAACCCCACGGATAGACACACCCTCTACGGATCGTGCGTAACATATATTCGTGCACTTCCTCATCCCAAAATAAAACACTATGCTACAATCTGTTGTCTAGCCGTGAGAGAAGCTCCTTTTTCCTACTTACGGGAATTCTTTTCTTGCTTATAAATATCTGTTGTATATTTGTGATGTTCTTTCTGATTATAAATTTATGGCTTTGTTTTTTCGGCTTGATTCATAGGCTGCTAAGGAAACTTCAAGGGATTTTAAGCCGTCATAACCGGTAATTGAAGGTTCGCGGCCTTCCTTGACACAGTCGATGAAATCTTTAATAAGACCGTAATCCATGTCATTTCCGTAAAATGTGTGTTCAAAAGGTTTGCCATCTGCATGAAAGACGTCAACATGTTCGGCCAGAGCATCGATTTTTTGTGATTTTTTCGTGCCGATGACCTCAATTGTGACATCTCCCCATGTTGGATAGCTTGGGAGTCTTGACCAACTGGCATCGTGAGAAGCGATAACACCGTTTTCAAATTGTAAGGTCATAATGCCAGCATCATCAATATCAATGTCATAAAAGTATGAATCAGCAATTGCTCGTACTTCTGTTACCTCTTCGCCTAAATACCAGCGCATAATGTCGACCATGTGAACTGTATGATCGAGGACAGCGCCTCCACCGGATTTGTCCTTTTCGATAAACCAGCCACCTGGATTTTGTCCGCGATTTGTCGTGCGGAAGGCGAGGATTTCACCGAAGTCACCCTGGTCAATTTTCTCCTTTAACTCACGCATCGGCTGGCTAAAGCGAACCGGATAAGCGATTTGTAAAATAACGTTTTCTTTTTCGCAAACGTCGATCATCTCTTGAGCGTCTTCAAGGTTTGTTGCGATTGGCTTTTCACATAAAATATGCTTTTTTGCCTTGGCGGATTGAAGAACGAACTGTTTATGTTTTGAGTTTTCGCTACAAATGATGACAGCGTCGAGATCAGTAGCTAGAAATTCATCGAGGTTTGCATAAAAGGTTACCCCGTATTGGTCTGCCGCTTCTCTCCCCCGCTCTTCCTCGTCATCATAAATCGCTGTAAACTCAGCTTCTGTGAAATTTTGTAAGCTATTTGCATAGCTATAGGCGTGCATATGGGCAAAACTAATGATTCCTACTTTCATGTCACATCTCCCCCTTTCATTTCATCGTATTTATTAAGCGTTTGAATGAGCTCCTCCGTGATGGGGTGTGCCTTTGCGATAACTGAGTCAACCGAATACTTTAGGGAATACCCGTCCTTGTTATCTGCTTCAAACGGATTTGTCGAGTGGCTATCAAAGGATATGGTGCTCTTTTTCCCGCTCCACTCAAGTTCAATTCGTTCGCCTTTGTCCACAGTGTATTCAAAGTGTGCCATCGTTCCACTACCAAAATTAATGAGAGCAATCATATGTTGTGGGGTCTTTGTTTCGTCCGTCTGTTTGATGAAAATATCCTCTGGTTCACCTAGTGTTTTTGATACAACATATAAGTCGCCGGCAAATACGTTTGTGCCTATGTCGTTTGATACAATGCGCCGAAAACGAAAGACTCCCTTTCTTTCCTTATCTTGTTCGATAATATCTGTTGCTGTTTGGAAAAAGGAGTAATTTTCCAAAGCAAAATAAATGTAGGCGTTATCATTGGTTGCATCTAGAGACTTCCATTTATACCCTGGTACATACACGGCGGCTTCTGTTTTTTCTCCCGTAGCATCTACTGGTAAAAGGTAAACGGAGTCCTTCTTTGTCACTTCTGAGTGGTTTTCTGCTTTTACTACGTGCATGTCTGTCCTTTGCCAATTCACCTTTTTACTGTCACTATATATAACTTTCACAGCGTTCCCTCCAGTTTACAAATAAATTTCTTTACCTGTTTCGGCGGATTCATAAATGGCCCGGATGATGCGCATGAGCTCAACTCCGTCTTCAACCGGGGCAATTGATGTGCCACCCGTTTGGATCGTTTCGATAAAATGATTAATTTCGTTTGTAAAGGCTTTTTCAAAATGGAAACCTAAATGATCAATTTGTGGCGTGACATTTAAAATCGTATTATGCTTTTCCGTTACGATGGCGAGTTCAGGCTCGATTTCTGCTCCACCTTTTACACCGAAAAGCTGTGCTCGCGTTTCTTCCTCCTTAATTTGTAATGAGAAACTAACGTCAACGAAGAGCGACGCGCCGTTTTCAAAACGAATAAGAGCATTTGTTAAATCTTCCACATCATTATGGGTTGGATCATAGTCTGCGGCTTGATAGAAAGATAGATTTTCAATATGACTTCGGTTGCCAAGCTTTTTATACGTATTTCCACTTACTGAAACCGGGCGTGGTCGACCCATTAAGTACCAAGATAGATCGATCATATGGACACCGAGATCGATAAGTGGGCCTCCTCCAGATTTCGAAATGTCACTAAACCAACCACCTGGATTTCCTAATCTACGTAAAATAGAAGCTTTTGCGTAATAAATTTCACCAAGCTCATCGGCATCGATAAATTCTTTAAGAATTCGAGCGTTGTCCGCATGACGGCGAACAAAGCCAACTTGGAGAACTTTTCCGGATCTTTTAACAGCTTCTTCCACCGCTTCTGCTTCTTCTACCGTCATACTTAGCGGCTTTTCTACGAGAACGTGTTTCCCAGCTTCTAGGGCAGCGATGGAAATTTCGGCATGGGTGTCATTCCACGTACAAATGCTGACCGCATCAATGCTGTCATTCGCTAATAGCTCCTGGTAATCCGTATACAATTGATCAACATCATAGCGTGCACCTTTTTCCTTAAGACGCTCCTCGCTCAAATCACAAAAAGCGACGAGTTCGACGTCTTCATGTTTTTGATAAGCTTGAATGTGCATATCTGAAATGGAACCTATTCCAATAACTCCTACTTTTAAAACCATATGATCAAGTCCTTTCTTTATTTAAAATGTATTTTACTTAATATTTAAATAAAACTGCGTTTATCTGGGTCATATTTAAACGCTTTCTTTTTATGTATTGCTTGGGGTACCATAGTTTGTCTACACCTTTTCTAAAAAGTTTACCTTTGTTTGATTCATTTTACTAATTGATCAGGTAGTGTAATTCTGCGTCTTCTTAAAAAATTACTTCCGATTTGTTTTTTGATGACTCATAAATCGCTTCAAGCATTCTTAATACTTCATAGCCTTGGCGGCCGTTAATCGCTGGTTCTTGATCCTGTTCAATCGCCTTGATAAAATGATCCATTTCTTCATAAAACATATTTGTCTCATCAAAGGTTGGGTGCTTTTCGATAAGTATATTATCTTCCTCTTCATAAATCGTTAATGGTGAAAGTGACAGTCCACCTTTTGTTCCGAAAAGTTGAATGTCTAAACCTTGGGATTGCTTTCCATTTACGGCCCAGGACGTTTCCAAGGATAAAACAGAGCCATTTTTAAAACGAATCCATGCAGAACTAAAGTCATCAACATCAAATGCAACATCTGATTTGTCGGCTGATTCCCAGGAGGAAATATATTTTGTTTCATAATTTCCTAAGCCATTTACTGCATGGCCTGAGACAGAATGAACATCTTGTTCCCCTAGTAAAAACCAAGTGACATCTAGCATGTGGACGCCAATATCCATTAAGACACCACCTCCAGAAAGAGTTTTGTCTGTAAACCAACCTTTTGGAGTACCCCTTTGCCGGTGGTGAGTCACTTTTGCATAATAAATATCCCCTAGTCTGCCGCTTTCAATATAGTTACGCGCAATTTCGACATCACGACGAAACCTATACGGCATACCAACCATTGTTTTGACACCGTTTTCTTTAGCGATATTAAGAAAATCCTCAACCTCCTCTGTATGTGTACCGATTGGCTTTTCGATAAACACATGAACATTTTTTTCCGCTGCGGCCTTTGCGATAGGCATATGTGTACTATTTGGCGTACAAATAATAACACCGTCTAAAGGAATTTCGTGCAAACATTCATATGCATCTGTATAAAAATATTGAATGTCATGTTCTTTCGCAAAAGCTTTAGCACGATCTACATTTGTATCTACGACGGCTTTGATAGATACATCTTTTATTTTTTTTAGGTTTTTAATATGCACCTTTTCTGTAATTGAGCCCAAACCGATTAAGCCTATTTTGATTTTATCCATCGTACAATCACTGTCCAATCTATTCCGGTATGAATTTTTGTTTCACTATTTATACTCTATAGTAAAATGTTATTTACAAAAGTGCAATCTTCTATCCATCATTTTATCGATTTTTTCGACATATATTCGGAAACTGTGTTTGAATATTGTGTGTAAAAATTTCTGTTTAAGGTTGCGTATCTTATGTAAAACCTTCCTGCTTTGTAGGTAGGTTTCATGGGGACACTTTATATTGAATGTTCCATTGGTAAATTACTGTTTCTCGTTGTCACTTTTTCCCTATGCCACCGAGCGCTGAATTCCTCTTCGTTTAATGATTTCATCTCGATTGGAAAGTCTTAACAACTTAAGTGAAAGAGCTGCGCCGTTAATTTGTTCTTGAGATTTAATTCCGCTTACTCAGATTATAGTTAAAAAAACTTTGCCAATAATTTCCTCATGCGATGAATTCCCGCTTACCCATATAACAGTTAGGATGAAAGAGCTACGTCTATAATCCTGACACTTGGGAAAGATTTATGCTCTAGGTTGGAGGATTAGCACCGTAATCCTAACACCTAGGAAAGATTTTCGCTCTAGGTCGGAGGATTAGCATCGTAATCCTTACACTTAACAAGAATTTCCGCTCCAAGCCGGAGGATTAACTCGCTATCCTCACGCTCCACACCAATTCCCAGCGCACACCGCGAGGATTAGCACCGCAATCCTCACGCCGCGAACAATTCCCACCGCACACCGCCAGGATTAGCACCACAATCCTTACGCCACGAACAATTCCCACCGCACACCGTTAGGATTACACTCACAATCCTTACGCCACAAACAATTTCCAGCACAAACCGTTAGATTTAACGCCACAATCCTTACGCTTCGATTAAATTCCTGCGCATACCGTCAGGCTTACACCTTCCCCCCACGCCACCAACCACCCCATACAAAAAAAGCACCACCCTTGAAAAATCCAAGAGCAGCGCTTCCCCCACAAGCTTACAAATCAAAATTTACCACATAACGATGAACATCCGTATCATACAAACCAATCGAATACTCAATTAAATCATCATTAATATCATAAGAATAACGAATCCGCTTCAAAAGAGGCCGCTGCTCAATCCCGAGCAATTCTGCAATGCGCTCCTCCGGCGTCTCCACCCCGAACTCATCCTTAAACCGCTGAAATTGAGTGCCCTGCCCATACATCGTCTCATATAAGGACAAATCGCTCCGATCCTCAGGTATCACAATATCCTTTGAAATATAGTGCCGAAAATGAATATACGGATTATCATCAATCAAATACATCCGCTCAATACACGTCGAACCTTTCGGAAAAGCCGCCTCAAGCACCTCATGCCCCTCCGTCGAAACAGAAGACACATTAATGAGACGCTTCCGCAACTGATGTCCCCGATCTGACAAATACTCAGAAAACCGCTGCCCCTTCGACAACTTCGAGACTGGATTATTCGAAATCACCGTCGTCCCCACACCACTCCGCTTCTCCACATACCCCTGAAGCGCAAGCTCCTCCACCGCCCGACGCACCGTAATAATACTCACATCAAACTCATCCTTAAGCTCCGGCTCCGACGGAATTAATGAACCAACCGGATACTCACCCTTAATAATTCGCTTCTTCAAAATCTCCTTCACCTGCATATATAAAGGACCTCTACGTAACGTAAGCTTCATCACCAATCTACCCTTCCATTTCAATTTCAATCTATGCTAATTTGGCCAAAGGAGCACAGCAGCCCGCACCAACGCCGCTCCAAAAGCAACCACTATCCGCGATCCACAACGCCCCTACCGCTCCACATCCGCAGGACCACCACGCTCAAGAAAGGCCCAAACATCCTCAACCCGACTAATTGGCGAATCCCCGTAAGTCGTATGGGCCAACACACCAGAGGCAGTCGCAAATTCAATCATAGCCTCCCGCGACAATCCTCGCATATAACCATAAAGCAAACCACTGGCAAAACCATCACCACCACCGATTCGATCTAAAATTTGAAATTCATCCGGCTTTGAAAATGTAATTTGTTCACCTGTAACAACAAACCCTTGGAGCGAGTGGCCATTTCCGTCCAGATATTCTCTAATCGTACCAGCAATCATCTGGATGTTAAAGATTTTGCCGACCTTTGTTAATAGATCGCGCAACCTTTCCTTAGGATCTGTTTCCTTCGATTTAAAGCCTAATATTTTCGTCGCATTCTTATCCGTCATAAAACATATATCAACATAAGGAAGAAACTTTTCATACCATTTTTTTGCTTCCGCGTAATTATGCTTCCACAATTTCGGCCGGTAGTTACTATCAAAAACGACCTTAACCCCGCGTTCCTGCGCTTCCTTCGCAAAGGCAAAAGCCAGTTTCCGCGTTTGCTCAGAGACCGCTAAGGTAATTCCACAAAAGTGGATCATGTCAGCATCGCGAAAAATCTCATCAAAGGAGTAAACATCAAGAGTTGACCTACAAAAGCTACTTTCTGTCCGGTTCGAATAAGTAATCCGCGACGGCCTAACATCAAATCCTTGTTCAAGAAAGTATTTACCGATAAATTGTCCGCCCCGGGAAATATCCTCTGTTCCGATGCCAAGCGCCCGAATATTTGCGATCGCTGCATCTCCAAGGGGATTATCGGGGAGTTTTGTTACTAAAGAAGTTCGTAATCCAAAGTGGCTTAAGGCGCTAAGCACATTTAAGCCTGTTCCAGTATATGCAACATGTAATATATTTGTTTGAGGTAATGGTAGATGACTTGAAGTAGCCATTCGCATCATCACTTCACCAAAGGCTAATACTTTCCGGTTCATACGTTCACCTACTTAATGATATTTTTTCCCAACTTGCTTCATCATGTCATAAAGAGCTTTTACATCGTCAATTCGCGTCTCACCCGTCGCCTGATCTATAATCGATGAATAAACGTGCGGAATCACTTTCGGCACCCCGGCGGCTAAAGCCATGTCAATAATTTCTCGAAAATTTTTAAGATCAATTCCTCCGGTCGGTTCTAAAGCAAAGTTTTCCTTCGCACAAACCCGGGCTATTTCCTCATACGCTTCCGTATCCCCAGGAAGCAAAGGTCTTGCGGCTATATCAAAATGACCGACATTTGCATGATAATCCCGCGTGAAAATAGCCGGTTCTCCTTCTGCTAGCATGTCAATAATCTCCAACGCTGTAAAGGATGCTCCCGTTTCATCAATCTGAACTCGCGCCCGAAAAGTCTCCCTCCCCACCTCATTTTGCACAATCTTCACCGACACTCCCGCTAAATCATCAATCGGCTCCAATTTTTCCAATACCTTAAGCTACTCTTCTTTCAGAAAACTTTTATCTGTATAATCGACAACCGCTTGAACGAGTCCGAAAATCTGTTTTCACATGATGCGCATTTTTGAGAAAAGAGTTAAAATCCTTAGCTCCGGTACTCCCTGCATCTACAACCGTTGCAACTCCCGTTTCATAACCGATTGCATCTGGTTTTGCACAGTACGGTTCAAACTTCGGATATGCGTGGGTATGAATATCTATCCAGCCAGGAAAGACATACGTATCCTCTGGGAGATGAATCACTTGATCAAGCTCTTTCATTTCTACTCCAATATTAAGAAGCTTACCATCTTTTAGTGTAATCGATTGTTTGTTACCGTTGATAAATCTTGCGTTTTTTATCGTTAGTGTCATGCCAAGTGCTCCTATATTTTTTTATTAAGATGGCTCACTCATCTTTTGCTTCGTATTTAGAGAAGGTGAGATTCACCCCGTACATCACAATGTAACTAATCCCACTGCCACCAAAGAAAAATAACATGGCTGGGATCGTCGTCAGTAAGATATTTACTAAAATACCGATTCCTACTATTAATACAATCGTTAATATAGGATGAACGATTCCAATGATGAATGGCCACTTTATATAATCAAAGGTTCGTAAGTCAAAATGAACAAAGATTGGAAAAAAGTACGTTATAATAATTGCGTACAAAATCATTAATGCAACGATACTAAAACTTGCTAATTTATACATTAAGCTTTCCTGATGGTACAAAATGTTAAATTGAATGACGAGTAAATAGGCGATAAGAAATAAAATAATTCCAAGAATATTTGCTTGAATAAACTCCTTTTTATACGATTCCCAAAACGTTTTAAAAATAGGTATATCCGTTTCCTTATGCACCCATTTTCTCGTTACTGCGAACATCGCTACTGTCGCTGGAGTAATGCCAAAAATCCCGAGTCCAAGTATCGTAAAAGCAATCCATAAAATATTTAAATAAGCTAATCTCGTCGCCCATACAGCAAATCTGTAATAACCGGAAACGAATCCTTGCATAATCTATTCCCCTCTTCTGCTGAAATTCATGTGTACTATTATACATGAAAGGTTCTTATCTTTGCTTGAAACTAGGATTCGATAATTTCGCTTTATTCTTTTACGGATCCGATTAATACACCTTGGACAAAAAAAGCGTTGTAAAAAGGGAAAGGCGATAAGCAATGGCAATGCTGACACGATAATGACGGCGTACTTCAGAAGTGGTGCTGTCTTTAGTTGATCAGAAAACGATTGTGCTGCTCCCGCTGAAGATACCGCACTATCAGCGACCGTTTCTTGTAAAATTAATATTTGTCTTAAAATAAGTTGTAAGGGAAACTTATGATCACTTGATATATAAATAAGTGCGTTAAAATATTGATTCCAAAGGGCGACTGCATGGAATAAAGCCATCACAGCTACAATTGGCAAGGATAAGGGTAAAACGACTCGGACAAACAAGTAAATATCACTTGCCCCATCAATTTTTGCTGCTTCAACTAAAGAATCCGGCACATTCGTCTGGAAAAAGGCCCGGGCTACTAAAATTGACCATGCACCGCCGATTCCGGGAATGATAATCGCCCACATCGTATCTAACATACCGAGTTTACGGACGACGATATAAAGGGGAATAATTCCACCTTCAAATAACATCGTAAATAAAACAAACCAGAGTAATATCTTTTGTCCGACAAGTTCACTTCTAGAAAGAGCATAGGCTCCTGGCAAGAGTATAAATAAATGAATAGCCGTTCCGACACTCGTATAAATAAGTGTATTTTTATATCCTATCCA
>Ga0209487_1004694_pt1 | contig 10409 bp, 13 predicted proteins | sample Poulit2012_FD_187524 | JGI IMG/M metagenome (GOLD analysis project Ga0209487, IMG submission 187524) | Agricultural soil microbial communities from Georgia to study Nitrogen management - Poultry litter 2012 (SPAdes) (version 2) | ecosystem: Environmental > Terrestrial > Soil > Agricultural land... | reverse complement strand
TGTTTTATTTACCGTTTTGGACAACAGCTGTCGGTGGGACAATGGAAGTTGCTGGAACGGTTTATGAAGGGTTCCAGACAATTTTCCTAGCGCAATTATCAGATCCAGGCACAACGAAGTTTTTCGGCAACTTGGCACTATTTAACAGTGGTCGGTATCTCCATATTATGATTGGTATGCCAGCTGTTGCATTAGCGATGTATAAAGCAATACCTGCAGGGCCGAAAAGAAAAGCAACACTCGGTTTCTTAGTTTCAATTGCACTCACGGCATTTATTACAGGTGTGACCGAACCCATTTCATTCGCCTTATTATTCGCGTCACCATTATTATTCGTTGCTGAAGCAGTCTTGTTCTCCTTAGCCTTTGGTTTGGCTGCGATCTTAAACATTACAATTGGTTCAACCTTTTCTGCTGGTGTTATTGAATTCTTGTTGTTTGGTGTCTTTCAAGGTAATGCCAAAACAGGTTATTTATGGGTTATCCTTTTAGCAATCCCAATCTTTATCGTGTATTACTTTATTTTCAAGACACTTATTTTAAAACTGAATGCCAAAACACCTGGTCGTGGTGAAGAAGTTACTGACAATAATTCTGATTACAAAGAAGACGAACGTTCGAAAACCATTATCGAAGGCCTAGGTGGTATGGAAAATATTACAGATATTGATAATTGTGCCACACGACTACGGGTGAGTGTCGTTGACCCTGAAAAGGTTGATTCAGACAAACTGAAAACAACAGGTGCACACAATACAGTTGTCCGTGGCTCATCCATTCAAGTGATCTATGGTCCGAAAGTAAACATCATTAAAGGTGATGTTGATGAATATGTTGAGTCATTGAATTTAGAAGAATAAGTTTGTTTCTTGTCTAGACCAGTTTCGTCCGATACGAGGCCGGTCTAGACGGCTACAACTTTATGAGTGAGGAGACGTACCATGAAGAAAAATATCATTTATATACACACGCATGACAGTGGGCGTGTTTTAAGTCCGTATGGTTATGATGTTCCGACACCACATTTACAAGACTTTGCTGAGGATGCGACATTATTTAAACAAGCCTATAGTGCCGGACCAACGTGCTCACCAAGTCGGGCCGCCTTGTTAACAGGCATGTACCCACATAGCAATGGCATGTTCGGTTTGTCACAACGGGGATTCACTTTAAACGATTATAATCAACATCTTGCGAATTACTTGAAAAAACAGGGATACCACACGGCATTATGTGGCATTCAACATGAATCAAGCAGTTATTTAGATCCCGACACGGGCGCCAAAACAATTGGTTATGATGAAAATTTAAGCACAGATAATACAGGTATGTCAGAGGAAGAACTGGTGCAGTGGGATTACAACAATGCCAGTCAAGTGAGCGCATGGCTGAAAGATAGGGATCAAGAACAACCATTTTTCTTATCACTCGGATTTTTTGCGACTCACCGACGCTTTCCACTTGAAGGACGACAGCAAAATGCGGATGCGGATCATGTTAATCCACCGTATCCCGTCCCAGATCGACCCGAAAGTCGGGCGGATTACGCTGGTTATTTAAATTCAGCGACATGGTTTGATGAAGCCTTTCATATTGTAATTGAAACATTAAAAGAAACAGGTCTTTATGAACAGTCAATTATCATATTTACAACGGATCATGGCATTGCCTTTCCGTTCAGTAAATGTACGCTATATGATTCAGGTATCGGTGTATCACTGATTGTGCGCGTTCCTGAGAGTCAGATGCAAGGCAAGGTTGTCGATGATCTGGTGTCACAGGTTGATATCTTCCCGACACTGTGTGATTTACAGGATATGGCGCAACCGGACTATTTACAAGGCACTTCCTTTGCACATGTGTTTGATAAGGAAGAAACTGAAGCGCGGGATGATATTTTCGCCGAAATTAATTTTCATACGTCCTATGAACCTGCCCGTGCTGTTCGAACGAAACGTTATAAATATGTGCGTTATTTTGATGATGATTATTTATGGATTAATCAATCCAATATTGATAACTCACCAACGAAATCGTACTATATTGAACATGCGTTAGGAGACGTAAAAAAAGATAAAGAAGCTTTGTATGATTTACTGTATGATGCAGGCGAACGTCATAATATAGCTGGAGAAGCGGCCTATGAAGATGTTTTAACAGATATGCGAGCACGTCTGGCAACATACCAAGAACAAACAGACGATCCCATCCTAAATGGACATATTGACGTGCAACCGGAATGGAAAGTTAATAAACGCTCATGTGTTAACCCAAGTTCTAAAGATCCGGATGATTATATATCTTTACCTGAATAGCGATTTCTTAAGGAAAGGTGTGACAGCCATGATACAAAAGCAAAACGACGTGATGGACACAATCGCTGGTGGCTTAATCGTATCTTGTCAAGCCCGGAAAGATGACCCGATTTATATGCCAGGTATTATTGAAAAAATGGCTGCTTCAGCCGAGTGGGGTGGTGCCGTTGGGCTTAGAATTAATACACCCGAACATATTCGCGATGTTCGCAAAATGACAGATCTGCCAATCATTGGTTTATGGAAAATCGAACACGATGATAGTCCCGTTTTCCTCACACCCCATATGGAATCCGTTCAAGCGGTGGTTGATGCTGGTTCAGACATCGTTGCAGTTGATGCAACCGATCGGCTGAATCATGACGGGGAAAAAGCGTATGACATCATCCCGAAAATAAGGGATGCTTTTCCTGACATATTGATTTTAGCGGATGTACGTGACGATGTCGAAGCAGACATAGCACTTAAAAAAGGTGCCCATATGGTTGCACCGACATTGTACCGGTTTAGTGAACACGCTAAATCCATTGACAGTCCCGACTTTGAAATGCTTGCAAAGATCGTTCGCACAAGTGAAGGACGGGGGAAAGTATTAATGGAAGGCAAAATTAATACACCTGAAGAAGCAATGCAAAGTCTTTATTTAGGCGCACATGCTGTTGTTGTAGGTAGTGCCATTACACGACCGCATTTAACAACATTACGGTTTACAACTAAAATTAATAAATACGAACAACAAATGCCATTGAAATATTGATTTTGAGAGCACATCCTTATGTACATGAAGCTGCATAGGGATGTGTTTTTTCGTCCAATAGGTTTTAATTTGAAGAAAATGGCGGACAGTTACATACAAGTAATAAAATTTTATATCAAAAATTTCGTTTCAAATAAAATGTATTGCTGGTAATATGAAAATATAATTTTTAGACAGCAATCGAGAGACAGATTGTGGGAAATATATATTGCAATTGGGGAAGGATGAGATGTATTTGTTAAAAAGAAGAATAATTATAGCACTGTTATCGGCAATTATATTTAGTTTGATTTTGTCTTATATATCGTATACTCCAATTGCAGAAAGAGAACCAAATAGTTGGTATGAATCATTCGGCTCGACTCTAACAGTCTGTTTAATATTCTCTGTACCAGCATATTTATTGGGTGGAATCCCTATATCATTGTATATTGATAAGTTTGTCAAAAAAGAAATTATAAAACTAGTTTTTCACCTATTGGGTGGCTTTCTTGTAGGTATTGCTATGACTGTAATCAGTTTTATGACAGTTTCATTTGAGCTTTTATGGTATGGTGTTATCGGCCTATTCGCAAGTTCGTTATTTTATATTCTTATGTTGTTAGTGAAGAAATTTAATTAGAAGGTGGATTGTATTATTAAGTTAGTCACCTACTAATTTCGCACTTTATGCGTTGCTGATAGTAAATAGAGATATAATAGCTATGCGTGTACTTGAGCAAATAAGTGAAAAGTTGCTAAAATGTTAATATATCATTGTTAATGATATAAAAAGAAATATTATTCAATTTTCATTCTAAGGAGTTTTTAATTTGGTAGAAAATAAAATGACGTTTTATCATTCAAAAGGGAAGCTCTTTCTCGGAGTCATTGTTTCATTACTATTTGTCGCTTTAGGTGTTCTCATTGTAAACTTGGCATATATCGAAGAATCTATACTCTTCTTTGCTTTGTCACTGTTCATTATTGTTTTATTTAGTTTCTTTGCTGTCGCGAATCTGTTGAAACTGATTCGGGGTTATCCTTATATCATGATAATGGATGAATATATTCAATTAGATTCGTTTACGAAGAGTGAAGTAAACATTTATTTTACCGATATTGAATCTTTAAAGGTATCTGAAACGTCATTCCAACCCATCGTTGAGATTGTTTTATATGATGCAGATGATTATTTTGCTCAATTGTCTTTTCATAATAAAGTGAGATTATGTATGAACCGAGTCACTGGTTTTTCCCTATTTACAATTAGCGCAAAAGCTGTTCCAAAGCAGGAACGTCCAGCATTACTCGAGACGTTAGATTACGTTATGCAACAAAAATTAAATAACGAATCGGTAAGCATTGAAGCTGTACAAAAGCAAAATGTGGAAACGGACTTTATGGAAAAGTATGATCCAACCCCACCGATTAATCGATCCATCGATCGTTCATATTTTTTAAAATCTTACGGATACGGTTTTTTTATATTTGCAATCTCATTTGTACTCTTTTATTTATTGATTAGTAGAAATAATGGATACTTATTTTATATTATTGTCAGTTTCATATTATATCCTTTTGCGAGAGTGTTAATTGATTGGATGTTCGGATTTAAGTTAAGACATGCGTTAGATAAGCAAAAAGGTTTCACGTATTATTTTGAACAATTAAAATATATGCTCGACTTCGCTTTATTTCATGTCAGTTTGTTTGTTGCTCCAATTGGGATCTTGTTCTTATTGATACGTTTTATTGTTAATCGGCAGCGATAAAAAAAGTGTCATATTGGGTGTCGGCTTACCCAATAAAATCCAACCATTAAAAAATGGGCGATGCCTATGTTCAGAAGGAAACTTTTAACATTTCAATTTTACTTTTATCACTATTCATGACATTAATAAAATGCATTGCTGTTAACATAGAAGTATAAAGGTTTAGGTCACGGTTGTTTAATAAAAAAATTTGAAGGTGGGATTCATATGGAACTGAAAGTTATTGAAAAAATTAGAACAAATAATTTTAATGATGAGCATGTTATGTAAAAGATTACAGACATGTGGAAAAAAGCATCAACTGTTTTATCTGACAAAGATGAGAATGTGTATGGTTTGTATCACGAATATGAATCTGATTATAAAGGGGATTACACGCTTTGTGTTGCCATTGAGGGCAGAGATGAGTCATCCGTAGCCATTCCCGATGATACGAAATATGAAGTTTTCAAAGTCAATACCAATGATGAACAAGGTATTTTTAATACATGGAATGAAATATGGAAAAAGGAAGATGAAAACGAGTTAAAAAGGGCATATACTTATGATTTTGAAAAATATTATCCAGATGGAAGTATTGCTATTTATATTGCTATAAAAGAAAAGTAAGCCTATTTAAGAATCGGGCAGTTGTTGAATAAGAGTTTGTCTAGAACAGACATGCTCTTTTACTTTTTGATGTAGCATAGAACATTACATGGCACCCCAGAACGTAAAAAGAGTTACCAAGGCATACTTAACCAAGGATTTACCTAATAGTATAGAAAACTTATTGAAAAAGAACTACCTATTATTATCAAATCTCATTTCTCAACTGGTGAAGTAGATATTTAAACGTCCCCCTTTCCCTTACACAGTGAACACTTTTTGTAGTAGGGAGCATGTGAAGTAGTACAGGGTATGTATGACAATTTCTATCCTATTTAAGTTCTATTTTAATGTAACGTTTTAGTAGAACGTTGCATCTCCCATTAATCTACTGAATGAATTATGTTAAAATTAAAATAATACTTTGAATGAAGTGTGTTCAACAATCAGGCATTTAATTTTATATTAGAGCCTAAGCCATCTTCAGATAATTTAAGTTCATAGTGAAAGGTGGGATGGTATTTGTTTGTGGGGCGTTTTTTGCACATATTTGGAATAATAGTTGTTATTTTCAGTTGTTTGTATTTAATTGCATCGATATTCGATAGTGGGGATGTGTATCTGCCGCCAGCTATACTTGCCTTACTCAACGGTGTTATTGCCATTGGTGTTGGTGATTTAGTCATTGATTTACATCATAGAAAACGAAGTGAAAATTGAACAACATTGACGGGGTAGATTGGAGGATAAATGACAATACCTTTAATTTGTACACCATAAAACGAGGAGTGAAGTTATGAAAAGTCCAATAACAAATAAAATCAACACGATTTTTGTACATGTTAGTGATCTCGAAACGTCAGTGAAATGGTACACCCAACTACTTGGTCAGGACTATGATCCAGCTCGTATTGAAAGACCTGTATACAACATCAAGATTGCCGATCATACTGGTTTAACCCTTGATGCTGGGGCGGAAGGTGTAACAAAGGAATTGTCAATAAATGACACCCCCCTGTTTAATTTTCACACGGAAAATATTGATGATTCTTATGCCTACGTAAAAGAATTAGGTTACAAGATTAAATCAGAAATCGTTCGTTTTAATGACTTTTCATTTTTTACAATACTTGATCCTGACAGAAATGTAATCATGATTTGCACAGGATAACAATTTCTAGTCAATGGTGATTTAGCAAAGAAGGTAACAGGTTTTAGAGGATCCATGTGGAAACATGTGTGAAAATCTTCATCGCCTAAATTAAAATAGGTTGTTCCACAATTAAGCACGATTGCCTAAAAGTTTTATTCCATTATACGAAAGGGCCATAATGTGTAATAGATAATGGTCTGTAAAAGTCATAAATGGTTATACCATATAAACCAAAGGGGAAAAGAGAAATGACGAAAATTGATTTATATACGATGTGCATAGTACAAGACGAAGATCAGGTGTTATTAGTAAATAGGCCAAGAAAACTTGGTTTTCCTGGTTATTTAGGTGCAGGAGGCAAAGTTGATTTTCCAGAAAGCCTTACTGAAGGGGCTATTCGTGAAGTATGGGAGGAAACAGGATTGAAAGTTAAAGATTTAGTTTTTAAAGGCATAGATGAATGTGTCACTCCTGAAAAAAACTATAGATATATGGTTTTTAATTATTTAGCTAAATCTTATGAAGGTGAGTTATTAACAAATCCACCAGAAGGCGAGTTATTATGGGTTCCAATTAAAGAGGTACTTAGTCTCCCTATGCAATCTTGGTTTAAAAGGAAATTCCCATTATTTTTTGAGGAAGGAACGTTTGAAATATATGAAGTATGGGATGAAGAAAATGAGGTCATGTTAAAGGAATCAGTGAAAATGTTATAGTTGTGCCACTAATGGGTGCTATTGCTGCATAAAAGCATTCCAGAAAAGGGCTATTTCCTTGCAGTAAAGCAATATTAATTAAGACAGGCGGGATAGTGTGTTAATTAAGCCAAAAAAATTGCGAGCAGGTGATTGCGTTGCAACTGTTAGTCCATCTTGGGGCGGAGCAGGTAACCCGGATCTTAGATGGCGATATGAGCAAGGAGTAAAAAGGCTAGAAGAGATTTTTGGTCTTAAAGTTATTCCGATGCCGAATAGCTTAAAAGGCGAAGACTACCTTTATAAGAATCCAAAAGCTCGTGCTGAAGACTTAATGACAGCTTTTAGAGATAAGAGCATAAAAGGAATCATTGCAAATGTTGGTGGGGACGACAGTATTCGTTTACTTCCGTATATAAATTTTGATGTTATCAGAGAAAATCCCAAAATTTTTATGGGCTATTCTGATGTAACCGTATCACATTTATTTTGCCATAAAGCTGGTATTTCTTCATTTTATGGCCCGGCCATTTTAACTGATTTTGCTGAGAACATAGAAATGAGTTCATATACCATTGAAATGGTGAATCGGATACTCTTTTCTAATCAGTCTATTGGTAATATTCAACCTGCAAATGAATGGACAAGTGAGCGTTTAGAATGGGTAGAAGAGAACAAATATAAGAAAAGGAGGATGCAAAAAAACTCGGGTTATGAATTGCTTCAGGGTTCTGGTACAGTACAAGGGCGTTTAAATGGTGGGTGTATTGAAGTATTAGAGTTTGTAAAAGGAATAGACCTATGGCCTGAGGAGAAATGCTGGGAGAATAGTATTCTTTTTTTTGAAACGTCCGAAGATAAACCGGTGCCAGACTTAATAAGGTACTGGTTACGTAATTATGCCACACAAAATATTTTACAAAAAGCTAATGGAATTATTTTTGGTAAACCGCAAGATGAGAAATATTACAACGAATATAAAGAACAAATTCAAACTGTCGTAAAAGAATTTGATTTGGAAGAATTGCCGATTCTCTATAACTTGAATTTCGGACACACTGAACCTAAATTTATTTTGCCATATGGCGCATTGGCGGAAATAAATTGTGATGCGAAGGCTTTTGCGGTCTTAGAAAGTGGAGTAAACTGAATTGCTAATCAACAAGCGAACGAATTTGATGAAAAAGTGTTATTCAACGGTCGGGTGCGATTGTTTAATAGATGTCCCTTATCCAAACGACTCATTTAGAACCTTAGCGTAGTTGTAGAATAAGGCGAAACAGATGATAATTCCTCTAGGAAGGTGAATGTATGAATTACAAGGTTGTTGAACTGAATGATTTACAAGTAGAAGATATTGAAAATCGACTTGAACAATATGATAAAAATCATATTACATATGAAATTCCAGGAAGTATAAAAGTTGGTGTGATGAACGAAGATAAATTAATTGCTGGTGCAGATGCATGTATGACTGCATTTAAGATATTGTATGTTTCTACTGTATATGTTGATGCGGATTATAGAAATAATAAAGTTGGCACAATGTTAATGAAAGAGGTTGAAAAACGAGCAAGAGCATTGGGAGCGAACATGATTAGATTGGATACATTTAATTGGCAAGGTCGCGATTTCTATCGTTCACTGGGATATGAGGAAGTTGGATTTTACGAGAATAAAGATGATGGTTTTTCTGAACATTTCTTTGTAAAGCGGATATAAAATAAGGCACCCCGCAATACGAACGGGGTGTATTGTTGGGGAAATCACTACATGTATTTAAGTAGAAAAACTGCTATATTACGGGATGGGATAAAGATGGAATATTTTAAATATCTAAGACAGTATGTAGGACATAGACCAATTATTTTACCAGGTTCCGTTGTTATTATTTTAAATGCAAAAAGTGAAGTATTATTGCAAAAAAGATATGACGGATATTGGGGATTGCCAGGAGGTTTAATGGATTTAGGGGAGAGCTTTGAAGAAGTTGCCAAAAGAGAGGTGTTTGAAGAAACTGGATTAGTAGTTGAAAATTTAAAATTGTTAGATGTGCGCTCAGGCTCCGATTATTATTTAAAGGTTGCAAATGGTGATGAATTATATCCAGCAACTGCTGTTTATTTTACCGAAGACGTAAGTGGTGATATGAACATTGATTATAGTGAGTCTGAAAAAATGCAGTATTTCCTTCCTGATGAGTTACCGCATACATTAAATGATAAGGATAAAAAGTCTATTTATTCGTATTTCGAATTTGAGAGGAAGTAAGGTGATTGAATTTCGAAAGTTAACTACAAATGATGGTAAAGATATTGAAATGGTCCAAGAGATCGGAAAAGGAAAAAATGGTTTTACTAATAGCCACCTGTATTCGGGTGATTTTTCTTTATTTTATAACCCTTATACAACAAACAGCCAACTCGTTGTAAATTGAAGGTTATTTAGGGTAGCAGAAAAGCGTTGAAAATGGAAAGAGGGATTATAGTGGCTTTTTTCCTGATATTTTGGGGATGCATTACTTGTATGGTTGTTCAGCAATATATGAAGATGCATGCAGAAGATAGAGAATCTGCTATCGATGCCTTTAAAACACCTAACTTTATTTTCACTATCGGGTTTTTAGTTGTTGGAGCTTTTTTGGCCACTTTGGGAAACGCCTTCACAGTACATATTATTAAAGTAGTTGGAATTGCTTTCTCCGGTTTAGGTGGAATTATTTCTTTTATTTTTATGTTGAGAGAGAATAAAATTAAAAGTATAAGTATTTTATCCTTAACTATAATAGCAATTTATTTCTTCAATTAACATACGATTGTCGGATAATGTAGTTTCAGAACAGGACCGGATTGTTCAATGAAATTTGTTAAAAGTAAATTATAAGGAGGGCTTTTAAATGCAGTGGGCAGAAATTAGGTCAATATTAATTATTCTTTTGCTTTTAGGTTGTGTAATCAGTTTGATGCGTCAAAATAGACTTTTAAAAAAAGAAAACATGAGGCTATTGGAGAAAACCGGTGAATATCGGGATATGAAAAATGAAGCAAAAGAAATATTGAAAAGTTCAACAGAAGTAAAGACTGTAAAATCATTAAGAGAGAAATACGGTTTGTCATTGATAGATGCCAAGAAAATCGTCGACTTAGT
>Ga0209487_1004693_pt1 | contig 10410 bp, 6 predicted proteins | sample Poulit2012_FD_187524 | JGI IMG/M metagenome (GOLD analysis project Ga0209487, IMG submission 187524) | Agricultural soil microbial communities from Georgia to study Nitrogen management - Poultry litter 2012 (SPAdes) (version 2) | ecosystem: Environmental > Terrestrial > Soil > Agricultural land... | reverse complement strand
CCCGGCCGCTGGGCCGACGGCTGGAGCCCGGATTCCGATGCCGACACCGAACCCGACACCGCCCCCAGTTCCTGAACCAGAGAGGATACCTCATGACCACCCCGAACATCGTCGTCATCCAAGCCGATCAGATGGCCGCCCAATCCCTGGGCGCCTATGGAGATCAGGCCGCGCTGACACCGAACATCGATGCTCTGGCCGAGACCGGAGCCGTCTTCGACCGCGCCTACTGCAACACGCCCCTGTGCGCCCCTTCCCGGGCGTCGATGATGACCGGTCGGATGCCCTCCGAGGTCGACTGCCTCGACAACGGCGACGACTTCGCCGCCTCGGTGCCGACCTTCGCCCACCGCCTGCGGGGTCTCGGCTACCACACGGCGCTCATCGGCCGCATGCACTTCATCGGCCCCGACCAGCACCACGGCTTCGAACAGCGCCTGAGCACCGACGTCTACCCGGCCGATCTCGACATGGTTCCCGACTGGAACCGGCCGCTGGACGAGAAGCTGCAGTGGTACCACGAGGCCGACCCCGTCTTCACCGCCGGCGCGGCCACCGCGAACGTCCAGCAGGACTTCGACGACGAGGTGATCTTCAAGACCCTGCGCCACCTCAACGACCGGAAGCGAGCGAACCAGGCGGCTGGGACCGACCAGCCGTTCCTCATGGTCACCTCGTTCATCCACCCGCACGATCCCTACGAACCGCCGAAGGCCAACTGGGATCGATTCGCCGAGGAGGCCATCCCCGATCCCGCCCATCCCGAGGTCCCCGATGCTGCCGTGGACCCGCACAGCCACCGACTGCGCACGATGTGCGGCTTCGACCAGCGGGATCCGGGGATCGAGGATGTGCGCCGGGCCCGCAGGGCCTACTATGCGGCGGTGAACTACATCGACGACCACATCGGAGCGATCCGGAGGAGACTCGAGGAGCTCGATCTGGCGAAGAACACCGTCATCATCGTCACCAGCGATCACGGGGACATGCTGGGGGAGAAGGGACTGTGGTTCAAGATGTCGCCCTACGAACGCTCCTCCCGAGTGCCGCTCATCATCGACGGCCCCGCCGATGTGGTCACACCCGGCCGCTATGCCAACCCCGTGAGCCTCATCGACCTCGCCCCGACCCTGCTCGAGATCGCCGGCTGCGGTAGTGCCTCGGTGGGGGAGTCGGGTTCGGTCCCCACCTCGGCGGTGGGAGACGGGCTGGCCGGAACCTCCCTGCTCGAATCCGCCCGGCGGGAGGCCGCTGGGGAACAGGGGCCGACCGACCGGGACGTCGTCATCGAATACTTCGCCGAAGGCACCTACCGGCCGCAGGTGACGTTGGTCCGCGGCGACTGCAAGCTGACTCTGTGCCCGGGAGACCCGGAGCTGCTCTTCGACCTGTCCGCGGACCCGGACGAGCTGAGCAATCGTGCCGGAGACCCCGCGTACGCTGAGACCCTGGCCGCGATGCGCAGCGAACTCGAATCTCGCTACGACCTCGAGCATCTCGAGGACCATGTGCTCGATTCGCAGCGCCGCCGACAGCTCGTCGCCGATGCGCTCAAACTCGGTACGGTCCGCCACTGGGACTTCGACCCCGAGCCGGAGCACGGGTATGTGCGCGGGGACTTCTGGTCCGCCTTCCGCTTCGGCAAGATTCCCGCCGCCGACTGAGCCGCCGGCGGCACCGGACGGTGTCAGTTGCCCGCCCGCCGGAGGTCGCCGGCGGGCGGGCAGCGAGTGAACTCTTTCGGAGTCGGGCGAGTCGCAGGTCACACTCTCAGGCTGGGGTGGCATGATTCCCAGTAGGAGGGATGTCATGACCATCTTCGAATGGACATCTGAAGTTCCGCTCGGCGCCGAGACCACCTATCACTGGCATGCTCAGCCAGGAGCCCTCACCCGGCTCTCACCCCATTGGGCGCAGGAGATCGTCGAGGAGAGCTACCCTCCGATCGCCCCGGGCTCGGTCGCGCAGGTCAGGACCAGTGTGCCCGGCACCTACGGTCTGCTCCGGCGCCCCTTCACCGCCGTGCATTCCGAGGGCCCGTCGCGGTTCTCCTTCGTCGATGAACTCAAGAAGGGTCCGCTGAGCCAGTGGAAGCACACGCATGAGTTCAGCTCCGTCGCGGGCGGAACGAAGATCGACGACTACGTCGAATACGCGATGGCGCCGCAGGGCTTCGACGTCATCGACCGCGGCCTCAGCCGCTACCTCGAAGCCACCTTCGAAGCCCGGCATCGGCGCATGCTCATGGACATCGACTTCCTCGAGAGCACAAATGCGCCCCTGGTGACGAGGAAGAAGGGGAAGAGGATCCTCATCGCCGGCGGGAGCGGACTGATCGGGCGACAGGTCGCTGCCCTGTTCTCCACCGCCGGGCACTTCGTCCGCCTGCTCGTGCGAGAGACCCCTAAGTTCCCCTACGAGGTGCACTGGAACCCCGATCTCGGGATCCTCAATCCGCGTGACTTGGCCTGGGCGGATGCGGTCGTCCACCTCGGCGGGCGATCGATCGCCACGCGGTTCACGAAGAACGTCAAGAACGAGATCTGGTCCTCACGCATCGATTCGACCCGGCTGCTCGCCGAAACCATGCGCGGCCTGCCCGAGGCCAAACGGCCCTCGGTCTTCGTCTGCGCCTCGGCCGTCGGCTACTACGGGTCGAAGGCGGACGAACCGGTTGACGAGACCGGGCCGCCCGGGGACGGGTTCCTCGCCGAGCTCTGTCAGGAATGGGAGAAGACGGCGGCCGGGGTCGAGGACGCCGGCATCCGCCGGGTCTCGATCCGCACCGGGGTCGTGCTCAGCTCTCTGGGCGGTCTGCTCAGACTGCAGGCGCCGCTGTTCCTCGCCGGCGCCGGCGGACGACTGGGCAGCGGCGAGCAGGCCTTGGCGTGGATCTCGCTCGACGATGTCGCACGTTCCTATGTGCATGCCGTCCTCTACGACTATGTGCGCGGACCGGTCAACGCCGTTGCCCCCGAGCTCGTGTCACAGGCGGAATTCGCCGAGGCGCTCGCCGCCCACCTGCGCAGGCCCGCGTGGGTCCCGACGCCCGGATTCGTCACTGAGCTCATGCTCGGCCGGGACGGGGCGAAGGAGTTGGCTCTGGCCGATCAGAAGGTGGTGCCGGAGAAGCTGCAGGAGACCGGATACCAGTTCGCCCACCCCACGCTCGCCGAATGCTTCGACGAGGAGCTGGGCAGCGGAGCGTGAGATCGGTCCGCAGCGCGTCGGCCGGAGGCGGAGGAGCGCGTGGGTGCCATCGACTCGGGCGATCGGGAGGACCGATACGACAGTCCCCTCCGTCCGGCACCAGGGCCGAGCGGAGGGGACTGGACGGTGAGTCAGGTCAGAAGCGCTTCGCGGCGAGTTCAGCGCCTTCGGTCAGCGACTGCAGCTTCGCGATCGCGATCTCCGGGTGGATGCGTCCGCCCAGGCCGCAGTCGGTCGAGGCCACGACGTTGTCGGGTCCGACCAGCTTCGCGAAGCGCTCGATGCGATCGGCCACGAGCTCAGGGTGCTCGACGACGTTCGTGGCATGGGAGACGATGCCGGGGATGATGTATTTGCCCTCGGGCAGCTTCTTCTCCTCCCAGATCCGCCATTCGTGTTCGTGGCGGACGTTGGCGGCTTCGAAGGTGATGCCGGCGGCATTGATCGTCAGGACCTGATCGACGATCTCGGCGAACGGGAGGTCGGTCACGTGCGGTCCGTGCCAGGAGCCCCAGCAGGTGTGGATGCGGACCTGGGCCGGGTCGATGCCGCGCAGCGCATGGTTGAGCGCGTCGATGCGGACCTGGATGAACGCCCGGTAGTCGTCGTAGGACGGCTCGGGGTTGATCTGGTCGAAGTTCTCGGCCAGTGAGGGATCGTCGATCTGGACGGTCAGACCCGCCTCGGTGATGGCGAGGTACTCCTCACGGAGGACATCGGCCCACGCCCAGATGAACTCCTCATCGGTCTTGTAGTACTCGTTGGCGACACGCGAGGCCGAGCCGGGGGAAAGCGCATTGATGTAGCCGTCGCGCTCATCGTATCCGGCGGCGGCCAGGCCGGCCTTGAGGTTCGCGATGTCCTGGGCGACTGCCTTCTGGCCGATGTAGCTGATCGGCCCGGTGGCCTTCGGGAACTGCGGCTGTGCTCCGGTGTCAGCACCAGCGTTGGCGTCAGCATAGACGTTCGGGAACAGGTTGCGATCTCGGCGGTCGGAGAAGCTCGTCAGGACAATATTGCCGGGCGTCGACCGGTTGGCGGGCTCTTCGAAGATGTTGCGGTCGTGGAGCTCGAGCCCGCCGGTGCGGGCGAAGGAGTAGTGCCACCAGGCACCGTAGTCGAAGTCCGCAGCCATCGCGTGGCCGTACTCGCCGTCGTTGGGCAGCGAGATGCCGAGGTTCTTCTGGCGCTTGACGAGATCGGCGACGCTGGCGGCCAGCAGCTCGTCGAACTCCTTCTCCTGGGCATCGGAGACGCTTTCGCCGGCGAGCCGTGCGGTGTTCTGTGCCTGCTTGACCTTGTTCGCTTCGATGAGCTCGGGGGTCCTGGGCAAGGATCCGGCATGCGAGGTGCGGATGGTGGTCATGGAAGACTCCTCTGGTCGATCGTCGCGTGCTCGAGCGGGCGATGGCCGGGCCACGGCACGCACCCGGTTGCTTGTGTGTTCAGCCAATCACATCGGTCGTGGCGAGGCGGCGACCGGTGTCATCTCGGGTAACGTGCGAGATGCTCGCTGTTCGACTGCTGTCCGCGCGGACCGTGAAAGAGAAGGTCGTGAGTGACGCGAGTCGTGGTCTCGGAAGACAGTCCTGTGACAGCCCCTGGTGGGCTTCAGCCCATGGCCTCTCATTCAATGAAGGATGTCACCGACACCAATCGCCCAGTGGCCGCGCTGCTAGGTCGTCGATCTCGGCCTCATCGAGGATGTGTCGGCGAACGAGAATGAGCAGTCCCTGTCGACGATCTTCAAACACCGCTCGTCGGCTGTCTTCCGGGAACTCAGCGATGTCACCGGCTGAAGGACCACAGCTGGGCAGCGGGGCGGCTTCGTCTCCGGCTGCGGTCGCCCGCTTCGCTCTCCCACGTGGGCGGAGAAGGTACCAGAGTCCCATCAGTGCGCAGGCCCATGGTGGAATCAACGTGAACGTTGCCACCACTGCTGTCGTCTCACTGCGCGAATACGCGGCAGCGAGTGCGACAGCACTGAGCAGTATGTGGACAACAGCCAGTGCGATACCAGCTCGGTCGCGTTGTTCGTTCCCTCTGCTGTATGCGCTGTGGACGGTGAAAGAAGGCGCATCCCCAGAAGAAGCCGACGCCAGAGATGATCAGGGCATCGAGCGGACCAGCCACCGCCGGTCCTGCCCGCGCCCACAGGCCCCGCCTCGAAACGTGTGTCGAACTTACACGGTGCCTTCGACCGCGGCTTCGACCGCTGAGCCGAACACCTTCGGCAGCGTCGCCTCGTGCGTCCGGCTGAGTTCGTCGAGACCGATGGTGAAGTGGTCGACCACATCCAGCGACGGTGCCTCTTCTCCGGCGTCGGTCATGCCGATGCGCACGAAGGGGAACCGGCGGGCGGTGCACATGTCCTTGAATCGGACCTCCTCGGACCTCGGCACGGCGACGATCGCACGAGCAGTCGACTCGGAGAACAGTGCGGTGAACACGTCGACGCCGTCACGCTCGCACACCTCGTCGAGCCAGATCCGAGCTCCCGTGCCGAAGCGCAGGCAGGATTCGACCAGCGCCTGCGACAGGCCGCCCTCCGACAGGTCGTGGGCGGCATCGATCATGCCGTCGCGAGAGCTGTTGATGAGGATCTCGCCGAGTTCCTTCTCCGCTTCCGGCTTGTACTGCGGAGGAACGCCGCCGAGGTGGCCGGCCGTGACCTCGGCCCAGGCCGAACCGTCGAGCTCGGCCTCGGTGGTGCCGAGCAGGTAGATCGTCTGGCCCGGTTCCCTCCAGCCGCTCGGGGTCGCGCGGGTGACGTCGTCGAAGACGCCGAGCACGCCGACGACCGGAGTCGGGTGGATGGCCACCCCGCCGGTCTGGTTGTACAGGGACACATTGCCGCCGGTGACGGGGATGCCCATGTCCTGGCAGGCACCGGCCAGCGACTCGACAGCCTGGGCGAACTGCCACATGATCTCCGGGTCCTCGGGGGAGCCGAAGTTGAGGCAGTCGGTGACCGCACGCGGGATGGCCCCGGCAGTGGCGACATTGCGGTAGGCCTCGGCCAGGGCCAGCTGTGCGCCGCGAGCCGGATCGAGGTAGCTGTAGCGACCGTTGGCGTCGGTGGCGATGGCCACGCCGAGGCCGGTCTCCTCGTCGACGCGGATGACGCCGGCGTCATCGGGGAAGGCCTGCGCGGTGTTGCCCTGCACGTACTTGTCGTACTGAGAGGTGATCCAGTCCTTCGATGCCAGATTCGGCGAACCCGCCAGCGCCAGCACCGTCGACCGCAGCTCATCGTCGGAGTTCGGACGCGCCAGGCCTGCGGCGTCGACGGTGTTCGCGGCCACCTCGGCGGTCCATGACGGCTCGGTCATCGGACGCTCGTACACCGGCCCGTCGTGGGCGACCGAGCGCGGAGGCACATCGACGATGACGTCGCCGTGCCACTCGATGACGAGACGGTCGCCGTCGGTGACCTCGCCGAGGACCGAGGTCTCGACCTCCCACTTGCCGACGATCCGTAGGAACTCGTCCAGGCGATCCGGCCTGACGACGGCCATCATCCGCTCCTGCGACTCCGACATGAGGATCTCCTCGGGAGTGAGGGTCTCATCACGCAGGAGCACGTCGTCGAGGGCGATGTGCATGCCGCCGTCGCCGTTGGATGCCAGCTCCGAGGTGGCGCACGAGATGCCTGCGGCGCCGAGGTCCTGGATGCCCTCGACGACCCCGGCGCGGAAGAGCTCGAGGCAGCATTCGATGAGCACCTTCTCTGCGAAGGGGTCGCCGACCTGCACAGCCGGGCGCTTCGAGGGCTTCGCGTCGTCGAAGGATTCGGAGGCGAGGATCGAGGCACCACCGATGCCGTCGCCACCGGTGCGGGCGCCGAAGAGGACGACCTTGTTGCCCAGGCCCGAGGCATTGGCCAGACGGATGTCGTCATGGCGAAGGACACCCACGGCCAAAGCATTGACCAGGGGGTTGCTCTGATAGACGGAGTCGAAGACGGTCTCGCCGCCGATGTTCGGCAGACCCAGTGAGTTTCCGTAGTTGCTGATGCCGGCGACGACACCGTGGACTACGCGAGCGGTGTCCGGGTCGTCGATGGCACCGAAGCGCAGCTGGTCCATCACTGCGACCGGGCGGGCGCCCATGGAGATGATGTCGCGGACGATGCCGCCCACGCCGGTGGCCGCGCCCTGGTGGGGTTCGACATAGCTGGGGTGGTTGTGGGACTCGACCTTGAATGTCACGGCCCAACCGTTGCCGATGTCGACGACTCCGGCGTTCTCACCGATGCCCACCAGCAGGTGCTTCTTCATGTCCTCGGTGACTTTGTCACCGAACTTCGAGAGGTGGACCTTCGAGGACTTGTAGGAGCAGTGTTCGGACCACATGACCGAATACATCGCCAGCTCCGCCGAGGTGGGACGGCGCCCGAGGATCTGCTTGATCTGCTCGTATTCGTCGGCCTTGAGGCCGAGATCGGCGAAGGGCTGTTCGACGTCGGGGTTCGCGGCTGCGAACTCCACTGTCTCCTTGACCTTCTTCGAAGTGTTCTGCGGGGAATCGACCTGCGTGGAATCCGCAGAGCTGAGGTTTGACGACATGTCCTCTTCGGGGCCCTTTCATACGACACGGCACTCAGGGCAATCTTAGCTGTGTCCGCGCTCGGCGGGCGAAGTGCGTTCACGATGGGCCGCCTCGCACATCCGCCTCGGCGAGGTCGATGCGCCGCCCGCCTCGGGCGGCACCTCGCAGGCGGCGGTGGAGAACGGCGGCCGATGACGGCCCGCTTAGAATGGGAGTCATGGCAACTCCCAAGATCGTCCTGTTCTACGTCTTCACTCCATTGGCCGACCCCGAGGCGGTCAAACTGTGGCAGCACACGCTGGCCGAGAGCCTCGGGCTCAAAGGCCGCGTCATCGTGTCGAAGGACGGCATCAACGCGACAGTGGGCGGAGACGTCTTCGACGTCAAGCAGTACGTGCGGGCCACGAAGTCCTACGCTCCGTTCAAGAAGGCCGATATCAAATGGTCCAACGGACAGGGCGATGACTTCCCGCGCTTGAGCGTGAAGGTCCGGCCGGAGCTCGTCACCTTCGGCACCCCCGATGAGATCAAGGTGACCGACGACGGCGTCCAAGGCGGAGGCGAACACCTCAAGCCGGGAGCGCTGCACAAACTCCTCGACGAACGCGGCGATGACGTCGTCTTCTTCGACGGCCGCAACGCGATGGAGGCCCAGATCGGGAAGTTCCGGGACGCCATCGTCCCCGACACGAACACCACCCGCGACTTCATCGCCGAGATCGAATCCGGCAAATACGACGATCTCAAGAACAAGCCGGTCGTCACCTACTGCACGGGCGGAATCCGCTGCGAGGTCCTATCCGTGCTGATGAAGAACCGCGGTTTCGAAGAGGTCTATCAGCTCGACGGCGGCATCGTCCGCTACGGTGAGACCTTCGGCTCCTCCGGCTACTGGGACGGTTCCCTCTATGTCTTCGACAAGCGCATGCACGTCGAGTTCGGCGAGAACGTCGAATCGATCGGGCACTGCGTCTCCTGTGAGGCGAAGACTCCGGAATTCGTCAACTGCGCGAATCTCGCCTGCCGCAAGCAGTATCTGCGCTGTGCCGAGTGCACGGACAGGGGGCTCCAGTCCTACTGCACCGACTGCGTCGAGCAGAACACCACCGCCGAAGCAGACAACCGCGCTCAGGTGCACACCCCCGCCGAGGCGGTCGCGCCCGTCGAGGCGGTCGCGGGCTGATCGGGTTCAGCGCAGCAGACTCTTCGCGGCCGCTTCGATATCGGTCCATCGGAAGTCGAAACCGGCAGCCGTCAGCGTCTCTGGGATGACCCACCGGCTCTTGAGGACGAGCTCTGACTCCTGCCGGAGGACCGCCATGCCGATTTCGAGCAGCCACCGAGGTGCAGGAATCCCGACCGGCATGCGAACGGCCCGGCGCAGAGCTGTCATGAGCCGAGCATGGTCTGTCACTCCGGGGCTCGAGATATTGATCGGACCGGTCAGGCCGCTGTGGGTGTCGATGAAGCGGATCGCTCGGATCACATCGTCGATGTGCACCCAGCTGAAGCGCCGCCGCCCGTGCGTGGCCGGATGACCTGTCCAGACCCTCGGCCCCGAAGGGCGCGGCCCGATGCCGCGATAGCGCTGATGAGGGAACCAGCGCCCTTCGAACTGTGGCCCACCGACGCCGAGGCGGGCCGCCATGGCGAGAATATTCAACGCGGCCCCGTCGCCGAGCACAATGGCCATACGCAGGGCCGCCCGCCTGGTCTGCGGCAGATCGCCGGCGAAGAATTCGTCCTCCCAGCCGCGTGCGACATCGACCGAGAAACCCTCGCCGAGGTCTCCGTCGGACTCGGACTGGGGACGGTCCATGGCATGGCGATAGATCGTCGCCGTACCTGAGTTCAGCCACAGACGGGGAGGCTCCGAGGCGGCCCGAACCGCATCAGTGAGCATTCGGGTCGTGAGGATCCGCGAATCCCAGATCTCCTGCCGGTTCCGATCGGTGTATCGGCATCCGACACTGCGGCCGGCGAAGTTGACGAGCAGATCGCTTCCGTCGATGAGTTTCGCCATCCGTGTCGGGTCGTCCCACGAAGCATCATTGGCGCCAGGCGCGCGGCCGATGGTGCGAGTCTCGTAGCCCCAATCGCTCAGCGCGCCGAGCAGGTTCCGGCCGATGAACCCGGATGCGCCGGCGACGACGGCGATCGGCGCATGGGAGCGAGGCACCGAGGAACGCTCGGCAACAGAGTGCTTGATCATGCTCGAACGGTAACACCGCTGAAGGGCTCGCTTTCAGCTGCTCGTCCACCCTTCTGCTCGGCGATATCGGTGGCAGGACGGGCACCGACGGAGATGAATACAGCTGCTCTGCAATGCGGCCAGTGGTCATGTGGTGGGGCTCACGTGGTGGGGGTGGGGTTTGGATTTGCACGACGCTTCTGGTCTGGTCTAGAGTTATATCTCGTTGCCCCGCCGGGAACATGGTTCGAAGAACAGGGTTTCTGCCGGGTCTGACCAGGACGAACACGGGTTCGGTCCGGGTCGGGTTGTGGGGTGGCGATATTTGATGCGGATGCCCCCAGTGTACGTGGCCTTGTGTGGGTTGCGGTGATGGGTGTGTGTTTGTGGTTTGAGAATCCAATAGCGTGTTTGTTTGAACTAGTTGTGATGCCAGAAATTGTTTGTTTTTCTGGTGA
>Ga0209487_1004692_pt1 | contig 10411 bp, 6 predicted proteins | sample Poulit2012_FD_187524 | JGI IMG/M metagenome (GOLD analysis project Ga0209487, IMG submission 187524) | Agricultural soil microbial communities from Georgia to study Nitrogen management - Poultry litter 2012 (SPAdes) (version 2) | ecosystem: Environmental > Terrestrial > Soil > Agricultural land... | reverse complement strand
TTACCAATATTATTTACATACTGGGGATAAAGCATTTTTGAAAAATGAAGTGGTTCCGTATCTAGAAGAATGTGTTCTTTTTTATGAAGATTTTCTAACTGAAGATGATACAGGTGTTTACCGATTTTCACCTTCTTACTCAGCAGAGAATGGTTGTGGCGATAATGCTACACAAGACATTGCTGTTGCAAAGGAAGTACTCGGTAACTTAATTGCTAGTTATCATGAACTAGAAATAGAATCACCTCACATAGCGAAATGGGAAAAAATGCTTCATAAATTACCGCGTTATATGATCAATGATGAAGGGGTTCTAAAAGAATGGGCAGTAGACGGAATAGGGGAAAATTATAATCATCGTCACTTTTCTCATTTATATCCCATTTTCCAAAGTCGTGAATTTACTGCCGAATCTGAGCCTGAGTTGTGGGAGGCGTCGAAAAAGGCTTTTGATAAAAGGTTAGAAGCGTGGTTGCGTCATCCAGAAGCAGATACTTCATCAACACATGGTCGAATGCATGCTGCTTTATGTGCAACGCAATTTAGTCAAAGGGAACTTATTTATGAAATTTTCCAAATGATGATTGTGAATGATTCTATTTATCCAACATTGATGACGTCGCATTATAATAATCAAGACATATTTAATGTTGATGGAAATGGGGCAATGCCACAAATTATTCATGAAATGTTAATTGATGGAACGGTGGGAACAATCAAATTATTATATGCGATACCTGAGCAGATTTCTCGCGGGAAAATATCAGGCGTGTCTCTCGTGAAGCAAATTAAAGTGGAAGAGTTTGAATGGGATTTAACAGATAAACGTGCGAAGATCAAACTTTGCTCAGCCATTGATCAAGAAGTGCTGGTTGATGCACCCTTATTTCCACAATTTGAAATTGCGCGTTTTTCCGGATGTGAAACGTGTCAGGAAAAAGGCAAGTGGAAATTAAAATTGAACGCCCAGCAAATCGCAACGATCCATATCAACCTATAAATACCATTTGATCAACACACAAAGCAGTTAACATAGACTGCGAAAAACTTGAATTCAGACTAACAGCTTTGATCACCGTTCGGGATCGTTCCGAGGGGACGCTTTCCGCGGGACGGCTTCAGCCCTGAAGAGAAAACCACTCTTCATGTCTTCAGACACGTCTTTTCCCGCTGGAGTCGCCCCTCTGCACTCACCCGAACTCTTTGAGTACATAATAAGAATCAATACAATTAGAGTCCAAATAATAATTATTATACTAAGCAGCCTGTTCACACGTAGACTAATGAAGAATGGTTTTTATTCTTCACCCATGTGGGAGGAGAAGCACCGCCGGCTCACCAGCAATGATGAATGGTTCCCAATTCTTCAAGCACCACAGAAAACTAAGATGTATTTGGACTGCTCCCAGCATAATTGATGCTTGAAACTCTGATTGAAATCTAACCATGGAACTCAATCCAGTCTGTGTGAGCGGCGGGCGGTGACTAATGAAGAATGCTCTCCAATTCTTCACCACAGCGGGAAAAGCATGAGTCCGAAGACCCCGCAGAGTGGTCTACTCGAGGAGGCTGATGGTACGAAGAATGCACTTCAATTCTTCGCGGCACCGCGGAAATCATCCGCCCAGAGCGTACACAGACGGTGATCAAAGCAGTTATTCTGAATTCAGGTAGTTAGCAGTTTGGTTCATCTATTGGGAGTTTTTGGATCTGTAGGGTGGTGGCGGTGTTAATATGATAGAAAAGATATTTATTATTTAACATCGTCATGATGAAAAGTGGGTTATGAAATTGTCTTTGATAGATGGTAGTATAATAGAAGAAGATTTAACGAGTTAGTAAGGGAAGGGGGTTACTTGTGTGAAATATATTCATCGGTTGTTTCGACCATTTACAAATAAAAAGGTAAAAACGAAATTATTGGGAACATATTTAATCGCAACTGTAATCCCTATACTATTGGTAGGATTATATTTAAACTATAGTATGAGAGATGTCGTATTAAACAACGCCATCAATGATGTAGATGCGAATGTTGATAAGCTAGAAATGAGATTAAATGTAATCTTAGATCGAGCAATTAACATATCTGATTTAATATACATCAATGAAGACTTAAAAAAACTGCTCAATCAAGAATATAAAAGCAACCTAGAAATATACACAGCCTACCAAAATCATCCTATATTCGACGATTATTTAAAATATTATAGTGAAGTTGAGAATATTCGCTTTTATATGACCAAAGAGATGATAACAGACTCACATTTTATTTATGCAGATGAAGAAATTCAAAAAAAAGATTGGTATCAAACGGCAGTCGAGAAAAAAGGTTATATTACATGGGAATTTATTGAGGATAGTTGGACAAATGAAACATACTTAACATTGACAAGGGCTGTTTATGGTGGCAGTAATGAGCTGCTTGGTGTATTAAACATATATATTTCTCCCGATGATCTTTTATCCATTTCTAAACAAGAATTGTTTGATGTATTTATTACACTAGATAGCGACGTTATTGTTCATAGTAAAGATCAAAAGTATATTGGAGAAAAGCCTACATTTATAGATGAAGAATTACTTTCAACTGAGAACAAGTCATTTATCTATGACTTAGATTTAAATGATGAGCATGTTAAAATATATTTACGATCATTCCAACCTAAAAAAACATTAGAAAATTTGATCCAAATTTCGGCAATCATTCCGATTCAGGATGTTATTCAAGATTCTGATCGTGTACTTATCCGTGGATTTATCGTTGTAGCTCTATCACTTCTTTTATCGATTACTTTGATTGTCCTATATATTCGATCATTTAATCGGAGAATTTATACATTAAGAACGGCCATGGATAATGTGGCCCAAGGCAAACTCAGTATAGAAAAACGCGATTTAGGTGGAGATGAAATTGGGGAAGTATATCGCGATTTAGATAAAACAGTTGAAAGTATTCAACAGTTGATTGATGAAGTATATATTCATAAAATAAATGAGGAGCAATCGAAAAGAAGGCAAAAGGAATCAGAGTTCAAAATGTTAGCAAGTCAGATCAACCCGCACTTTTTGTATAATACACTAGAAATGATTCGGATGAAGGCATTGATCAATCAAGATCATGAAGTAGCAGATATCGTTAAAAAATTAAGTAAAATGATGAGATCAAGTCTAGAAGTTACTGATCGACCAATCGCTCTACAATCAGAACTTGATCTAGTAACAACATATTTAGATATTCAAAAAATGAGATTTGGTGATCGATTTAATTTTGAAGTGAGTGTATATTGTCATATAGAACATTACCGTATTTTCCCATTATTATTACAACCATTGGTAGAGAATTCAGTGATTCATGGTGTTGCCGAAAAGGATGATAGTTTTATTCAAGTGGTTGTTTTAGAAAATCACAGCAAACTGATTATTCAAGTGATTGATAATGGCGTCGGTATAGACGAATTAACATTGTCAAGACTTGAACAAGAATTAAGCAATATTGATGAAGAACATGAAGTGATACACGGTATCGGATTACACAATGTAAATAAAAGAATAAAACTACACTACGGGAAAGAATATGGATTGAAGATGAAAAGCACATTAGGACAAGGTACAACAGCAACATTAAGCTTGCCTATTTGGAAGGGAACGGATGAAAATGCAGAAGGTACTTATCATTGATGACGAACCAATTATTAGAGAAGGTTTGAAAAATGTGATTTCATGGAATGAATATGGTTATGAAATCTGTGGCGTTGGAGTTGATGGACGTGATGGATTGAATAAAATCCGCTCTCATCAACCTGACCTTATCTTACTGGATATCCGTATGCCCGGGCTATCGGGGATTGATTTGGTCAAACAAATTAGAAAAGAAAACAATCGAGTGAAAATTATCATCTTGACCGCTTATTCAAGTTTTTCTTACGCAAAAGAGTTGATGGGGTATGGAATAGAATCTTACCTATTAAAACCAATTGATGAACATGAACTCGTTGAAATTTTAGAAAAAATATCAATGGAAAGAGATGAGGAAAAAAGATTAGCGAGTCAGTTGGAATTATACAATCAATTAAATGAAGATAAGTCATTACGTGCATTATTAGAATCGGAATTAGATGACGTTTCCCAAGAAGTCAAGGAACGCTTGGAAGACAAAGCGCTTCAGATTGCTAGAATTTCGTCTGAAATAGACGAAACAAATGATCAGTGGTTAACGAATGAAGTAGATAAAACACCTGAGCAAATAAAAATGATTAGAAGAGACAGTCATAACCATTTACTATTTATTGATCTGGAAGGATCGGAAGTAAAAAACTTTTTGGAGAGAGTTTGGGAAAGGTTTAATCGATATGGTGATCACCATATTGTGCTGATGTTAGGGAGTAAAGTTGATCGTATAGAAGATGTAGTTAAGTCTTATCATCAAGTAAAAGAACTCGAAAATATTCATTTTTGTTTTAGCGAGGAAAACATTCTCATTTATGATGAGTTACATTTTGAGGATAAAACAAATATAAGCTTAAGCAATGAAATTGATAGTGAACGGATATTTCATTATTTAGAATTTAATGATACAGTGAACATACAAAACGAGCTGTTAGCCATCGAAAAGTATTATCAATCTACACGATATTCTAAAGAAAGAATTAAGGTTGAAGTTTTCGAATGGACCATTTCAATGTTACAGATCATTCAAACGAACTACCCTTCTTTATCAATCATTTCTAGAGATGAATTAGAAAATGCGATTCATCAACAAGAAAATCTCCAAGCTATTATTCAGCTGATTTATGAAAAATTATTAGAAATGGGCAAGGAGTTTAATGGCTATAGTTCGGCAAAAGGCAATATCGTTGAACAAGTAAAAAAATATATTGATCGGTATTACTATAAGGATATTACTTTAAAGTCAGTGGCTGACCTATTTCATTATAATCGTGCTTATTTAGGGAAAGTTTTCAAACGACAAACTGGCGATTATTTTAATGTATATTTACACAAAGTAAGAATAGCAGAGTCTAAAAAGCTATTACTAGACAAACAATATAAGGTATATGAAATAGCAAAGCAGGTTGGTTATTCAAATAGTGATTACTTTTACAAGAACTTTAAATTATATGAAGGGTTAAGTCCCAAAGAATACCAAATGCGGAACCGCGTTTAAATGAATAAGCAAAGAGGGATAAATGATGTCAAGGTCTATAACAGATCGGCCACTTTACACGATGGTAAGATATTTGTACTATTTTTTTCTAACAAACTTTTATTTTATTGTGTGTAATTTGTTGTTTTTTATCGTGTTTTACTTAGCAGATATCGTTTTTGAAAATATTTTGTTGTTTTATGTTACATTAATTCCCATGGGACCAACGATAACAGCTGTATTATCAAGTATGGGGAAATTAGTGAGGGAAAAAGATTTAAATCCAACGAAAGATTTTTTTATTGCCTATAAAACTAATTTTATAACGACGATGAAATATTGGCTAATCCAATTAACAGTGATCTTCATATTGTTAATCGATATTTTACAAACAGCAACTGATACAAGTTTATTTTCAATGATTTATTTAATTTTATTAATTGTTTGTATATTGATCATGATTTACGCATTACCGATCATTGCTAGATTCGAAGTGAAAATAAAAAATCTATTTATTATTTCTATTTATGCCAACTTTAAATATATAAAAGCGACTTTACTAAATGTAAGTACAATCGTCGCTTTTGGGTTTATCTATTTTAATTTTCCGAGTTTAAGTACATTATTTACAGTCAGCTTGATTGGTTATTTTGTCATGTATAATTTGCAAAAACCAATGATACAGATGGAAGAGGAAATGTCTCAAGTAAGCAATACGGAGGAATCATCATGAAGTTGAAATTTAAAATAATCAGTATCGTGGTTGCTATTTTTCTTGTGATCGGTTTGCTGTTTGTGTTTTCTGACATAAGAAAAACGAAAGATAACCCTGATACTGCTCTAAATGAAATACAAGAAGAGGAAACAACTCTATTTTGGTCTGAAGCTGACTTTAATGAAATTCGTCTGTCTAATGAAGGCGATGATCAGGAAATCACTTTGTTGAAGGATGAGCAAGGAAATTGGGACACTGCGGAGCCGCTTGCAGAAGAAGTCAATTTAAATAAGATTGATCAAGCGGTATCCATTATTTTTTCACTAAGTGGTCATTCGAAAGAAGTTGATCTTTCAACTGATGAAGTCTTCACAGCTGAGGAAGAGAGAAGTATCACATTATTAAATCAGTCTGGAATACAGGAAAAACTGACAATTGGTAAACAGAATGAAGAAGGAACTTTCTATTATGTAAAACTGTTAGAGTCGGATGAAATTTACCAAGTGGCTTCACAGCTTATCGATGCACTTCCCTCTAATCAAGAAGATTTATATGATAGATCAGTGATTGAAATAACGTCTGAACAAGTAAGAAAGATGAATATTGATAATGGAGTCGAAACCTATGAATTAGCTCCCGTATCACCTTATACGGAAGAAGAAGCAAGGACGAATTTAAGTGGTTGGTATATGTATGACCATTATAATAATATTTATTCTGTTAAATATAATCCGATGTCTGAGATGATTTATGGGATTAAAGATATAGAATGGTTAGAAATAATCGAAGATCCTGATGAGGACCTCGCAACATATGGATTAGCAGATGTACATTTTAAGATAACGTTTAGTTCTAATGATGATGAAGAAACGATTTTAATTGGCGCACCTGCAACAACTGGATCGTACTATGCCAAATTAGAAGATGATGATCGTATATTTACCGTCGCAAATACGTCATTACATCCATATAGTTATCAAACATTTGACCTTGTAGAAAAATTTGTAAAAATAATTGCTTTAGATGTTTTAAAACAACTTGATATTCAATCACCAGATGGAAACTATATCATTACCGTTGAGCAGGGTGAAGGTGAAAGTACAACAGAATCTAATGCGCTTTTTACAATAAATGATCAACAAATTGAGGATGAAGCCTTTAGAGATCTTTATGTAGCAATTGTTGGCTTGTCAGTGGATCAGGAAGTTGATGATGCAACATATACGACTCCTGAAGCTACGATGTCTTATACCATTATGGATAGTGAAAATGGTGAAAAAGAAGTAGTCGTTGAACTTGTTCCTTATGATGAAGAACATTATGCAGTATTCTTAGATAAACAAGTAGATTTCCTCGTGAAAAAAGACGAATTTACTCAAATGATAGAAAATATTGATGAACATTTAAAGTAGAAGTACACGGGTTCTGACAAGTCCAAACTATTGACTGAGTAACTGTACTGGAAATCAATAGGTCCTAGTTAAAACTGGTATTGTGGGAGGTTTCTGCATTGCCAGTTTTTTGTATTCAGCACTATGATTGCTTGTTGTTTTTGAATCAATTCATCAATAAAAAAAGCTACATACTAATGTCTAATTTTTACATGTTTTTTAGTCTTATTTGGTGGGTTTAAACTGAAAGCGATCTCATGTAATATGGTATTTAACACATGAGATTGCTTTATTGTGTGGTTAAAGTGCGTGGATTTAGGACTGTAAATAAATTAACAACGATATGAAAGGAACGTTAAGTTTCACCAATCATTACTTGGTGTTCTTTTGACCCTTTTACGATAAGCTCATATTGATCGTTAATGCTTTTGATGTTCCTTGATCCTGGAAAGCCCGGTTTAGGTCATAAACGGACACTTGCGCTTTTAGTATCAGTAATTTGTGTATTGAGGAGAGAAGAGATGTGGCTAAAACAGTTGAACAAATGAAAGCGGGGTCAACACCACCTAAAAAAAATGCCTTTTGGCTAAAAGTCAAAAACCAAAAAGCATTAATTTTAATGTCATTACCATTTGTCATTTGGTTAATCATTTTTAAATATATTCCACTTGCAGGTTGGTCGATGGCTTTTCAAGATTATAATCCTGCGCTTGGCTTTTTTGAGCAAGAGTGGGTGGGGTTCAAACACTTTAAGGTACTATTTGATGAACCACTTTTTTATCAGGCTTTGAAAAACACATTGGGTATGGGTGTGCTAGGTTTAGTTTTTGGAACGATATCTTCCATTGGTTTTGCATTACTTATTAACGAAGTACGCCTACTTAAATTTAAAAAACTGACACAGACAGTATCCTATTTACCCCATTTTGTATCATGGGTGATTGTAGCGAATATTGTTACGACAATGCTTTCACAAGACGGTGTGATCAACAATATTTTAATGGGACTGAATCTTGTAGATCGACCAGTCGGATTTATGTCCAATCCAGATATGTTTTGGGGAATTGTAACAGCAGCAGATGTATGGAAAGAAACAGGATGGAACGCGATTATATATTTAGCAGCAATGGCCGGAGTCGATCCACAGCTTTATGAGGCTGCAAGGGTTGATGGAGCTAGCCGCTGGAGACAAATGTGGCATATTACTTTACCAAGTATTCGTTCAGTAATCATCGTATTATTAATTTTAAACATTGGAAACTTGATCAACATAGGGTTTGAAAAGCAGATGCTATTAGGAAATAATATCGTAGCAGAAAAGGCATTGGTATTAGATCTCTACGCCCTTAATTATGGTATTGGAATGTTTAGGTATTCATTTGGTACCGCAATAGGTATCTTTAAATCAGTCATCAGTGTAATTCTCATTGTTATATTTAATAACATAGCCAAAAGAACAGGGGATGGCGGAATTTACTAAGGAATAGGAGGTTGTAGGCATGAAACGTTTTAAAAATATAACATTTTTTGATATATGTTTATCACTTGGTATGATTTTTGTCATTGTTATTACGCTATATCCCTTTCTTAACATATTGGCAATTTCTTTGAACAATGCGATTGATACAGCAAAAGGTGGTATCCACATCTTACCAAGGGATTTTACTTTTGCGAATTATGTAGAAATATTCAGTAGTAATGATCGTCTATTACAGGCATTTATTATGTCTGTAACAAGAACAGTAGTTGGAACAGTTACTGGTATTATCGCTAGTACGATGTTGGCTTATACGCTTAGTCGAAAAGATTTTGTTTTTAATAAACCAGTTGCATTATTATTGGTACTCACGATGTTTGTGAGTGGGGGACTGATCCCCGATTACATGCTAATTAGACATTTAGGTTTAATTAATCAGTTCTCAGTTTATATTCTTCCTATGTTAATTAGTGCATTTAATGTTATTGTTATCCGCTCATTTATGGATAATTTACCAGTAGCACTAGAGGAATCAGCAAAAATTGATGGAGCAAATGACTTTACCATTTTTGTGCGAATCATTTTGCCGTTATCCATGCCTGTTATTGCGACCATATCTTTATTTCTAGCAGTCGGACAATGGAACAGTTGGTTTGATACGTATTTATACGCGAGAACAAATGAAAGTTTAACGACATTGCAGTATGAATTGATGAAGATATTAGATAATGCGAGTGCTTCAGGAAGTTCTGGTGTAAACACTCATTCTGCACAATATATGGCAAAACAAACAAATCCACAATCGATTAAGATGGCAATTACCATTATTGCAACTGTACCTATTTTGTTTGTATATCCATTTTTGCAGAAGTATTTTGTCACAGGCCTAACATTAGGGGCTGTTAAATAAGATATTGAAGATTTTCAATATAAAAATTAGAATAATAGGGGGTAACAACATGTTTAAAAGGAAGTTATCGTTACTATCAGTCACTTTAATGCTTTTACTTGGCATGGTCTTTTTAGTAGCGTGTGGTGATGATTCTAATAATGATTCATCATCCAAAGATAATGGTAATAACAATGGTAATGAAAATAGTGCAGAGGAGGGTTCAAAAGAACCTGTTACATTAACATTCTTTAATGCTGATTTAACAGAAGATGTGTCTTTTGATGATCCAGTGGCACAGAAAATCACAGAGGAAACAGGGGTTACACTTGAGTTTCAACATCCTGTTGGTGGAGATGAACAAGCGATTCCACTTATGATCGCTGGTGGGGATTACCCAGATATGATCTTCGCTAAAGGGGATATTGGAAAGCTTATTGGAGCAGGTGGAGTCATTAAGTTAGATGATTTAATTGAGGAAAAAGGTGACAATTTGAAAGCGATGTATGGGGATCAAATTGACCGCTTAAGAAACTCAATTGATGACCCTAGCATTTATAATGTGGGAACATACGGTGTAGAAAGTGCATATTGGGAAACAAGTGGAACAACAGCAATTCAACTTGACGTCTTACGCGAACTTGGCTATCCTGAAATCAATACAATTTATGATTTTGAAGATGCTTTAGCAGAGTATATTGAAAAATATCCAGAAATAGATGGTCAAAAAACAATTGGACTTTCATTGCTAGGTAGTGACTGGCGATGGTTAATCACAGTTGGAAACCCAGCA
>Ga0209487_1004690_pt1 | contig 10412 bp, 9 predicted proteins | sample Poulit2012_FD_187524 | JGI IMG/M metagenome (GOLD analysis project Ga0209487, IMG submission 187524) | Agricultural soil microbial communities from Georgia to study Nitrogen management - Poultry litter 2012 (SPAdes) (version 2) | ecosystem: Environmental > Terrestrial > Soil > Agricultural land... | reverse complement strand
TCTCCAGCCTGCCCAGCGGGATATTACTGTTTTCCGCCATGAGAATCTGATTCACCTCGCTCAGGCTTATATTATAGGCTTCCAGCTTTTGAGGGTCTATCTCTACATGGATCTCCCGCTCAGGGCCACCTCCAACAATAACGGTCCCCACACCCGAAAGGCGCCTCACATCATCTCCTACAGAGTCATCAATCAATTCCCTCAATTCGAAATAGGATTCTTCTGCCGTAAACGCCCCAATGACCACTGGAATAAGTCCGGTGTCAAATTTGAAGATCATCGGGAAGTTGACATTGTCGGGCAGCTCATTCCGGGCAACTTCGAGCTGATCCCGGACATCGTTGGTCGCCACATCCAGGTTCGTGCCCCAATCAAATTCCAGCATGATAAGGGAAACGTTATCCTGTGAAGTAGAAGTAATCTGTTTTAAATCAGTGACCGTACCGAGTGTTCGTTCCAGGACCTCAGTGACGTTTCTCTCCACATCTTCAGCACCCGCTCCGGGGTAGGAGGTGATCACCGATATAATTGGCGGTTCAATTTCCGGAAAAAGGTCGATTGGCAGCCGCGTAAGAGACACGATTCCCAAGAGAACGATGGCGAAAAATACCATCGTTGTCGTCACCGGCCTGTCTACTGCAAATTTTGGTAAATTCATGGAAAATCTATTTTTAAATGGCTAAAAAAATTAATCGTAAAAGAGGTTTCCAGGATCAAGGCTGATAGAGTTCAGCTCTCACCTCCATTCCATCCTCCAATCGCAGCTTCCCTTTAACAACCACACGATCTCCACTCTCTATACCACGCTCAATGGAAACCAATTCATCCAAAAACATCCCAACCTGGACAATCTGCCGCACCGCCTGGTTATTCTCATTAATGGTATAAACAATGTCCTGGGATCCTTCGCTGGTCCCTCTCATAAGAGCCTCCCTCGGGATAAAAAGTTCTTCATATTCAGCAGTCTGAAGAGTGGCTCGCACGAACATCCCGGGCCTCAATACTGAATCATTATTCTCCACGATGACCTCCACACGGACTGTTCGGGTAGCAGAATCCACGGTTGGGAAAATACGGCTGACCTGACTCTGAAACTCTCTGCCTGGAAGAGCATCGGAGGTCAGTCGGACTGTTTGTCCCACATCCAGATTAGAGAGCCTTGTTTCATTCACGTTAATGATCAAACGAAGCGGATTGATCTGCATCACCTGCACGATACCGGGTGCACCACTTTCAGTAGGAGCGGCCGAATAGAGCTCATTTTCCTCAAACCACTTCTCAGTAACAATACCATTTAAACCAGACCTCAGAGTAGTATTTTCTACCAATACGTTCAGCGTGATCTCCGCATTCTCCATCTCAGTTTGAGCCAAATCGAGTTGCTGTCGTGTCACAGCTCCTTCCGCATGCAGAGGAACCAGGCGCTCATATTCCCGTTTTGCTGTTTCAAATTGAATCCTGGCTTGCCTCAGTTGGTTATCCTCCATTTGTACAAGAGGATCGCCTATAGTAACGCGGTCTCCTTCCTCTACAAAGATGCGCTCAATACGGCCGGGTGTATTGGCACCGACATTTGTCTGCCGAAGGGGTTCAAGTGTACCACTAAACGTGACCGTCATGGCACGTTCGCTTACAGATGCTTCCACCACTTCTACAACAGGAATCTCACGGGCCACCTCTGTTTCTGATTGATCATTACTGCCGCAGGCTTGAAGGGTGACCATGAACATCAGAGCCAGTAGACTTAAAGTGATTAAACGATTCATAACTATATATTCTAGAGATTTGATTTAAAAGTAGACAAGATTTGTTAATTGTTACTGCCTCGGGTAAGACTCCCTTGCAGCTGCTGTAGTGTCGTCAGAGCGATCTGGTAGTCATATTCTGCCTGAAGATGATTAAAACGGCTGGTAGCAAAGGCGAGTTCTGAATCGTTGATCTCTACCTGCGTGCCAAGCCCTTCTTCGAAGCGGAGCACTGAAAGTTCATACGCCCGTTCCGCCTGCTGCAGTGCCTGTTCCGTGGCATCCAACCGTTTTTTAATCTGCTCAAGTCGATTAGAAGCACTCCTTACTTCGGTTACAATGGCTTCCCGGCTCATTTCCGTCTCCTCCATTGCCTGCTTTATACTGATTTCAGCTTGTGTGATGCGTTCTCTTCTGCTATTTCCAGCAAAGATCGGCACCTGAATACTCAGGCCTATGGCGGCTGAATTCACCCAATCATATTCTGAAAATTTGAACGTATCATCTTCCGTCTGATAGCTGTAATTACCGAAAGCAGATAGTGTAGGATAGAGGGCAGAACGTTCCAGTTCTGTATTGGTCTTCAGAATGGAAAGTCTGTTTTCCAGGAGCTGCAGCTGTAAGTTATTGCGGAGAGTGGTATTTAACATCTCCTCCTGGCCCGCCGCATATAATGTGACCGGCGATAGCTCATCTGAAAGATGAACGGGCCCTGCATCTACAATTCCCACCACCTGCTTCAGCTGTAACTTTGTAATCTCTGCATCATCCTGAGCCTGTAGAAGTTCAGGCCGCAGATTCTCCAGTTGTACTTCTGCTACAAGCAGGTCGTATTCGGTGGCCAGCCCCTCCTCGAAGAGCCTGTTCGTAGTTTCAAACTGCTCTTCGGCGTTTCTGACTCTAAGTTCTGTGATCTCTACCACCTCTTCAGTCAAGAGTGCGGAATAATAGGCTGTTTTTACATTGGCAATCACATTATTGGTAATCAGCAACAGATCTGTCTCAGAAAGTTCCTGATTGAGCATGGCCGCCTCCCTCGCCTTAAAAAGTTGTCTTGAGTAAACGGGCATTGTAGCGCTGAGACTGGCCTGATAGGAGTTGTTAGAACCTACTTCAATGCTGCTGGGCCCTCCCTCCATTCCAGGAAATCCTCCACCCAGGAATATCACCGGCTTTTTAACATTCCGATTGTACTGCGCACTGATGGATATTTCAGGTAAAAATCCGCCTGTGACTTCTTTTACCCCTGATTCTGCGGCTTCAACCCCATATTTTGCTATTCTGATCTCGCGGTTATTCTCCAGCGCCAACTCAATCGCTTCCTCCAGACTCAGGTTTATCTGTTCCTGTGCTTGCGTGATCTGCGGGAAAAACAGCAGAAAGAGCAATACAGCCGTTGTGCAGGCTTTGAATGTGACTTTCATATTATTGTTCATTTTCGATTTTATCTTGAAAAGTTTTTTGAGAGCTGAGATTTTCGAGAACCCTGAGGCCGTCAGATGTCGAAATACCCCTTAAAAAGTTGATGCATATATGCTTGAATAGTACTCCCTTGCTATACTCCATCGCCGGAAACACCTGATGATCCATCATAAGTTCCATCTGAGCCAAAAAAAGTCTGGATGCAATATCTTCATGTACATCTTCTCTGAACAATCCTTCTTTCTTCCCGATTTCAATCATTTTGATCGAATTTTGATGATTGATCTCTTTTCTTGAGTTTTGCATAGAATCAAAAAGATCGGGATAAAATCGTTTCAGCTCTTCAAAAGCGATAGGATTGATTTCGTCAAGTTTACTCGCCCCGTAATCCATGACCATAACCATGGTCTCAATGATATTTTTAGCTTTTCTATCAATCTCTTCAAAAGCGATCTCCTGCTCTTCCAGTCGCTTTTTTACAGTTTCTGAGATCAGAGATTTTTTGTTTCTAAAATGAACATAGATCGTTTTTTTTGAAATACCGAGATTCTCGGCAATCAAATCCATGGTTACAAAACGAATCCCGTGCTTTTTGATGAGCGTCATCGCCTCATTCAATATGCGATAGTATATTTCCGGCTTTGAATTTTCCATTTTACAAAGGGCATAAAATTTGGCCATGTCTGTCAGAACATGGCCAAATTGGGATTTTGCTTAGATACATTTTCACTCTGTTTTTATATAGAGGAAACTCATAATACGGCAATAGTTTCCAAAGGTTTCATTAGAATAACAAATTATTTTCCTTTGAAAATTCTTCACTCACACCTTAAACTGCCCACTGATCTCAATCTGCTGTAGAATCCCACATCTGGATGTATGGTGAAAGAGATAAAATCCGATCTCTCTACCGCCTTGCAGGGGCTTTTGATACCTGATTATCAAGGTGGGGGAGAGACTGCCGCCTACATAACGTTCGCTTTACGGAGAGACGAAATACTGTTTTACTCAGGATCTATATTTTCCGAGAAGTGCCGCTTTAAGCGGGCGAGCATCTCTTCATCCCAGCCTTCCGGCTCGGTGAGGTGATACCACGATTCCAGATAGTGTTCAGCCGAATACTCATGTCCGAATCCGGAGGGTGCTATTCCAAATGCCATATCAGCTGCTAATTGCAAACTGGTTACTATCGGGTACCATCGCAGATCGGCCGAAACATCAGGGCCCCTCGGAGGTTTCATCCAGTCAGGTTCGTTGGTGGCAGAGCTGGGCTTAAAAAATGTAACAGGGTCACTGGCATATTGCAGATAGGCAATCCGAAAAGATCCCCATTCCGCCTCTCCGGTTTCGAGACCCCCGTTCTGATTGGCAAATCGTACTACGGACCCATCTTTGAACCGAGGCTTCCACTCTGAAGACCCGGGTTCTCTCTGCCCGGTGAATGAAACCCAACTCTGCTTTCGAAAAGGAGGCCCTGCCCACAAGGCTCCATCAAACGGATCCGTAATGATATCATAAAGATCGAATGATTTATCGGAGTTCATGGCACCCAGGCTCAATCCGTGAAGATAGAGACGAGGCCGGGAATCCGGCGACAGAGTTGTCCAGTAACCGTACACTTTTTCAAAGAGTGCCTGCGCCATCCCTTCTCCATACTCTTCCTCCAGAAGAAGCGCCAGAGGGCTGGGCAGATAGGAATATTGAGCTGCAACACTGGCAATATCGCCGTGGTGGAGATATTCAAGAGGATCTATTCCTCCGGGGTCGATCCAGCCCGTTCCGGTGGGGGTGATCAGTACCAGAATCTTGCGGGAAAAAGCATCGGTCCGTATCAACTCGCGCAGAGCAAGGTCAGCTCTTTCTTCCATGGTTTCTGCACTGTTCATTCCAGCATATACACGGATGGGCTCTTTGGCCTCCTTACCAAGAAATTGAGCAATGTCGCTGGCTGAGGGGCCGCTTGAGAGGAAACGCCTGCCCTGCCTGCCCATATCTTCCCACGAAAGCAGAGAGGCACTGCTGCCCGATTTCAGCGGATTGGAGGGTGGATCAAATTCAGGCTCCAGGGCAGCATCTATCTGCTGATAGGTTCGGTCGGAAGTCTCCAGAATAAATGAGAAAAAGACGCCATCAATTACTGACCAGAACAGGAAAAAGGAAGCGATAAGCCCCATAACCCAGGAGACCCTCTTGGGTACTAACTTCTGCAGCTGACGTGATACGGCCTTAAAGGTGAGACTAAAGAGACGAGCAAGCAGTAACACTCCTAAAAAAACCAGCACTGCCACCACTCCTATCACGACAGGCTGTACGCCCGGCCCCTGTTCCAGGCCCATCAACTCTCTCAGGGAGTTCTGCCAGCCGCTGGCCCGCCATAAGAAGATGACTGCAGTGATGAAAAAAATACCTGCAGCAATCTGCTGCATTCTCCGCTGATAGTAGTGGCCTGGCATCGGCAGCTGCAGATAGGACCAGAACCAGATCCCAAAAACACCTACCCCATACCCGGATGCCATTGCAAGTCCTGATATCAATCCCTGTATCACATTTGTCCTGGGTAACAGAGTAGGACTCATGGAGAGGGCAAAGAAAAGTGTTCCAAGTAACAGACCGGTAGTGGAAAAATATCTTTGTAAAAACATACTTAAAGGTACGGTAAAGCACCCGGAGTCTGCAAACTGGTTAATTCAAACCAATCTGATTGTCCGTTATGCCTGAATAAGGAAAGATGCCTGACATAAAGAATGATCCTGCCTTTAAAGTACTGTACGATCATGTCTATACATGATTACCCGTTTTTTCCAATGACCGAACTTATAGTAAGTAAAAGCCACAATTGCAGCCACAAGGTTGGAGATAGGAAACGCCATCCAGATTCCGATATGTTCAAGCGAGGTGTTGTATGAGAGAACATAGGCGAGTGGAAAGCGAATAATCCATAAGCCTAAGATCGAGATTAACATGGATGCTTTTGTAAAGCCTGCCCCGTTAAATGTTCCGTTTAATACCTGTTGAACGCCCATCAATCCAAAAGCAGGGGCCATGATCTTAATAAAGAGAGTGCCATCTTTGATTACCTGGGGATCATTTGGTATAAATAGCGTAGTGAGGGGCTCGGCAATCAGGAACATGATCAGGCCCACCAGGGTCAGTCCGTAAAAAGCAATTTTGTTACTCAGATTGGCAGCTTTTTCTGCACGCTTGATCTGGCCTGCACCGATATTCTGCCCCACAAGGGTCGTGGTTCCTATTGAGAGGCCGAGAGCCGGAACAACTATCAGGCTCAGCATTCGGGTACCGACACCATACGCAGCTACGATCTCACTCCCGAAGCTTGCTACAATAATGACCATCATCGTCATCGCAGCGGCTCTTGCGGATTGTTCCATACTGGCAGGCAGGCCGAGCCTGAACAGCCTTTTGATCCAATCCCAGTTGAGCCGCATCTCGTTCCAGCTGATCTTGATCCCCCTCCCTCCCTTGAAGAGTATCCAGATACCCGCAGCAGCGGAGATTCCCTGTGTGATAACACTGGCAATCGCTGCACCTGCCACCCCGGACGGAGGTATCGGACCGAAACCGAAAATAAACAGCGGATCCAGTACCAGGTTTAAAAATACCGTACCGATCACGATATACATCGGCAACAGCACATTTCCAATCCCCCTCATCAGCGATTGAAACACAAAAAACATGAAGAGAAATACAAAGCCAAGTGAAGAGATACGGAAATAGGCTACAGCGTCGTCCATTATTTCAGGACCGGTACCAATAATTTTCATCAATGGTTCGGCCATAAAATAACTAAAGACACTGAGCAGAACCGACAGTAAGAAGATAACGATCACCGCCTGAGAGGAGCTGTAGTTGACCTGATCCTGCCGGGCCGCTCCTTTGTATTGCGCCACTATTACGGTTCCGGCCAGCGTCAGCCCGCCCCCCAGGGAGAGAACTAAAAAGAGAATCGGAAAACTGATACTGACAGCCGCTACTGCATTTGCTCCCAGCCTGCCCAGCCAAAATGTATCTATCAGTTGATACATCGTCTGAAGTATATTGGCCAGAATAATCGGAAAAGAGACCGATAGCAGAGATTTCAGAATACTACCTTCGGTGGCTGTCGATTTCGGAAGTCTCTTTTTGTTATAATGCATTCCAGTTCAACTTCATACCAAACCCGACAAACTATCGATCGAGTTCCTTAAGAAGATCCTCCAGATCCAGAGGTTCAGTGACCATTACCACCGACCCATCTTCCCTGTACTGCCACTCCTCTCGCGGCCTGTCTCTGTAGAGTTCTACTCCATTCCCGTCGGGATCGTTCAGATAGAGAGCCTCGGAGACCCCATGATCGCTGGCTCCGGTAATCGGATATCCCGATTCTACTATCCTCTTTAATATTCTGGCCAGATCTTTCCGTTCAGGATAGAGGAAGGCCGTATGATAAAGCCCCGGTGCATGTTTTGGCGCCGGTTCCCTATTCTTGCTGTGCCAGGTGTTTAGGCCGATATGGTGATGATATCCGCCGGCCGACAAAAATGCTGCCTGGCTGCCGTACATGGTGGTAACTTCAAACCCCAACAGATCCCGGTAGAAAGTCAGTGCCCTCTCCAGATCGGCCACTTTCAAATGGACATGGCCGATTCCGGTACCGTCGGGCGCTCTATAGGTTTTCGTTTCGTCAATCATATCAAAAAATAATTATCAGGAGCACTCTCCATCTGTTGAACAAAATGCGGAGTCGGCCTGATCCGCTGTAATACCCATCTCATCTGCCACCTTCTCAACAGCCTCTGCAAATGCCTGAACAGGCTGTGCACCTGAAACACCATATTTTCGGTTAAACACAAAAAAGGGCACGCCCTGAACCCCTATTCCAGACGCCTCACGAATATCGGCATCGATTTCTGATTCAAACAACTGCTTATGCAAAGTTTCTTTTATATCTGCTTCTGCCAATCCGGCCTCCCGGCCTATTGCAGTCAGAACCTGCTCATCATCAATATTTTTACCTTCTGTAAAGTAGGCTTTAAACAGTGACTCTTTCACTTCGTTTTGCACATTATGTTTCGCTGCCAGATGGAGAAGCCTGTGGGCATTCCTACTGTTTGCAGGCACAGCAATGTCGAAGTCGTACGTGAGCCCTGCCTCTGCGGCTCGTTGTGTCACCTGTTTATGCATCTGTTTAGTATTCTCAATACTCCACCCTTTTCGGGCAGCCAGGTCTTTATAAACATCCCCGTCGGGCTTGGTAACAGCATCCGGTGCAAGCTCAAAACTGCGCCAGCGGACATTTACTTTTCCTTCCAGTCCTTTTTCCTTAAGTGCATTCTCAAAGTTACGTTTGCCGATATAACAGAACGGGCATACAATGTCGGACCAGATGTCAACTTCTATTTTGGCATCCTTTTTTTCCAGATTTATCATTTCGATCTTACTCATAGGTTCTCCCTAATTTATAGTCAATACTCCAGGTATTTATTTTTAAGTTCCATATCAAAAAAGATATCACAATACCATACAACATGTTGTTTGCAACAGTTGCAGGATTTGAATCCATAATCGCCCCGAAGACGAGTACAGCGATCAGAGCACCCGTAGCAGTCATGGTCCAGAAGCTCATGAATCCTACGATCAAAAACAGTCCCAGGATGATCTCCAGAAATGGGAGAAGATAGGAGAACGGCGTCAGCAGAACTGCGGGTATCAACCCTTCAAACTGGACAGCCATATACCCTGCAAAGTTATCTAATCCTGTAACAAATAATTTGGTGGCTCCGAACGTAAGGAAAATCACTCCGATGGTAATCCGCAACAGTGCGTACGCCATTTTTTTATGACGATTTATATTCTTACTCAAAATTACTCTAATTTAATTTATGATAATGGTTTAATGGCCAGCAGCCTCTCGAAATTCCAGGAACAGTGGCTGAGTATCTGCTAAATCGTATGGGAGTACGGCCAAATCGTGTCTCCAATCAGAAGAGATGATTTTAAAAAAGCAGCTACCTACTTCATTTTAACTTATTGAGAGGCAGCTGCTTCTGTTGTTACGCCCAACGGGCTCTCTTACTGAATAGCGAACTCACCGTCGGCCTTGATCCGCACCTCATTGCTGATCATTGGCGGTGGGAATCCGTTTCCAAGGTTAAAATCACTGCGGTCTATCGTTGCTGTAATCTGTATACCTGCAACAGGCGCTCCATCGGCCATCGGATTTGCGATTGTGCCTCTGTGTACCATTGTAACTGTCACTTCTTTCGTGGTCTCCAGAAGAGTTAAATCTCCTGTCAGTTCGTACACTCCATCGTCAATTTTGCGAATGGAGTTACTGCTGAATGTCATTTCCGGGTATTCATCCACATGGAAAAAATCACTGCTGCGGAGGTGCGCATCCCGATCTGAAACCCGGGTATTTACCGATGCTGTCTGAACCGTCAGTTCAACTTGAGCATCACTGAAATCCTCCTCGGATGCGGTTATGGTCACACTATAATCCTCAAAGTGTCCAGGGACATCCGCAATTCCAAGGTGCGTGACTGTGAAACCCAATTTTGAGTGGAATGGATCATGTGTCCATGTACCTTGTGCGAATACTGATAGCGGAATAAAAAGAACCGCAAGCAGAGCTGTTAACTTTCTCATATTGTTGTTTGTTTTAGTTTGTATTAAGGGTTGGTTACTAGTATGCGTATAATTGATATATTTTTAAATCAGTTAAGTTTCTTTCTCTCCTGCTCTGTCATTTCTCTCTGCAGGATAACCGGATTATACCCATTCTCATGAAGCAGGTCTTTTAGTGTCTCAACTGAGCGTTTGTCTCTCGAAAAAAGAGCTACCTCCTTCTTTTTACCGGGGATCAGGATGGAAACTTTTGAATAAGGAAATAGCTCCTCAACTTCGTTAAGGATCAGTTCCGTTCCTTCACCGGAGAGGATGGCGACTATTTTCTGAGTCGCAACCGTCACTATTTTTTCTGCTATATCCCTCATCTCATGATCCTCGGCAGCCACAAGAATAATATCTGCTTCCCAACTGGCGGTATACTCACAATCTGAAATATCGATATCCGCCTTCTTGTTTTGGCCGCATATTGAGTCTCTGAGCGAAGTGGCCTCATCAAGATTCTCATCAAACATGACAATCCTGTAGTTTCCTTCACACAACCGGCTGACCAGGGTATTTCCAAAGTTATTCCTGGCACCAATGACAGCGATTGTTTGTTTTGTATATGTCATAGTGCTT
>Ga0209487_1004689_pt1 | contig 10413 bp, 10 predicted proteins | sample Poulit2012_FD_187524 | JGI IMG/M metagenome (GOLD analysis project Ga0209487, IMG submission 187524) | Agricultural soil microbial communities from Georgia to study Nitrogen management - Poultry litter 2012 (SPAdes) (version 2) | ecosystem: Environmental > Terrestrial > Soil > Agricultural land... | reverse complement strand
AGCGGATGGAAGGGCGGATCGAGCCGGAGGCGATGGCGGCGATCGCGGAGAGCTACGGCATCACCGACGACCCGTTGCACGTGCAGTACTGGACCTACCTGGGCAACCTGTTCCATGGCGATCTCGGTCTCTCGATCGGGTTCCATCCCACCCCCGTGGCCGAGATCGTCATGGGCGCCCTGCCCTGGACGCTCGGGCTGGTCGGCATCACCACGATCATCAGCTTCGTGATCGGCACCGGCCTGGGCGTGGTGCTCGCGTGGCGCCGCGGCTCCTGGAGCGACCACGCGCTGCCCACGCTGACGTTCCTGAACGCGGTGCCCTACTTCTGGATGGCGCTGATCCTGGTGCTGGTGTTCTCGGTGAACCTGGGCGTGTTCCCGGTCGCCGGCGCCTACGACGTGAACATCGACCGCGCCTGGAGCTGGGAGTTCATCTCCTCGGTGCTCTACTACGGCACGCTGCCGGCGGTCACCATCGTGATCGCCTCGTTCGCGGGCTGGGTGCTGAACATGCGGAACATGACCATCACCGTGCTCGGGGAGGACTTCGTCACGCTCGCCGAGGCCAAGGGGCTGCCGAAGCGGATGGTGCTGGTGAACTATGCCGCCCGGAACGCGATCCTGCCCTCCGTCACCGGTTTCGCCCTCGCTCTGGGTGCGGTGGTCGGCGGTTCGATGCTGACCGAGGTGATCTTCAACTACCCCGGTGTGGGCTACACCCTGTTCCAGGCGGTGCAGAACCACGACTTCCCGCTGATGCAGGGCCTGTTCCTGATCATCTCCCTGGCGGTGATCGTGGCGAACCTGCTCGCCGACATCGTCTACATCTTCCTCGACCCGCGCACCCGAGCGGAGGCCTGAAGCATGCGGCTGCGTTCCTGGCTCCCCACCTCCGGCAAGGTCCTGGCCGGTCTGGTGATCGTCATCGTCTTCGCGCTGGTGGCGATCCTCGGACCGATGGTCGCCCAGTACGGTCCCCGTGCCTCCGGTCCGGAGATCCTCGCCCCACCCTCGGGCGCGCACTGGTTCGGTACCACGCAGACCGGGCAGGACGTCTTCGCCCAGTTCGTCTACGGCGCCCGGGTGTCCCTGGCAGTGGGCGTGTTCGCCGGGGTCGTCTCCCAGGTGGTGTCCATCGTGGTGGGCGTGATCGGCGGGTACTTCCGCGGGCTGGTCGACGATGCGATGTACATCCTCACCGCCGTGTTCCTGGTGATGCCGGGGATGCCGCTGCTGATCGTGCTCACCGGGTACCTGCCCTCGCGCGGGATGATCTCGGTGGCAGTGGTCATCGCGATCACCTCCTGGGCGGGTTCGGCGCGGGTGCTGCGGGCCCAGACGATGTCGCTGCGGCGCCGCGACTTCGTGGAGGCCGCGCGGGCCACGGGTGAGTCCCGGGTGCGGATCATCGTCAGCGAGATCATGCCGAACGCGCTGCCGCTGATCGCCTCCGGGTTCCTGTTCTCGGTGATCACCGGCATCCTGTCCGAGGCCGGTCTGTCCTTCCTCGGGCTCGGGTCGCTGACCTCCACCAGCTGGGGCACGATGCTGTACTTCGCACAGAACGCGCAGGCGTTCCTCATCGGCGCCTGGTGGTGGTTCGTCCCGCCGGGGCTCGCGATCGCGATCATCGGGGCAGGGCTGGCGCTGATCAACTTCGGCATCGACGAGTACGCCAACCCCCGGTTGCGCACCGGGAAGAGCCGGGCGAAGAGCGCCCCCGCACCGCTGGCTGCGGCCACCAGCGTCGAGGAGCCCCGGCCGGATGTCCCCGACCAGGAGCCGCAGATCCGGCCCGGCGGCAGCCAGGCCGACCCGGTGATCGAGGTGGCTGGTCTGACGGTCGACTACGACACGGCCGAGGGGCGGGTGCACGCGGTCAAGGACGTGTCGCTGACGGTTCGCCGCGGTGAGCTGCTCGGCCTGGCCGGCGAGTCCGGCAGCGGCAAGTCGACGTTGACGAACACCATCACCCGGTTGCTGCGGCCACCGGCAGAGGTGACCGGTGGTTCGGTCACCTACCACCGCCGCGGCACCGGTGCCCAGCAGGAGCCGGTGGACCTGCTGCACCTGCCGGCTGACGAGCTGCGCGCCTTCCGCTGGACCGAGCTGTCCATCGTGTTCCAGAGTGCGATGAACGCGCTGAACCCGGTGCTGCGGGTGGCCGCCCAGTTCGACGACGTCCTGCGTGTGCACCGGCCGCAGATGCGCCCGGCGGCGCGGCTGGAGCTGGCCCGCACGATGCTCACCCGGGTGGGGATCGACCCGGAGCGGGTCAGCGCGTACCCGCACGAGCTCTCCGGCGGGATGAAGCAGCGGGTGGCGATCGCGATCGCCCTGGTCTGCGACCCGGACGTGATCGTGATGGACGAGCCCACCACAGCGCTCGACCTGCTGGTGCAGCGGGAGGTGCTGGACCAGGTGATGGCGCTGCAGGAGGAGTTCGGTTTCGCGATCATCTTCACCACGCACGACCTGTCCCTGCTGCTGGAGGTCTCCGACACCATCGCAGTGATGCAGCAGGGCCGGCTGGTGGAGTACGGCGCCGCGATGGACGTCTACACCGACCCGCGTCACCCCTACACGCAGACCCTGCTGCGTTCGCTGTCCGACCTGGGAGCCCTGGTATGACCGCCATCGAGACCGAGCCCACCGCCCCCGCAGCCGAGGTCGTGCTCGAGGCCCGCGACCTGGTCAAGGACTTCGCCGGCCCGCGGCGCGGGCTGCGCCGGGAGCGGATGCGGGCCGTCGACCAGGTCTCGCTGCAGCTGCGCCGCGGGGAGGTCACCGCGCTGGTGGGGCAGAGCGGTTCCGGGAAGAGCACCGTCGGCCGTCTGCTCGCCCAGCTGCTGCCGCCGACCTCCGGCCAGGTCCTGCTGCACGGCACACCTGTGGCCGCCACCAGCGGTCGGGCGTTCATCCGGTACACCGGCGCGGTACAGATGACGCTGCAGGACCCGTTCGCCTCGCTGAACCCCGTGCACCGGGTGGACCACGTGCTCTCTCGTGCGCTGGCCATCCATGGCCGGGCACGCGGCCGGGACCAGGTGCACGAGCAGAGCCTGGAGCTGCTGGAGAAGGTGGAGCTGACCCCGCCGGAGCGCTACCTGCACCGGTTCCCGCACGAGCTCTCCGGTGGGGAGCGACAACGCATCTCCTTCGCCCGGGCGCTGGCCGCCCAGCCGCAGGTGCTCCTTGCCGACGAACCGGTGTCCATGCTGGACGTGACGATCCGCAAGGAGATGCTCGACCTGCTGGACAGCCTGCGCCGCAGCGAGAACCTGGCGGTGCTGTACATCACTCACGACCTGGGGTCGGCGCGGGCCTACTCCAGCCAGACGCTGGTGATGTACCACGGCGTGGTGGTCGAACGAGGCAGCAGCGCCACCGTGATCGACGACCCGCAGCACGAGTACACCCGACGGCTGCTGGCAGCGGCCCCGAACCCGCGCCGGCGCCTGGCCGGCTGAGAGGTGGAGCAGATGACCAGCAGCGCACAGGACGCCCGCAACCTGGCGACCCTGACCACCGAGCGGGTGGACGAGCAGTACCGAGACCTCGACCGGCGGTCGACGCTCAGCGTGCTGACCGCGCTGAACGAGGCGGAGGCCCAGGTACCGCAGGCGGTGCGGGCGGTGCTACCGGTGATGGCGCCGCTGGTCGAAGCGGCGGCAGAGCGGCTGAGCACGGGCGGCCGCCTGGTCTATGTCGGCGCCGGGACCTCCGGTCGTCTCGGCGTGCTGGACGCGGCGGAGTGCCCACCGACCTTCCACGTCTCCGCCGAGACGGTGACCGGGCTGATCGCCGGCGGACCGAAGGCGATCTTCGCGACGGCAGAGGCCGCGGAGGACTCTGCAGAGGCGGGCGCGGCGGACGTCCAGGCCATCGCCGTCGGCCCCGGAGACACTGTGGTGGGGATCGCCGCCAGCGGCCGGACCCCGTACGTGCTCGGCGCGGTCCGGACCGCCCGGGCCGCCGGGGCGCTGACGGCCGGGATCACCTGCAACACCGGATCGCCGCTGGCGGCGGCGGTGCACCATCCGCTGGAGGTGGAGGTCGGCCCCGAGGTGATCGCCGGGTCCACCCGGCTGAAGGCCGGGTCGGCCACCAAGCAGCTGCTGAACATGCTCTCCACGGCGGTGATGGTCCGCAACGGCAAGACCTACCAGAACCTGATGGTCGACCTGACGATCAGCAACGACAAGCTGCGTGACCGGGGTGAGCGGCTGCTGGCACGGATCACCGGCTGCACCCGAGCGGAGGCGGCCACCGCGCTCCGCGCCGCAGGTGACCGGATCCCGGTGGCTGCGGTGATGCTGGTGCGCGCGGTCGGCCCCGGCCGGGCGGGTGAGCTGCTCGATGCCGCCGACGGCCACCTGGCCCAGGTGATCGACCCCGCCTGACCACCCTCGCAGGGGGTGGGGCGGTCAGGTGGCGGTGCGGGCGATCCTGGCCAGGTCCTGGCGGAGCTCGAGCACCTCGAAGCGGTCGCGGTGGGGGTGCACCCGGTTGGTCAGCAGCACGGTGACCAGCTCGCGGGCCGGGTCGATCACCACTGCGGTGCCGGTGAATCCGCTGTGGCCGAGCACGCCGGGATCGGTGGTGGCCATCAGCGACTCCTGCCCGAGGCGGAACCCGACCGCCTGGTCGTAGCCGACCCGGCCGGTCTCCGCGGCGGTGAGCGTGCCGGTGTGCAGCAGCGCGCGGGAGCTCTCGGTGAGCAGCCCGGCTGCCCCGGTACGCACCTCCTCACCGAACGCGAGCAGATCACCCGCAGTGGCGAAGATGCCCGCGTTCCCGGCGCCGCCGAGGGTCCAGGCAGTCTCGTCGTGCACCTGACCGCGGACCAGACCGCGCGGTGGGTCGTGCTGGTACTCGGTAGCCACCACCGGTCGCCTGCCGGGGTCGTAGCCGGTGGCGGTCATCCCGAGCGGGCCGGTCACGCTCGCCTGCACCAGCTCCGGCAACGGCCGACCGGTGAGCCGCTCCAGCAGCAGCCCGAGCACCAGGTAGCCCACGCAGGAGTACTCCTGCCGCTGCCCCGGTCGGGCGGTCAGCGGTGCGGACAGGACGCGCCGGGCATGGTCGGCCCGGCTGCCCGGGGTGCGCCACAGCTGTCGCACCGCAGGCAGGCCGGCGGTGTGGGTGAGCAGGTGCCGCGGCAGGATCCGCTGCCGGTCCGGGTCGGCGCCCACGGCCAGCTCGGGCAGGTCCTCGGCCACTGGCCGGTCCAGGTCGAGCACACCGGCGTCCACCTGCACCAGGGCGGTGACGGCGGTGAGCAGCTTGGTCACCGACGCCACGTCCCAGACATGCTCGGCGGTGACCGGTTCCCGCTCGGTCTCCGGGAGCAGGTGGCCCTCGGCGTCGAAGGCCAGCGCCCAGCCGGAGCAGGCGTGGGCGACCACCTCGCCCCGGTGGGCGATCAACGCCACCGCCCCCGGCGCGCCGTCGAGAGGACCGTGCTGCCCCGGTGGGCTGGCCAGAGCCGCCCAGGTGGCGCCGTCGAGCAGGTCCTGCAGCTGCTCCTGCAGCTGCTGCCGGGCGGTCATCGGCGCTGCCCCTGCCGGACCACGTCGTAGGTGCCGCGCAGCGCTTCCGCGGTCTCCTCCATCCTGCGCTGGGCCACAGCCACGAAGAGGCAGTCCACCACCAGCAGCTGGGCAGTGCGCGAGGCCATCGCCCCGGAGCGGAACCTCGCCTCCCGCACAGTGGTCTGCAGCACCAGATCGGCTGCCTTCGCCACCGGTGAGGAACCCACGTTGGTCACCGCTACTGTCCTCACCCCGCGCTCGCGGGCTGCGGACAGGAAGGTGACCACCTCGCTGGTGGTGCCCCGGTGGGAGAAGCCGATCGCCACATCCCCCTCCCCCATCAGCGCGATCGAGGTGAGCGCGTCGTGCCCGTCGGCGAAGCAGTACGCGGTGCGTCCGATGCGGAACAGCTTGCGGTGCAGGTCCGCGGCGCTCCACCCCGACCCGCTGACGCCGTACAGGGAGATCCGCGAGGCGCCGTCGATGGCGTCCACCACCCGGGCGAGCTCGTCCAGGTCGAGGCTCTCGATGGTCTCCTCGATGCACAGGCTCTCGGTGTACCGGATGGAGTCGACCAGCTCGGCGAGCGTGGAGGACGCGGAGATGTCCGCCACGTCGGTGCCGCCCCGGTGCGCACCGTCCCGCCCGACCTCGGTGGCCAGCTCCACCCGGAGCTGGACGAACCCGTCCAGACCGAGCTCGCGGCAGAACCGCACCACGGTGGTCTCCGAGGTGCGGCACCGACGAGCCAGGTCGGTGATGGTGCCGCCCAGCATCCGTTGCGGGTCGGCCAGCACGTCCTCTGCCACCCGCCGGATCGAGGGCGGATAGCTCTCCAGGTTCGCCTGGATGCGGGACTGGATGTTCATCGTTGTTGCCCTCCTGCCCGCTGCTGCGCGGCTACCCTCTGGTCCGGTCCAGAGTATCGGCCTCCAGGCTCAGAGCAGGTCGGCTCGCAGCTCTTCGGCCGAACGCGGGGAGAGCAGGCCGGGTGGCACGTCGAACAGGGTGTGGGCGCCATACCGGCCCTGGGTGGCGAGCCGGTGGGCGGCGCGGGCGTAGGCGACCAGCACGCTGGCGGTGAACCCTGGGTTGTCGCCGAGGGTGAGGCCGAACTCGATCAGCTGCCGGTGCCCTGGGCCGGTCTGGCCGCTGCGCAGCACGAAACCGCCGTGCGGCATGCTGGTGTGGTCCCGGGCGAGCTCCTCGGCGGTGATGAAGTGCACGGTCGTCTCATAGGGCTCGAAGTAGTCCGGCATGGTGACGATCGCCTCACGCACCTCCTCGGCGTCCGCACCCTCGGCGAGCACCACGAAGCACTCCCGCGTGTGCTTGTCTCGGGTAGGCAGGTCCGGGTCCTCACCGCGGCGCACCGCGTCCACGGCCTCCTGTGCCGGCAGCGTGTACTGCACCCCGGCGGCCACCCCGGGCACCCGGCGAACTGCGTCCGAGTGCCCCTGGCTCAGTCCGCGACCCCAGAAGGTGTAGGTGTGCCCGGCGGGCAGGATCGCCTCCCCGAGCATCCGGTTCAGGGAGAACAGGCCCGGGTCCCATCCGGTGGAGATCACCGCAGTGGTCCCCGCCTCGCGGGCACGGGCATCGACGGCGGAGAAGTAGTCCGGGATGCGGGCGTGGGTGTCGTAGGAGTCCACGGTGTGGAACATCCCAGCAAGCTCTGGCCCCTGCACCGGCAGGTCCTCCTTGGAGCCGCCGCAGAGGATCAGCACGTCGATGTCCTCGGTGCGGGTGGCCAGTGTGTCCCAGGCGAGCACCTGGGTCTCGGGTCGCTGAGGGCGCACCTGGGCCGGGTCGCGGCGAGTGAACACCCCCACCAGGGTCATGTCCGCATTCTGTGCGAGGGCGGCTTCTACTCCCCGTCCGAGGTTGCCGTACCCTGCGATCCCGATCCGGATGGTCTCGCTCACCAGTTGTCCTCTCGTGCCTTCTGCTGCGGGACTGGAGTCCCGCCGTCGGCAACGTACACCACACCCGGGGCGGGCGGAGCCGTCTGCCCGAGGGTGCGGCGGTGCTCTCGCACGGAGTACGCCACCGCAGCCACCCAGATGACGGCGACCAGGGCGTGCACGGCGGTGCGGACCGGTGGCAACGGCGAGCAGGTCGGCCTGGAGCAAGGTCCGCACATTCGTCAGCACGATGATGCCGCCGACAGCGGAACCGAGCACCCGCGGCGGGACGAGCCGCACCAGCCATGCCGCGACCGGGGCGGCCACCAGGCCACCGAGCAGCAGGGCCACCACCCACGTCACGTCGATCCCCGCTGTGCCCAGACCGACCAGGAAGCCCAGGCTGGCGGCGACGGACACGAGGAGCTCACTGGTGTCGATCGAGCCGACCACTCGGCGCGGCTCCATCCGGCCGCTGGCCAGCAGCGCAGGTGTGCCGACCGGTCCCCAGCCCCCGCCGCCGGTGGCGTCCATGAAGCCGGCGACCAGCCCGAGCGGGGTCAGGAAGCGGCTGCGCAGCGGCTGACCGAGCCGGTCCGTGCGCAGCCCGCGGAACGTGAACCGGGCCAGCACGTAGATCCCCAGGCCGAGCAGCAGCAGCGCCATCAGTGGCTTGGCGAGCTCGGTGGAGATCCAGGACAGGAAGGTCGCCCCGGCGAACGCTCCGACCGCACCGGGGATACCGATCCGCAGCACGACTCGCCAGTCGACGTTCCCGAACCGCCAGTGCGAGAGACCGGAGGCGATCGTGGTGCCGATCTCAGCGAGGTGCACTGTGGCCGAGGCTGCCGCCGGGTTGGTCCCGATCGCGAGCAGCAGTGTGGTGGAGGTGACGCCGTACGCCATCCCGAGGCTGCCGTCCACCAGCTGGGCGCCCAGTCCGACCAGTGCGAGAAGAACGAGGGTAGGCATGCGCGGGTCTCCTGTCTCGGTGACGGCCCGAACCGGCCCGGCCCGATAGTCGATATATCCGATCTAATTAGTCGGGTAAGGTAGCACACCCGGGAACTAGCCCGGCCCCCCAGGCGGACAGCGTCCGAACCTCAGAAGTTCTCCCAGGCGCCGGCCCTGCCGGTGAGCGCCTGGACCGCCTCCGGCAGCGACCCTGTGACCAGGTCTGCCAGGGTGACCCCGTCCAGCACCGCACGCACGTTCACCCGCAGCGCCACCCACAGGTCCAGCAGCACCACCGCCGCTCCCTCGTACTCGAGGTCGGAGGGGCGCGCGTCGCGCACGAAGACCAGCGGTCCGTCCACGGCACGCACCACGTCCGCCACGGTGACCTGCTCGGCCGGTCGACCGAGCAGGTAGCCGCCGCCGGCACCTCGCCGGCTGACCACGATGCCCTCCCGACGCAGGTCGCTGAGGATGACCTCGAGGAACCGGTGCGGGATCTCCTGGGCGCGCGCCAGGGCCTCCGCCGGCACCGGGCCCTCGTCGGACCGGCTGGCGAGCTGGGCCGCAGCGCGGACGGCGTAGTCGGCCTTGGCGGAGATCCTCACCGGCCCCGCCCGCTACCGCAGGTCGAGTCGCTCACGCTGTCATCCTAACCAGCAACGTGCCCCGACCCCTTGCCACACCCGAGATGATGTGCGTGACTGGACTCCCGCCGTCGGCAGTGTGCACCACGCCGGCGACCGGTGAGAGTACCGACCGGACGATGGAGGAACGATGAGCGAGGACGTGCTGGCGACGCTGCCCGCACCGGTGCAGCAGTTCGTGGCGGCGATCAACTCCGGCGACACCGAGGCGTTCGTCGGCGTGTTCACCGCCGACGGCTACGTGGACGACTGGGGCCGGGTGCTCCGCGGCCCGGACGGGGTGCGCTCCTGGGCCGGTTCGGATGCGATCGGCGCCGGGGCGCAGATGACGATCCTGTCCGGGGCCACCGAAGGGGACACGGTGCACACGCACTTCTCCTGGTCCTCAAGCGTGTTCAACGGGGAGTCCGACGGGATCTTCACCCTGGACGGGGACAAGATCGCCGGGTTCCGCATCCCACCGGCGCACTGAGGAGGACACCTGGTGGCGCAGTACCTGGTCGTGGTCGAGTCCGACTACAAGCGCGGTTCGCCGAACTACCGGATCCACACCTCGGAGCTGCTCGACCAGGCGGGCGCCGAGGCGCTGATGGCGCAGCTGCGGGCCGGCAGCTCTGACCTGCTGCCGGCCCAGCCCGGTGCGCACGTGGTGGACCTGGGCCCGGGGCAGTTCCTCCGGGTGCGCCGCCGGCACGGGGCCACAGTGCTGGACCGGGTGACCCTCGGCGAAGCGAGCACGCAGTAGCCGGCCTGCTGTGGTGTCGGCCGCCTGGTCACGCCGGCGGTCGAGCCCACTTTGCGGTCACTGCCGCCAGCTGCCGATCAGCTCCTCGATGGCCTCGCCGGCCTCCCCCTGGTCGCAGCCGCCGACGTCGATGTGGTAGCTGCCCTCGGGCGTGGTGTAGTCCACGAACGTGCTGCGCCCGCCCGGGCAGTCCTCACCGAGCTCGATGTCCCCGGACAGACCGTGCTCGTGCAGCAGCTCGGCGAGCTGGGCGGTCTGCTCCGGGTCGTCGGTGGTGGCCTCGCTGTTGTCGAAGTCCTCGATCGCCTGGTCCTGGCTGTAGACCGCGCTGGTGATCGTCATCGGGTCCGGGTCCTGGCAGCCGGCCAGCAGCAGCACGCCGGCCGCAGCTGCCAGCAGGGCACCGCCAGCTCGACCCATGGAGAAGGACATACAACGAACCTGGCAAACCACCACCTGGGCTGTCCATGGGGAGAGCTGCCCAGCTCAGCTCAGCTCGCCGGTCAGCGCCGGCGCTTCTCCCGGATCCGGACGCTGATCTCGATCGGGGTGCCCTCGAAGGAGAACGTCTCCCGCAGCCGCCGCTCGATGAACCGCCGGTAGCCGGGATCGAGGAACCCGGTGGTG
>Ga0209487_1004688_pt1 | contig 10414 bp, 9 predicted proteins | sample Poulit2012_FD_187524 | JGI IMG/M metagenome (GOLD analysis project Ga0209487, IMG submission 187524) | Agricultural soil microbial communities from Georgia to study Nitrogen management - Poultry litter 2012 (SPAdes) (version 2) | ecosystem: Environmental > Terrestrial > Soil > Agricultural land... | reverse complement strand
GAGGAGAAAGAACGTGAAAAAGAAAAATAAAAAGGCACAACTTCCCTTTCGCCTAAATATATTATTTTTTATCGTGTTCATATTGTTTTCTGTATTAATTATTCAACTGGGTGTTGTTCAAATATTGAATGGAGAATCTTACCAAGAAGAAATTGACCAAACAATTCAAGAAACAACAAAGATTCCAGTTCCACGTGGAAAAATATTGGATCGCAATCTTCAAGTAATTGTTGATAATAAACCATTATATTCTATAACATACACACCACCTAAAGGTGTACAAGCAGAAGATAATTTAGACCTTGCGGAAGAATTAGCGAAGTATATGTCAATGGACGAAGAAGCGATTGATAAGCTCTCTTTACGAAATAAAAAGGAATATTGGTATTTGAAAAATACTAAGGAAGCAGAAGATCGAGTTACTAAAGAAGAAGCTGAAAAAATGGATAATTCTAAACATTATCAGACAGTGCTAGATCGAATTACTGAAGAAGAGGTAAGTCATTATTCAAAAGAAGAGCTTGAAGTGATTGCTATAAAAAAAGAATTGGATAAAGCATTTACCCTGACACCACAAGTCATTAAAAACGAAAATATTTCAGCAGAAGAGTATGCACGTGTTGCAGAACATTTAGACCAATTACCTGGAATTAATGCGACAACAGATTGGGATAGAGAATATCCATTTGGAGACACTTTCTATACATTTTTAGGTTCGATTACTTCCCAAGAACAAGGGATCTTAGCTGAAAAAGAAGATTATTATTTAACTAGGGGCTATAGTCGGAATGACCGTGTGGGAAGGAGTGGTTTAGAAGAGCAATATGAGGATCTTTTGCGTGGGAGAAAAGAACAAATTCAATATACAACAAATAAGAGTGGGAAGGTAATTGATTCTAAAGTTATCGTTCCTGGTGAACGTGGAAAAGATTTAATATTAACGATAGATATGGAATATCAGGCAATTGTTGATAAGATTGTTCGAAAAGAATTAGAAACGACCATAAAAAAACATCCACATGCAAATCGTTTTTTAGATGATGCTTTAGTCGTTGTCATTAATCCTAAAACAGGTGAGTTATTAGCTGTTTCAGGGCAACATTATGACCGAGAGGAAAATGAATTTGAAAATGCTGCATTTAGAGCAGTGTATGATGCACATCGACCAGGTTCTACGGTTAAAGGAGCAACTGTATTAGCTGGATATCAATCTGGTGTTATATCACCTGGTCAAGTATTTTACGATTCAACGATAAAAATTGCAGATACACCTCCAAAAGGATCATATGCAAATCTTGGTTCTGTAAATGATTATGATGCTTTACGTCGATCGTCAAACGTTTATATGTTTTATATAGCTTTAAGAATGGGTGGAGAATATAGGCACCCAATCCCTAGGGATAGTAAAGTTACCTTTCAGCGTGATGCTTTTCAAGAAATGCGTAATTATTTTGGACAATTTGGACTTGGTGTCAAAACAGGTATAGATTATCCTTATGAATCAACAGGATATGTAGGAACAGAATTGCAAGCGGGTAAGCTAATGGACTTTGCAATCGGGCAGTTTGATACTTTTACAACGATGCAGTTAGCACAATATGTCGCAACGATTGCTAATGATGGATATCGGGTTCGTCCACATTTTTTAAAAGAGGTTAGATTGCCAACGCCCTATGAAAATGAAATTGGTCCACTATATCAAAGTGTTCAGACTGAGGTACTTAATCGTATTGAAATGGATGATCATCTCATTAAACGTGTGCAAGAGGGTTTTCGTCAAGTATTCAATTCGCAAGGAGGAACAGGAAGGGAGTACTGGGCTAACAAAGATTATGATGCGGTAGGTAAGACAGGAACTGCTGAGAATGAAGTTTATCCAAATAAAGATGGTGAACCTGCAAAAGTAGATACAGAAAATCGGGCACTTGTTGGTTATGCACCATTTGACGATCCTGAAGTAGCTTTTGCGGTTGTTGTACCAAACATGGGTAAAGTATCTAATCAACATCCAATTAACCATACTATCGGTACAAAAGTTCTTGATGCGTATTTTAAACTTAAAAAGGAAAGAGAATCTGGTAAACAAGAAGATAAAAAACAAGAAGATGAACTAGAAGAATAGATTTATATAAAAGACCTAAATACAGAGGATGGATTATTCATCCAATGTTTTAGGTCTTTGTAAATATTAATCTTATCGGGTTCTAGCAATGACTTCGGCTATTTCATAATAACTCATATCGCTAGATAATTTATGATCACCAAGCTGGAGATAAGGTGCATATCCTTCCGTTTCAAGATAACGATTAAACTCATCAGCATCATCAATAATTTTGTTGTCTTTCAACAAATCGCTAATTGTTGGTCCTAGCATATTAGGCTCAATCGTTAATGTATATTTATGAACTTCTTCTATGTCTTCCTCTTCGTTATCTTCAACCACAGTATCATCGGTGTTTTCATTCTCATCTTCATCTTGTTTTGCATTTTTTTCTTCATCTTTTGTAGAGTCTTCCGCTTCATTCTCGTCAGCATCATGACTATCTTCTGGTTCTTCTGTCACAGATAGTGATATATATTCGGATGAAGAGAGTACATGATAACCTTCATCTTTAAGGGTTGCAATCATTTCATCAACTGAGCCTTCACTAGTATGACCATCTTGTTTGTCAAAAAGAGAGACAACGACAAGAATGATCAAACTGGCAGTTAGAAGACCAATTGAGAAATAACGTATAGGTTGTTTCATTTTTTATCTCCTTTTGTGAATTTCATAATGCAGATTTAGTGCTCCGTATCTACAACATGTAATTTAATAGAATTGTCCTTTATTACTTGCTATATTAGGAAAACTGCTTTCGAAAATGTTGAAATCTATACTTTTAACTATTTTTTAAAACGGCTTGTACATCACTGTCATTTAAATCTGTCTGTTTAGCAATCTCAGATATTGAATATCCTTGTTGATATAAATGATAGATTTTTTGGATAACAAGTGGTTTATTTTTAAGAGCAGGGTTCGTAGGCATGACAGTTTCAGAGATGTTTTCTGCTAATAATTCTTCTTCCAAAATTTTAATCTTTTTCTTTATTTGATATGTATCCTGCATTGTTGATATGGAAAATTGTTCTATCTGTTTTTCTAGTTCGCCGAATTGATCATTCATAAAGAATGATATAATAATTAATACTACAGCAACCGATATTAATGTAATTAATACGACATATGTCATTACCTTACCTCCATTTTATTTATCATTATAGTTATAACATAAATAAGGGAAATTTTAAACACAAACGCGAAAACTTTGATCTTGATTGCTTGCCCAATATCTGTTATTATTATTTTGGTTAGATATGAATTTCATAGTAGGTATTTAATCTTATAATATGTTTTTGCATTTTTTGTCTTAACTACATGTTATAGTGAAGAGATTGTTTTTGTCATTATGAAATTCACTCTATTTTCTAGAGTTGGAGGGGAAAATTATGCGTACAAATATTACTTTAGCTTGTACTGAAACTGGTGATCGTAACTATATTACTACAAAAAATAAGCGCACTAATCCTGAACGTTTAGAACTTATGAAATATAGTCCACGCCTAAAAAAACATACACTACATCGTGAAACAAAATAATTGTTTTGCGTTGGAAAAAGTAAACTCTTATCAGGGCAATTGATAGGAGTTTTATTTTATATTAATCGATATCTAAGAGTGGACGGAAGTAAATGGTGAGGTGCCTAGATGAATAAAAACCAATTACGAACATTTATTATTAGAAAACTACGGGCAATACCCTCTAATGAAAAGCAACAAATTGAACGGCGCATTATAACAACATTGTTGGCTACGGAGATATGGAAGAAATCAAACGTTATTGGAATTACTCTATCCCTAGATATTGAATGGGATACAAAATCAATTATTAAAAGGGCCTGGTCTCAAGGGAAGACAGTTTGCATTCCTAAAACTTATCCTGATGAACACAAAATAGTTTTTTATAAAATAACTTCTTTTGAACAAGTTAAAAAACAATATTATGGTTTAGAAGAACCCGTTCCGGAAAAAACGGTAGCACTAACTAAAGATCAAATTGATTTATTAATTGTGCCTGGATTAGTATTTAATAAAGGTGGATTTAGGATCGGTTTTGGTGGCGGATACTTTGATCGATTTTTAGCTGATTTTCCAAATGAAACAGTCTCATTACTTAGTCAATTACAATTAGTCGATAAAATACCAGTTGAAAACTTTGATATACCTGTAGAAAATCTCATTGTAGAAAATGAAATAATGAAATGTGAATATAGATAAGCTACTGTATTTTTTTATGTGAAGGAGTGATAAGTTGAGTTTATCAGAGCAGTATAAGACCTATCAACTAGCGTATCATTTAGCAAATAGTGAAGGTTTTGATGTACTACATATTAATGATACGAAACAAGAATTATGGTTAGAAAAGTATGAACATAATACTTCAAAAGTGATTCGAATATTGCATCAAGGTTTTGATTGGAAAAATCATTTGAAAAGAGATATTGCACAAGTTTTCCAACAAACGAAAGCCATGAAACAATTGTTTTTAGGAAAAAATATTGAAATATACAATGTTTATATTTCTGCCCATACACCAGTCGACGAATGGGAAATATTAAAAAAACCAATTCAATTAAATGAAAAAAACTCTCCAAAAATGCAAGTTTATTTTATAACCGAGCATAATGAAGTTGAAGAATTTTCACGACTAGAAATTGATCTCGGTATATCAATAGATAAATTTAAAGATGCGGATCAATCAGAGCATAAAATAGAAGCTGCAGTTAACACATATAAATTTCGCTTATCTGAGATGCTTTATAACAAAAACAAAGCAATTAAAGATTTATTTTCTTATGGAAAACCTTTGTTAACATATATTTTATTGGTAATTAATATAATTATGTTTGTTATTCTTGAAATGAATGGTGGAAGCACAAATGTAGAATCTTTAATTAAACTAGGTGCAAAATACAATCCATATATGATTGATGGTGAATGGTGGAGACTCATTAGTTCGATGTTTCTTCATATCGGTTTTTTACACTTGGTAATGAACATGCTTGCCTTATACTATTTAGGTGTAGCAGTTGAACGTATTTATGGATCAACCAGATTTTTAGTTATTTATTTTCTAGCAGGTATTGCCGGAAGTTTAACAAGCTTTTCCTTTTCTATGAATGTATCGGCGGGCGCATCTGGAGCAATATTTGGGTTATTTGGCGCATTATTATTTTTCGGTATGATTCATAAAAAAGTTTTCCTCCAAACGATTGGAAGAAATATAATTACAATTGTTGGCATAAATATAATCATTGGCTTCGCGGTTCCCCAGATTGATGTTGGTGCACATCTCGGTGGATTAATTGCAGGATTGATTGCATCGGCGATTGTTTATTTACCTAAAGATAAAAAAATATCTATCCAATTACTATCTTTGTTTTTGTATCTATTATTGTTTTCCGGTTTGTTTATATTTGGTATGAACAGTACCGAAAATCGGGTAACATACCATTTAAATCAAATTGAAAATTTTATTAAAGAAGGAAATTATGAAAGTGTAATCTCTCAAGCTACGGAAGCTTTAGAAGATCCAGGCCAATTTTCTGCGGAAATATTATTTCAAAGATCGATTGCATATATTGAATTAAATAAAAATGATTTAGCTATAGAAGATTTAGAAAATAGTTTATTAGAAAATAGTGATTTTCCTGAAGTATATCATAATTTAGCTTTGCTTTATTATGCAGCAGGTGAACAGGAAAAGGCTGAAAAAATGGTGACGAAGGCTTATCAATTAAAGCCTAAGGACGAAAACTATCAAAAGTTGTATGAACAAATTACAGAACGATGATTCAGAAGAATACAGATGTATAGGTTCTTGTTCTTTTACAATTGTTGTAAAGGTTCTTTAAAAAATAAAATACTTTTTATCTTTTATAAAAATTTGATACAATGAAACATGGTGGATTTAAAAATGACTACAATTTATGATGTACAACAAATTTTAAAGAAGTTTGGCATCTATATTTACACAGGGGATAGAGTTGGTGACCTAGAATTAATGTTATTTGAAATTAGTGAATTATTTGAAGCTGGTTTTATAGATAGTAACGAATATCAAATGGCAATCTTATTGTTAAGAAAAGAAATAAACGAAACACTACATAAAAATTAAATTAAATAAAAAGGATGACTAGTGAATGACAGAATTTATTTTAGGCATTGATATTGGTGGTACAGCAATAAAAATAGGGATTATAAATATTGATGGAAGTATTCACTCAAAATGGGATATACCTACAAATATTGAAAATCAAGGTGAATCAATTGCAACTGATGCATGGTCTTCAATCGTAGAAAAACTGGATGCTTTACACATAGAGAAAGATCAGCTACAAGGAATTGGAATTGGTGCACCAGGGTTTATAGATGAAAAGACAGGTCTTGTATATAAAGCTGTTAATATTGGTTGGGAGAATTTTGATTTAGCTCATCAATTTAGTGAATTGGCTAATTTACCTGTATTTGTTGCAAATGACGCAAATGTAGCAGCCTTAGGTGAAAATTGGGTAGGTGCAGGAAATCAAGCAGATCATCTGATTGCTGTTACATTAGGAACTGGTGTTGGTGGTGGAATTATTGCAAATGGGGCTATGATTAGCGGTGAAAATGGAACTGCGGGTGAGATAGGTCATATTACAATTGATCCAAACGGCTATAAATGTAATTGTGGAAAAAGAGGTTGTTTAGAAACAATAACTTCGGCAACAGGGATGGTTAGACAAGCTATAGCACTGATTGAAAAGAATCCGGAAAGCACACTAGCTGAGCACCACCATAAACATGGGGAAATTACCACTAAAGATATCTTTGATCTGGCGAAACAAGGTGATCAATTAAGTGAACAAATTATCGATCATACAGCAAATGTATTAGGATTCGCTATTTCTAATATTGCTACTGTAATCAATCCTTCTAAAATACTCATTGGAGGTGGAGTTTCGCAAGCGGGTGAAAGTTTTATTCGTAAGATTGAAACCCAATTTAAACGATACGCATTGCCCCGTGTAAGTGATATATGTGAGTTTAAAATAGCTGAACTTGGCAATGATGCCGGAATGATAGGTGCAGCATATTTAGTAAAGGAAAGATTGTAAACAAATTAGTATTGAAATGTTTTTTTATTTTAAAAATTTATTCAACGAATTTCATAAAAAACAAAATAATATTTTCTTTATAATATGAAGTTGTATAAGTTTAAAAAAATAGTTGCTTGCTGTAACAGAGTAACGTTAAATTCATAGTATGGAATTGATTAATATAATGTTTGTAATATTATATATCGGGAATCATATAATTAAAATGTTTTAATTGATTTGATTAGTTTTACGCATGATAAACACCGTCAAAATTTTAAATTTGTTTATATTTGTCACTTAAAAACTGCTACATTAGTAAAATGAGCAGTTTTTAAGGTGTATTTTAGGGAGTGTACTGCTTATTTTTATAATGGTTTATAAAAATCACTGAAACCTTTTTACCTTTTCACTCGTCTATATAAGTAGAGTGGAGAAATATTTGAAAAATTTGAAAGGAATTATGTAGGAGGAAACTAATAATGAGTTTCAAAAAAACTAGAATGCCATTGTATCTAGTTGCGAGTCTACTGTTTGGTTTAAAAACTTATATCATTTATAGATTTATGTTTACAATTGACTTAGATAATTTTATGCAGGAATTTATTTTATTTATCAATCCATTTATTTTTTCGTTTCTATTATTTGCGCTAAGCATTTGGTTTAAAAGTAAATCAAGACAAATGAAATTTATCCGTTATTCAATTTTAATCGGAACAATCATTCTTTATGCAAATCTTGTTTTTTATCGATCCTTTACTGATTTTATAACAGTACCTCAATTACTTCAAACGAGTAATGCTGCAGACTTAGGATCTAGTATTTTATCATTAATAAAGGTTTATGATCTCTTACTGTTTACTGATGTTATCTTGATTTGGTATATAAGTAAAAAGAGTGAAAATAAAATGGCTGTTCATTATCCAAGGAGTGGAAAGGTCTTTGCTTTAGCTTTATCACTTGTATTGTTAGCGGGGAACTTCTTACTAGCTGAAATGGAGAGACCACAGCTATTTACTCGAGCATTTGATAGGGAATATTTAGTTAAAAATATTGGAGTGTTTAATTATCATATTTATGATATTATTATTCATTCAAAAGTGAAAACACAACGGGTATTAGCAGATGGAAATGAACTTCCAGCCATTCAATCATATATTGAGGAAAAGGTTAGAAGTAACCAAGAATCGGATCTATTTGGTATAGCTAAAGATAAAAACATAATATTTATTTCAGCTGAATCCGTTCAGAGTTTTGTTATTAATAATGAAGTGAATGGTGAAGTGATTACACCGTTTTTAAATAGCCTAGTGAATGATAAAAATACGTACTATTTTGAGAATTTTTACCATCAAACGATGCAAGGTAAAACTTCTGATTCAGAATTTATTACTGAGAATTCTCTTTACCCTGCTTCAAGAGGAGCGGTATTCTTTACACATGGGCAAAATGAATACCATGCAATGCCGGAAATGTTAGAAGAAAAAGGGTATCAGTCTTTTGTGTTTCATGCTAATAACAGAAGCTTTTGGAATAGGGATCAAATATACCAGGGGCTACATTTTGATGAATTTTATGATATAGAGTCATATGAACTAACAGATGAAAACACAGTTGGTTGGGGTCTAAAGGATAAATCTTTTTTTGAACAGTCTATAAAATATTTACAACAGTTAGAAAGTCCATTTTACTCAAAATTTATAACTTTAACTAATCACTTTCCTTTTGAACTCGATGAAGAGGATCGTTCCATAGACCTATATGATTCAAATTCAAATACTTTAAATCATTATTTTCCAACTGTCAGGTATACAGATGAAGCAATCGAAGGTTTTTTTACTCAATTGAAGCAGGCTGGGCTATATGAAGACTCAATCATTGTTATTATGGGTGATCATGATGGAATAAGTGCAAATCATAATCGAGCGATGAGTCAATATCTCGAAAAAGAAGAGATTACTCCATATGATTATCTACAATTACAACGGGTACCATTTTTTATTCATATTCCTGGTCATGATAAAGGAAAAGTGATGAGTGAAATTTCAGGCCAAATAGATGTTAAGCCAACACTTTTACATTTGGTAGGTATTGAAACAGATCATGATATTTATTTTGGAAATGATCTATTTCATAATAATCGAAAAGGATATATTGCTTTTCGAAATGGAGATTATATTAGTGAAAAGTATATTTACACAGCCAATACATGCTATGATCGCAAAACAGGTGAAATACTTGAAGCCGATGCAAATATGGAGACACCTTGTAGTCCTATTCAAGAAAATGTTCAAACGGAATTAAATTATTCAGATGAGATTATTTATGGGGATTTATTTAGATTTATTGATTTCGATAAAAACTAAAAGAATAAATTCCTAACTCATTAAATTTATTTACAATTGGTATCTATGTTTTGGAATGTATAATATAGCACGTAAAAAAGCTAACTTGTTGGTTAATTAAAACCATCAAAGTTAGCTTTTTTATAACTGCATTTTAAATTAGATTACCAAGAGTGCGTCTTTTTGTTATAGAATAAAAAGGTATAACCTTTTTAAGGTGTGGCTAATTATTTTAAGACAGCATCGTTTAGCTTAATCGTCCAGCGAGGAACAGACGCTTGTGCTTTTGGTTCTAATTATATTTAACCGCCACAGACTGATAGGCTAGGTATTAATTCACAAGTAATTGTCATAACTGAAAAGAATCCAAATGCAAGTGCTGCAACAGCTGAAAACCCTAATGCAAGTATGTTTTTATATCTAATTTGACGTACAAATGATACAATCGATAGCAATGTAACTACTAAGAGAATGATTGCAAGTACCATATTTTTTCAACCTCCTTGATCCTTAACCTAATTGAATTTGTTGCTATAGGAATTACATTTGTATTAATATGTAATTATTAAGTTCTTTATTTATCTTATAATATAAAATCAAATTTGTCGAGATTTTATCTCGTAATTTGATAAACATTCTTATTCAGCTGTTACGAGGAGGATATAAATGAAGGTACATAGTATGTCTTTGGGGGAATTAGGTACAAATTGTTATATTGTTTATAATGAATATGATGCATTAATTATTGATCCTGGAGGAGATCCAGAAAAAGTAATTGATTTTTTAAAATTTGAAGATTTAAAACCGCAAGCTATTCTGCTTACACATGCCCATTTCGACCATATAGGCGGTGTTGACGATTTACGAAAACATTTTAATCTAGATGTTTAT
>Ga0209487_1004687_pt1 | contig 10416 bp, 7 predicted proteins | sample Poulit2012_FD_187524 | JGI IMG/M metagenome (GOLD analysis project Ga0209487, IMG submission 187524) | Agricultural soil microbial communities from Georgia to study Nitrogen management - Poultry litter 2012 (SPAdes) (version 2) | ecosystem: Environmental > Terrestrial > Soil > Agricultural land... | reverse complement strand
CCTACTTTGGTGTATTTGGTTATGAACTAGATATTACTGAAATGACTGATGAAGAAAAGCAACAGGTCAAACAACAAATTCTCTTTTATCAAGAACAGCGTAAACTTATTTTGAATGGGGACTTTTATAGGTTGGAGAGTCCATTTAGGGAGGATAGAAATGTTACAAGCTGGATGGTCGTTTCCAAAGATAAGCAAGTAGCACTCGTTGGACGGTATCAAGTGCTTTCTCTACCGAACACGGGGTTAAAGCGTGTTCTGTTACAAGGATTAAATCCGAACTATGAATACGAAGTAGATGGTCTTAAGGAAACGTTTTATGGAGACGAATTGATGCATGCTGGGTTACGGGTGGATTTATTTCCAGCTGCAGCACGTGAAAGTGACTTCGCTTCACAAATTTTTAAGCTACGGAGAAGGCAGAAGTAGTAAAAATTAATGACATGATAAGGGAAAGAAAGTGTACGTAATCTCGCTTATCGGTTGATTTCTAAGGTCAGTAGATGATATTGGGACATTGAACATTCGTGGCTATTATAATGCGTTTCACGAGCGTTTCAATGTCCTAAAATAGTTTGTTGTTAACCGTATTTTCCGTAGCAAATGAATGCCTAAAAATATATGCACCGATTTTGATTGGAGCATTGATCATGTGCTATGTGAAAATCCAATGGTGACCTCCTGTGAAGAAACTTAGCAGATGGCTGGGGTAGCAACGCAAAATGATTTACTTGGAATGAGAGCAAGGAAGTCGACTTCCGCGGGAAAAGAAATAGGTGAAAATCCCGTAAAAATCGACTTCATATAGTGAATATCCTGATGGTAAGAAGAAGTACCAATATTTTAAGGAACTAGATGCTTTTTATTTAGTGTGACCGAGCATGAAAATAATACGCTTAAACCATTATTTCACTACGAATATAGAACACTCGCACTTGTTAGAAACCTTATCACTGACACTTCCCATGACAAGCTTTTGTACACCACTAATGCCACGGTGACCCATAATTATGAGATCGACATCATGATTATGGCTATAGGTGATCAACGTGTCAGCTGCTTTACCGATCAATATTTCAAAATTAGCATCTACATCATGTGATAGTTTGTTTTTTGCGCTAGCGATAACCCGATCTGGTTCTTCACTCTCAATTGAGTCTGGATTTGAAAGGGCAGGTGTTGTTACTGATCCAGGACCAATACCTGGTTCAACCGTTGTTGTTCCGGTGTTCGGTGCGACCGCCGTTCCGTAACCGACACTACGCTCCTTTGAATCATCATACACAAAAGCGACAGTCAATTGAGCATCGTAATGTTTCGCTAAACTTTCGGCAGTTTTAAGCGCTTTGGAACTGTGTGATGAGCCATCAAAAGCAATGAGTATGTTTTTATATTCAGCCATCTGAAAAACACTCCTTAGTTTTATTTGTGAGCGCAAACATAACAAACGACAATGCAATGCCTTATTTATATATACACCTTATGCGGGAAAATTAAACATCATGATTGTGACTTTTATGAAAATTGGTTATACATTTCCGATTATGATGTATGTGGCGTGGTCTAGGGTTCAGGGTCAATGAATAATAAACGTTTATATACAATTGTTCAGCGAAAATTTTTATGTTAGTATAACACTATTGTTTGTTGGGGCAGATTATTAAGTATAAAGGTATTGCATTGGTATGATTTTTTATGGGGGGCTAAAAATGATCAATCGTTCTAAGTTTTTAATGGTAATATTATTAGTGGTATGCGTTTTATTTGTTGCTTGTGAGAATGATTCTAATGAGTCAAATAATGATTTGGACAACCAATCATCAGAAAGCAGTTCAAATGAAAATGTAAATGACGATTCTGCAACGGATATGGCAGAGGATATGGGAGATGGAAATACAACGGAAAATGTAAGCGGCAACCAGGCTAATAACCAAGAAGATGATGCTGTAAATCAAGATGCACATACAAACAATGAGGAATCACCTGAGACCATTCATAATGACAATGAGGGTGTGGAAAGTGAGAAAGAGGCATATTTAAAGAAACTTAACGGTATGGAAGAAGCGGATAGAAATGGAGAATCCGGAGAAACAACATCCGAACTGGAGGAACAAGAGGAAGAAAGATTTAAAAAATGGGATGTAGAGTTGAATGAAATTTATGGCGTGTTGGAAGAACAATTGAGTACAGAAGAAATGGAAAAGTTGAGGGAGGAGCAAAGAGATTGGGTAGAAAGTAGAGATGAAACCGCCAAAGAAGCGTCACTCAAATATGAAGGTGGCGCAAGTGAAACTCTCGAATATGTGGCAACACAAGCAAGTTTAACAAGAGAAAGATGCTATACATTAGTTGCGCGTTATATGCAGTAGTGTGATGCGTGATTTAGTCTTTTTATTTAGTCATCTATTGGGAGTGTAGATGTTAACTTTCCCAACAAGTCACATTGAAGTAAATATTGAGACTCTGTTATGATACATAAATATAAAAATATAGGGGTTTAGGGAATGTCTCTCTAAACCTCTTTCATTCAAATGTTGCTGTATGATTTATTATTTAATACTAAATTCGATTCAATCATGCGTGACATTGATCTATGCAATGAAATCCACTGATAGATCATCCGTTGGGAGGATTACAATGACAAAACGCATCACGGTGATCATATGTATTGTTTTAATAACGTTGGGGACGGTTTTATTCTTTGTTGACCCATTCAGTAATGGTAAAAATAAACAGGTGAGTGATCAACCAACTAAACCGCCATCGAGCAGTGAAGATAAAGAAGGGTTGGAGAACGGAACCTCTCTGGAATCAATATTTGCTTTGGCTGAACAGGGGAAAGTTCTAAACAATGATATTGTTGTTGGTAAAGCAACAATCGATGATGTAAAAGCATATTGGGGAGAACCAAACGATACGTCTGAGACAGATGTTGGGCTCTTTTTAAATTATCCGTCACATGATATAGATGTCGGAATTACAGATAACGTTGTTTCAGATATACGTTCATCACAGGACGCGTTGACTTCGCTTGACTTAGACATGATCCAATCATATAAACAACCGGATCACACGCGTTATTACCAAGATGAAGATCATGACCAAATCATTCTCGTCTATGAATTAAAAAATGACTATGAATTGAAATGGGTTTTGCCCAAACCGATAGACGAAGCGGATCATCCTGATGTTGATCATGTGTCATTATCAAAAACTGTCGAAGCAGACGGTCAGCAGAATGAAGGCAATCAAGATGACTCGGATGATACGGGTGACAGTACAATGACACTTGATGAAAAAATCGGACAAATGATTTTTAGTGGTGTCAATGGTACGGAAATGACTGATGAGACAAAAAGGATCATTGAGGAATATCATGTTGGCGGTATTATTTTATTTGCCGATAATATCCAAAGCGTGAATCAAACGGTGAACTTTTTAAATGACATAAAATCTGTTAATACAAATAATCCTTATCCATTATTGCTTGGTGTTGATGAAGAGGGTGGTCGTGTTACACGCATGCCTGATGAGATGAAAAGTCTGCCAACGAGCCTTGCGATTGGCGAATTAAATGATCCCGATGTATCTTTCCAAGTTGGTACAATACTTGGCAAGCAAATGAATGCGCTTGGTTTCAACTTGGACTTTGCACCGGTTTTAGATATAAACAGCAATCCGGATAATCCTGTGATTGGTGATCGCTCTTTTGGTGAAAATGCAGGTAAGGTCACTGAACTAGGTATCCAAACGATGAAGGGTTTACAGAATGAGAGTGTTATTGCGGTTATGAAACACTTCCCTGGTCATGGTGATACAGGCGAAGATTCACATCTAGAACTGCCACAGGTTAATAAGGACTACGAGGCATTGTCCGCACTGGAACTCATCCCATTTAAGGCGGCCATTTCTGATGGTGCTGATGTGAGCTTGATTGCCCATATGTCACTACCAAAAATAGATGACACATATCCGGCATCTATGTCCAAGGAGATCATCACTGGTATTTTACGTGAAGACTATGACTTTAATGGTGTCGTCGTTACTGATGATTTAACAATGGGTGCCATTACAGACCATTATGGTGTTGCTGATGCTGCAGTTCAAACGGTGAAAGCTGGTGGCGATTTATTACTTGTTGCACATGATCCCGATTTAATCATCTCTGTGTTTGATCGTTTGAAAGCGGCTATCGAAGCAGGTGAAATCAGTGAAGACAGAATTGACGAAAGTGTTGAGCGGATTACACGATTAAAAGAGAAATATAACCTATCAGATGCAAAGACACCTGTACCTGACGTCCATCCAATCAATGAAGAAGTTGAAGCGATTTTGGAGAAAGTATCTTGATTCTAGTATGTCGTGGGCGTTAAAATCCATGGATGTTATCGGAAGGTAAATATTTTTTTGTTACGCATGATGGGGTGATTATTTACAACTGTTTACGAGCGTCCGTATCTTAAAAAGCTTATGAAATGGTAGGTAATACTCAAAATTATTGTGTAATCACCTATCATCCAAACGATCGAACTAAATTAAATATTTTTTGTCATTATCACACTTGAAAAATCAATTTTCTACATAATAAAAGGAAGTTTTCCATTATTATGGACTGCCGATATCGAAAATTTATGAAAATGGGATGACTCTCAACTTATTGACAATGCTTAATAATAAACTTATGATAAGGGCAATAATGCACTTGACAAATGGATTGGAGGGAAAAATATGAGTCAAGGGGTATTGGATAAGATTCTTGTTGAAATTAGTAATATTACAGAAAACATGGCAACGAAATCCGATCTATCAGAGTTAAGATCAGGGATGGCAACGAAATCCGATCTATCAGAGTTAAGATCAGGGATGGCAACGAAATCCGATCTATCAGAGTTAAGATCAGGGATGGCAACGAAATCCGATCTATCAGAGTTAAGATCGGAGATGGCAACGAAATCCGATCTATCAGAGTTAAGATCAGAGATGGCAACGAAATCCGAACTATCAGAGTTAAGGTCGGAGATGGCGACGAAATCTGATCTCGCTGATTTACAAAAGTCTATTGAAGTTATTAGAAAACAGACAGCTGAAAATGCGGAGTTAAGATCTTCTCATTTTGAATTAAAAGCAGATGTTGATGATATGGCTGCTGATATTAAATTACTTAAAAGGGCTTGCATTCAGAAATTATAGATAATCCTCTCAAATAAAGATTTTGCTTTCAGATGTGTCCTAGACATCTGTTTTTTCTTTATAAGATTCTTCAATAATTTATGTACCAAATAATCTGATCATGATCGTCTAGATGTTAACTTCATTTGTTTTTCCAATAACTCGAAAAAGTAGTCTATGCTCCAAAGAAGTTTACAACCAAAATTCCTAGTAAAAAAGCAGTCCAATTTTGAAATGTCATGTTTCATTGATTGAACTGCCATTCAAGTGAAATTATCGAATAAGGGAGAATCATTCATAAATATAAGATTGGCTATTATGGAGCTTCCAGTAAAAGCCTTTCTCCGCTAATAGTTCTTCATGTGTACCGGCTTCAATAAGTTCACCGTGATAGATCACGAGAATTTGGTCTGCACGTTCAATTGTTTTTAGCCGATGAGCGATAACGAAACTTGTACGTCCTTTTGACAATTGGTCAAGACCACGTTGAATTTCAATTTCTGTCTTTGTGTCTATGCTTGACGTAGCTTCGTCCAAAATCAATATATCTGAATCTGCTAAAATTGCGCGTGCAATCGCAAGAAGTTGCCGCTGACCTTGACTTAAGCTAGATCCGCCTGAAATGACCTTTGTATCATATTGTTGTGGCAGATGTTTAATAAATCGATGGGCTGAGGCCATTTTAGCAGCCGTAATGACTTCTGTGTCTGTTGCATCTAAACGCCCATATCGAATATTGTCCATAATCGTACCTGAGAAAAGGACTGTGTCTTGTAGAACGATCCCAATTCGTTCACGCAATTGATTGATTTTATAGTTTTGGATGTTTTCACCATCAATATCAATGTATCCGCTTTGTATATCATAAAAGCGCATGAGTAGATTGATAATGGTTGTTTTACCTGAGCCTGTTGGTCCAACAAGGGCAATTTTTTGACCTGGTTTGGCTTGAAAGGTAATATCCTTTAAAACTGGTTTATTTTGCTCATAGGAAAAATGTACATGCGAAAATGTAACATGACCTTTAAAGGATTCAACAGGTTTGGCGTTTTGTTTATCGTGAATATCTTCTGGTTCATCCATGACTTCAAAAACGCGTTCTGCACCCGCGATGGCCGATTGAAAAGTATTGAGTAGATTGGACAGTTGGTTAATCGGTCGGAAAAATTGCCGTGAATATGTTACAAAGGCGGCAATAATCCCAACGGTTGCTAGACCTTTAACAGTCATAATAGCCCCAACACCGATGATTAATGCAAGCCCAAGGTTATTAATAAAGTTGTTAATAGGTCCAAGCAAACCGGATATCAGGTCAGCTGCGGTTGCTGACTTTCGTAAACGTTCATTGATGTCATTAAATTCCGTGAATGTTTTGTTTTCCTGACTAAATAACGTAATGACTTCATTACCTGAAATGGTTTCTTCGATATAGCCATTTAATTCTCCCAAGTCATATTGTCTTTTAATGAAATTTCGGCTGCTATGTTTAATGATGATTTTTGTTGTGTAAATGATTAATGGGACAATGATAAGTGATACGATAGCGAGAAACCAATTTAATATAAACATGGAAATTGCAACACCCGACACCATGAGAAATGATGAGATGATTTGTATGACACTTTGGCTCAGTGCTTGATTTAAACTTTCAATATCATTTGTAACACGACTCATTAAATCACCATGTGCATGTTTGTCAAAGAAACGTAGTGATAGGGTGTGGAACTTTTGAAACAAATCACGCCGCAAATTTCTGATGGTTTGCAGTGAGACACGTACCATGAAAAGATTTTGCAACCACGTAAATATGGATGTTAAAAGATAGACTGCCGCTAACAATATAAGGTATTTCAATGTCCCATTTAAATCTTGGGGTATGATGTAGTCATCAATGGTTATTCCGATTAAATAAGGGGCTATTAACCCTGAAATCGTTGATATGATAACAAATATAACGGAACATATTATGGCTCCTTTTTGCTTCTCCATGTATTGCCAAATACGTTTCAGCGTGCCTTTTTTATCTTTGGCATGAACGATCGGTCCTTTAAAACGTCCACCCCCACGTGCGCGACCAATAATATTTGGGGGTGCTGTTGGGTTTTTACTCATGTGTTATCACCTCACCACTTTGTGTTGCATAGATGTCACGGTAGACCTCACTTGTTTTAAGTAACGTGTCATGCTTACCCTGTGCTTCAATTTTCCCATCATCAATAACGAGAATGTGGTCAGCATGTATGATTGACGAAACCTTTGCGGAAATAATAAATTTAGTTGTTTGTTTATAATCTTCATTCAGGGTTTTTTGAATGGCTGCTTCTGATAAAGCATCAACTGCAGACGTAGAATCATCAAATATTAATATTTCCGGTTGCCGGATAAATGCTCTAGCCATGGACAAACGTTGCTTTTGTCCACCTGATAAATTTGTTGCGCCCTGCATCAGTTCATGCTCAAACTGACCGTCTAATGTGTCAATGAATTCACTTGCAACTGCGGCATCAGCAGCGATTTCCATTTCTGAAAGACGTGCGTTTTCCTTCCCAAAACGTAAATTATCAGCGATGGATCCTGAAAACAAGTGAGCTGTCTGTGGTATAAAACCGATCTTGCGCCTGAGCTGTTTCAAGGGATACGCTTGAATATTCATACCATTGATCAAAATGTCACCCGAGTCAGCGTCATATAGCCGAGGTAATAACTTCATAAGAGTGGATTTTCCACTCCCAGTTGCACCAATAATACCGATTGTTTCACCTGATTTTGCATGAAAGCTCACATTACGGATGACGTCTTCGCCATTTTTATAATAACTGAAACAGACATTCTTAAATTGAACATGTCCTTGTAATGAAGAAGAATCTGTTAGATTTTGTGTCTCTTCAATATCAATCTCTTCATCTAATACACTTTGAATTCTATTTGCAGAAGTGAAGGAACGTGTAATACGCATTAATACGCGGCTACTTGTCATAAGTCCGTTCATGATAATATTTAAATAGTTAATAAAAGCTAAGATAACCCCAACTTGTAGTGTGCCTTCGTCGACTTTGATAGCACCGATCCACATTCCAAAAATAATACTCATATTGACGACTAAAAGTATAATTGGCATAAGTGTTAAAATAACTTGTTCAGCAATTAGATTACGTTTCGTTAAATGATCATTCCCAATGTCAAATGTGTCCTGTTCGTAATGGCCGCGGTTAAATGCTTTGATGACACGAATACCTGAAAATGTTTCCTGAAGTTTTGAATTCACTTTGTCGATGGCTTGTTGTACACTGACAAACAATTTTCCTGATGCTGTTGAAAATAAATAAATTAAAATAATGAGAATAGGAATGGTAACTAATAAAATTGGAAATAATTCACGCGCTGTAAACCAAACAATGACGACTGAACCAATAAACAACAATGGTCCCCGAACGAAAATCTTCAATGTGACCATGATGGCCTGTTGGATAGCTGTAATATCATTCGTAACAATCGTGATTAATTTACCAACACCAAATGTATCTATGTTACGATTGGAAAATTGGCTTGTTTTTTTAAATATATCTTTACGAATATCTGTGGCTGTATTCACAGCTGTTTTTGTGCTGAAAACAGAACAACCTGCACCGCCAAGTAGTCCAATAAATGCGGTGAGGAGTGTGAGTAAGCCTAATTTTATGACGTAGGCGTTGTCATTATTAGCAATACCATCATCGATAATATGTTGCATAATGGTTGGCTGTATCAGATCCATAACGACTTCTACACACATTAATAATGGCCCTAAAATGGCAATAGCCTTATATGGTTTCATATATAAAATTAGTTGAGAAAGTGACTTCATAAGTCTTTCACCTATTCATGATCTTGCTTAAGTTTTTTTGTAATGTCTTCGATAAAATTGATTAAATGCTTGGTGGTATCTGGTTGTTTACGCGCCTGTCTGATCGCTTGTCGTAATTCAGCTTCCCATACATCCAAAGCTTTATAAAGTTTGCGTGCTTCATCTGAACTTTGCCAAATCCAACGTTCCTTCCAATTATCCCAAAAGTCATCAGGGCGTTTTTCCTTAAAGGCGCGTAACTTGGCTTGACCCTGTTCATTAATGACATATGTTTTTTTATCCGAAATGGTTTTGACTGTGATAAATTCGCGTTTTAAAAGTTCTTGGAGCGCTGGGTAAATTGTTCCTGGGCTTGCTGAATAATAACCATCTGATCTTGCTTCCAATGTCTTCATAATGCGATAACCGTGCATGGGACTTTCTTGTAATAAATGCAGGATAGCTATGCGTACAAAGCCTCTTGGTTTTCTCCTCATAATAAAATCAGCTCCTTAACTATATCGATAATTTTAACCGATATATCGATTAAAAACAATAGTCATAGATGAGAAATATTTTTATTATGTCTTTAATCAGGTAAACTGATATATAAACAAGTTTTAATATTTAAATGATGTGAAAAAGGGTATGTTGTTAATGTTTAAAAGTTACATTGTACGAGCGAAAGGGGCATAAATGAGGAGGCTTCTGTGGTGATTACATTTGATCATGTGACAAAGCGCTTTACAGATGGCACGGTGGCTGTTGATGATTTGCAATTGGATATCAAGCAAGGTGAGTTTTTTGTCTTTATCGGTCCAAGTGGAAGTGGTAAGACAACAACCTTAAAAATGATTAATCAACTGGTGACTCAATCTGAGGGATCAATTTTCATAAATGATAAGAAAAACAGTGATTATAATATTTACGAATTAAGGTGGAATATTGGTTATGTGTTGCAACAGATTGCTCTTTTCCCCCATATGACAATTGAAGAGAATATTACGATTGTTCCGGAATTAAAGAAATGGTCGAAGGCGAAAATGAAACAGCGGGCCTATGAATTATTGGAGATGGTTGGTTTAGATCCGGAAGCATATGCACAACGGAAACCGAGTCAATTATCTGGCGGTGAGCAACAACGCGTTGGGGTGATTCGTGCCTTGGCAACAGATTCAGATATTATTTTAATGGATGAACCGTTCAGTGCCCTAGATCCAATTAGCCGTGAAAAATTACAAGACGATATGCTGGATTTGATGAAACAGCTGAACAAGACGACTGTTTTTGTTACGCACGATATGCAAGAGGCGCTCAAATTGGCTGACCGTATTTGTATTATGAAGGATGGTAAAGTGGTCCAAGTCGGTACACCAAAAGAATTGATATATGATCCAATAAATCAATTTGTTAAGCATTTTGTAG
>Ga0209487_1004686_pt1 | contig 10416 bp, 10 predicted proteins | sample Poulit2012_FD_187524 | JGI IMG/M metagenome (GOLD analysis project Ga0209487, IMG submission 187524) | Agricultural soil microbial communities from Georgia to study Nitrogen management - Poultry litter 2012 (SPAdes) (version 2) | ecosystem: Environmental > Terrestrial > Soil > Agricultural land... | reverse complement strand
GTTAGCTGATTGTTTTGAAACTAATAATGGGATTTTGACAACTAAGATGGCGAATGAGTATGGGATCAATGATTCTACGCTTAGAAAAGCAGTTGAACGAAAAGATATTCAAAAATACAGTAGAGGGATTTATTTTTTGGAAGATACCTACTTTGATGATTTATATTTGCTTCAATTAAAATATTCTAAAGGTGTTTTTTCTCATGAAACGGCTGTAATGCTACATTGGTTAAGTACTAATTATCCTTTTGTATACCATGTATCTTTTCCAAGAGGTTACCATTTATTTAATGCTTACGAACAAAAAATTAAACCTTATTATGTCGCAAAAAGTGAGCTAGAAGATGAATATATTGAAACAATTGATAGTTGGGATTCAAACCCATTACGAGTAACGAATTTAGAAAAAACCATTGTTGATATGTTGAAAGTTAATAAATCTGTTCCTGGTTTAATTGATGAAGTGATTGATGATTATTTAAGTAGAGAAGAGAAAGACATTGAACGACTAAAAGAATATGGTAAGAGATTTAATGTTGAACAGTTAATAAATGAAAGGATTTTAACAGGTGCTAAGTAAACAAAAGATGAAAAATTTAATTCGTCAAAAATCACAAGAAACGGGATTGCCACCACAACAACTATATGGTCTTTATGCTATGGATCAGTTTCTTGCTCAATTAAGTGAAACAAAGTATTCAAATCACTTAATTGTTAAAGGTGGATTTCTATTAACAACCTCTTATGGATTAGAAAATCGAGCAACAGGAGATTTAGATTTTACTGTAAGAGGACTTGATTTAAGTGAAGAAAACATTGTAGAAATGCTAAATTCGTTACCTAAATTAGGTGGCAAACAAATTTTCGATCTTGTTGGAATGAAAGAAACAAGGGAGGATTTCAATTATAACGGCTATGAATTGAAGCTTGTCTTTAACAATGACGGTGTAAAAATTCCACTAAATGTTGATTTAACTACTGGAGAAGATTTGATTCCAATGGAACATAATAAACAAGTTCAATCCATTTTCACTGCAGAAAAGTATCCTATTTTAGGTTATCCAATAGAACAAATACTTACTGATAAATTCTATACTTTGTTGGCTTATGGTGAAATTGATGATACTAATTCAAGGATGAAGGATTATTATGATCTGTATCTACTGACTAAAACGAATGAAGATCTCGATTTTGGCAAAATAAATGTTGGTCTTGAAAAAACAATGAATCAAAGAAATGTTCATATTGATACAGATAAATACGATGAGATAATCACCTATCTAGAGGAATCAGATAAACAAAGAGATCTGTGGTCTAGGTTTGAAGAAAGTAAACCATATGCAGAAGGTATAGAATTTGACGAAGTAATGAATCAAATACATCAATTTTCTGACGAATTAATCTTTGAAAAAGAAAATTAAAACTACAAGGATATTTTTGAACGGTAACAATAAGGTTCTTCATGGGACACTTTATATCAATTTATATGCTTTTTTGTTTTTAATATTTTCTTAAATACCTTCATATCAACGATATTGCACCATATTGTATTGGCGAAGTATTGAGTGGGAGTAAACTTTAAAGTCCACAAACCTAATAATTATAAAGGTTTGTGGACTTTTTACTTTTTAAAATGCAATCCGATAATATATATTTCCTAAGAAACCAGTTTCAATGTAACGTTCTGTTGCACTATTATTGTTAAAGGATATACTCATAGATTTAGTTGCGGAAATTAATAATTGGGGGCATAAAAAGACGATCTCCTAAGTTTTACAAAATAACCCAGCCACCGCATTTACATAAAACCAATTAATGACTTAGCGTAATTATGATAAAGTTATGCTAAGTAGATGAGGAGTGATAATATGCGGCATATTAGGCCAGTGTCAGATTTACGAAACAATTTTGCCGATATTTCTAGGTTGGTACATGAAACGGCAGAACCAGTATTCTTGACCAAGCATGGTTATGGTGACATGGTGGTAATGAGTATTGAAGCCTACGAAAGTAAGTTGTTTGAGAGTGAAATTTTTTAAGTTAAAAGAAGCAGAACTAGAAGCCAAGTCTACTGATAAACGATACTCCCACGAAGAAGTCTTTTCGGATTTGAAGTCAAGGATTCCTGATAGGGTTGACGGAGAAAATGTATAGACTGAAATATTTACCTTTGGCTTTAGCTTTTGGATTTTAATGTATTTTGGCACACCCCATCAAAAAGTGGAAATTGTAATAGTTGTTCTAAAAAAGCATCTTCTAAATGGAGATGCTTTTTAGAATTAAATTTAATTGAGTCATTTAATTACTAAATAAGAAAACTTCTTGTTATGTTAGTATTTTTTTCAGATACACATCTAGGTGTGCAAATTGGTTTAATGATATTTGATAAAATATACTTTGTTAAAGGGGATTTTATGCCACACTGCACTAATTGTAATTACAAGCGGAAAGCCAAAGAGGTTATGATACATGGTTTTTCAAAGAATGGCAAAGACTATCCTATTTGTGGAAAAAAACAATACATTTCTCTTAAAATACAAAAGTTACAACCAATTATTTCCTTCTTGATTTAGTTTTCTGTTAAGGATAAACTATTGTTAAATAAGTGAACAAAAGGAGGATTTATGTATAAAAAGCTTGGGTTGTTGTTAATTGTATTTATTTTCTTAATCGCTTGTAGTAATAAAGGAAATAATGAAATAGGTCATAATAGCGAACATAATCAAATAAGCAATAACAATGATGTGTCAAATATAGATGATAATAACAATCATAATGAGTTAGTAAATGCAGAAAACGATACGAATGATGTAGAACGTGATACTTTTACTGTTGGTGATGATATCGTAATTGAAGCGGATGTGCATATGAGTGAAGAGAATAACCGTATCACTGTTGAAGGGACTTCAAATTTACTGACTAATTCAAATGTTTTAATTTACATTAAAACGACACCATATCAACTAGCTGTACCAGTCGTCCGTCAAATGGTTTCGGTGGAAGAGGATGGAACATTTACTTTCGAACACGATTTAAAAGAAAACTTTTTCGTTGATAACAATGAACGATCTTTGATTGTGGAGATAACTCTTGATGTGAAAGACAATAAAGATGATTCATTGGATAACATTTATGGCTCAAATGGAAAAAATCTACAAGGCCCGCTTATTTACCAAAGAGAAGATTCAGAGATACGACAAGTGGCTGAACAGGATGTTTATTTTATCGTTGAAGGTGGAGAAAACTCATATTCCTCTGTAACTAATGAACTGGAGGATTTACCAGATGATTATGGTGAAGCAGACGTATGGATGGAAGCAGAGATTATTGGAAATGATCATCATTTTTTGTATGTTGAAGGGAAGTCTAACTTATTAGAAGGATTAGAATTAACGGGATATTATTTCCCAGATGACGAATCAGTCACGCCATATTTAAGGATTCCATCAAAAGGAAAAGTAAAACCGGATGGTTCTTTCAGAATTGAGGTACCCTATGATGACATATCTGCTGAAGGTTTTGTAGAAATTACATCTATTGGTCCACATGGTGAATTAAGTAATCGATATAAAGAAGTGTACGGAGATAAATATGAACTTTTAACCGGTGATATAGTCATAGATGGTAAACTTCAGGATACACAGGAAATTGCATTAACGATTGGTAAGAAAGAAAAGAATAATTTAGCCATCGAAAATGCACTTGTCACAGAGTCTGATGGTGAATTGAGAATTAGGTTACCAGATCATATTCTCTTTGATGTAAACGAAAGTAACTTAAAATCTGCTGCAAAAGCAACATTAGATGAGGTTATTGATTTATTAGAAGAAATGGACATTAACGAAGATATTCAAATCCAGGGTCATACAGATAATCAAGGAACTTTGGAAATAAACCAACCTTTATCTGAAGACCGGGCAGCAGCTGTTGCGACATATTTAAAAGAGAATGGTGATCTCTCTTCTTACAATTTGAATACAGTTGGTTTTGCTGATACGAAACCAGTTGCTACAAATGATGACGAGGAAGGTAGACAACAAAATCGCCGGGTAGAAATTATTTTTCAAGAAAAATAACTTTGTTTAAATATGTTACTCCCTCCCCATGTAAATACTACTGCTAAAGCACCTAATGGGAGGGAGTTTATTATATCGGCAAACTCCTTCAATAATATGCCCAACTCACTTGCATCAAATAAATCCTGATGACTAATAAAATTTTCTACATCTATGGTATCCAAAAAGTACGAAATATTGGCAATAGAAAAGGTGTTTTTATAAAAAGGACAGTTATTGATATGTTATGATATATATAAGGAAGAATGGATCATATTAGAAAATAAACGGATAAGAGTTTACAAAGTTAAAGTTGAATTTTCCAAAGAAGCAAATCACTAAAGGGGAAGGGATCGAATGAATTGGCATCAAACATTTTCAGGAGTGATCTTGAGTAGAGGGCTAGATTATCATCATCGTGGGCTTGTAAAGATTCTGGATATTAGCGAAGACTTTATTGAGGCGTCTGTGTATGGAGGCCATGTATATCATGTGAAAATAAAGTTAAAAGATGGAAAGATTACGTACATGAAATGTGACTGTCCCTTTGCTGTTGACGGAAACCATTGTAAACATATGACGGCTGTTTTATTTTGTGCAGAAGATACAAAGCCTATTAACAAGGAAAAATCAAAAAAGATTGAGACAAGTCTTAGTAATCTAATGAAGAAAGCAGATGAGACGGTAGTCCGTGATTTCTTGACTAATATTTTAATGAATGACGAAAAACTACTAAATCGGTTCAAGAGTCTTTTAAAATGTGAAATTTCCCCAGATGATATGAAGCGATATAAAAATCAGATCAATAAGATATTTACAAGATATTTAGGATCATATGGGTTCATTGATTATTATAGTGCGGGTGAATTTGCTACAGAATTGGAAGAGTTTCTTGACGAGGAAATATCAGGAATGGTGGAAAATGAGCAATATCAGGAAGCTTTTGAATTAACGAATGATATATTCATCAAACTGGGTAACTTAGAGATTGATGATTCAGATGGTGAAACTGGAATGCTTGCCGAGTCATGTATGGAAATTTGGCAAAATATATTGGAACATTGTAATGATATATTAAAGAAAAAGATGTTCGGGTGGTTCGTTGGGCATATAAACGAATCTGTTGTTGATTACATGGAAGAATATCTGGAAGAAATATTGTTTGATAATTTTAAAGAAGAAGAGTATCTTGCTGAGAAACTTATTTTTACGGATCAACAAGTGCGTAAATTCAAAGAAGAAGAGGATTCTTGGTCAAGGGGATATGCTGTTGGAAATTGGGCGATCAGACACTTATCGATAATGGAAGAACAACGTGCAACAGATAAAGCAATTGATGAATATTGTGAAAAACATTCGGAATTCAATGAAGTTAGAAAATACTATATTGAACGTTGTATAGCTAGAAAAGATTACGATAAAGCTATTTACTTGCTTGAGAAAGGTAAACAAGTAGATGAAAATTTTTCAGGGCTTGTAAGAAACTATAGTTTGCAGTTGAAAAATCTCTATAAACTGATAGGAAACAATCAAGCTTATGAAAAAGAATTATGGTCTTTAGTGCTGGAATATGATAAGGGCGATATCGATATTTTCAATGAATTAAAAGCACTTTACACGGAGGAAGAATGGAAGAAACAAAGGGAAACTATTTTTAAAGAGATTTCTCCGTATTCAGGAGTTGCAGATTTGTATGAATCAGAAATGTTATATGACCGTTTGCTACAGATCGTGTTAGAATCTCCAAATCTCTATACACTGCAAGCATATGAAAAAAGTTTGAAAAAGTTATATCCTCAAGAACTTTTGGAAAAATATGAGATGGTTGTACGAGGTATGGCAAGTCATACTTCTAACCGAAAAAGATATCGGGAGATTGTTACTATTTTAAGGATGATGCAAAAGTATCCCGAAGGAAAGCAAAAAGTAGACGAAATTGCGAATGAATGGCGCTCTATTTACAGAAACCGTCGAGCGATGATGGACGAATTGAGCAAATTATAATCAATGACAGGTCGGTAACAAGGTGATGAGCTTTCTATTCAAAAAAATAATGTTAAAAATGTGCTACGGTAATAGCCTTCGTTTGCGTCATCATATTAAAAATTTTTTAATAGCACTGCATTCGATTGGTACGTAAAATTAAATGAATAGGTTTTCTATTAAGTTTATACTTGTTACACAGGTAACTATCAATACACATAATAATGGAACCAATTGCGGAAGAAATGATAGGTAATATGAATGTACGAACAACGGAAAAGGCAGGTATATCATTTAATGGTAATCAGGCAGTAAAAAAAGTAAGTTCCGCCAGAATTCCTGCCAATATAACTTGAAGGTGCGATAAACGTTGATGTAACAATGTTTTGATGTCACCTGCAAACCTGAAGTGAAAGTAGTTGTTATAAAGTTGAACCACTCATATGTTTAAAGTAACCGCATATTAGAATGATCTTTCAGTGATGATTCATTCTGCCCAATATACTTATTAGATCGACCTAGAAGACAGGTTCTTATCGAGAAGAAAAATCCCGTCTATAAATAAAGCGGGGTCAAGCTTCAAGTGTTTATAGACTATTAGATTTAAGTAATGAAGCTTAATTTTTGTTAAAAGTCCCAATCTCTATGAACGGTAATTGTTATAACGTTATAGTTTTCCTCTGAATTCACACCGATGAAGTACAATTCATCATTTCTTGTCCCTTCAAAGGTCGTTAACTTATCAACATAATGATTAAAGTCTTTCATTTCAACATCTTCAAATTCGGAATTATTTATATAATCATCATATAAGGAATTTAACTCTTCAAGCGCATAATTTCCACCATCATTAAACCATACTTCTGTAATATCTCCACTGACAGAACCAGGCTCACCTATTGTTACGATATCGACACTCATTCCAGATGCTATAGGAAAATCACTTGAGAACTCATCAGGTAATGTTAAATTTGTCCCGCTTTTTTGGTAAAAGCCTTTTTCCTCCAGATCTGTGATGTTCTTATCTACTTCATTAAAATCATGACTGCGAAGCTCAATAGTTACGTCACCACTGCTTATGTCTTCTTCTCGTTTCTACTGTAACTGTGTTCACTCCTGAGCATTTTGATTATGACTTTAAGTATAATCAAAAGAGAGAAAAATTTAGAATTGCTCTATTTATTAAAGAAGGAAAAAGCTTTTTAAGCTGCACGCGAATAGATACAGTTCAGATAAATTAGCTTTAATGATCATCTATCTTATTAATGAACAATCCAGAAATATGATTGATGATTTTATGGAAAGAGGAATTATTGTCGATCAATATGCACAACTAAAAGACGGTTACAGTGTGGTATTTCCACCAATTGTTATGCACCCTTCGGTAAAATTTGAACGTATGAAATCACAAGAAGGGACTTTTTTATATCAGCTTCCTCATTTTAATGGAAATACAAGGAAATTTATCGGTTTTAGAAAATTAAGAGTGATATAGAGTTTATTATCAATGATAAAAGAAAGATTTACACCTTAGTTTGTTAGTCGCCCTTTGGTATTGAAAACGACATATTTTCAAACATTACCCTAGAAAAAATTGCTTTTGCAATCGCCACTGTTTCTTGATAATAATTGTTAAGGTACTGATCATTCAAATACACATATTTAGCTTGCATTCGTGAAAACATTTTATTTCTAGCTAATGGCAGGCTTTATGTTGCTACTTTTGCAAAGATTTTAGGAAACACAAATATTTTTTCTTTACAAAACATAAAAATAAACATAGGCTATAACTATGTTATAAAAAATAACGCTGTTATTAACAGGGGGCCGAAGTATTTTGAATAAGGGGGTTAGCTTAAGATAACCCTCGCTTTTACGAAAACATTATAGCAATAGACAAAAGGATTTTGAAGTGTTTAAAGCAGGTTTTGGAGAATCTTTGTGTTTAATCGACGTGGTTATTACTTTGTTGATAGATTTGTAGAATAAATTACTAGGGACTTTTGTACTGAAGAAATTGGGATATAGCTTCTTGCTAAACTAAAATTAGGATTAAACAAGAAGAATGAATATAAAGTAATTCAATCTGCAAAAGGGAGTGGATTATATTGGGTGAAAGGGAAACGCTTAATATGAAAAATATATGGATGAGAGTTTTAGTTGTATTGATCCTAGGCATCATCATTTGGCACTTTATAGCTTACCTCAGTGATATATTTATAGGCGGAGAATATAGTCGAATTAATCATTTCTTCATTGCTGTAATTACTACCATATTAACCTTTGTTCTCATTCAAGCAGCACTTAAAATTGACCAAGTTTCGTGGAAACAACTCGGACAAGAAGCTTTTAAAAAGAATATCTATTCATTTTTTCTAGGCTTAATTCTCTGGGTAATTCCTGCATCTATTGGGATAATTATTAGTATCATGCTTGGGTGGGTTGAAATAAAGGTTCATACAGATTCAAATTACCTACTAATGAGCATTTTAATTTTATTCATAACTGTATTTTTTATAGAAGCATTACCTGAAGAGTTTGTTTTTAGAGGATATATATATCGGTATTTAAATGCAGTTTTTCCTCATTGGATCACAATAGTTATACAATCAATGTTGTTCTCATTATTTGCTTATTTTATAGGAGCAATGTATTCTGTGGAACAGCTTCAATTCATACCCGGCTTTGCAATTATTTTAGGTATATTCAGAGCGATATCGGGAAGTGTATGGACATCCATTGGTTTTCATGTTGCTATTATGACCGCATTTCAAATCTTAGGACCCATCCACGGACATTTTGACGTGAGTGGGATGATAACGCTTCAATTTTTTGCGTTTATTTTACTACCATCTGTTGTTGGAGCGACTGTATTGTCATTTATTTATTCCAACCACAATTGGCGTAAAACAGAACCTATGATGTCATAAAGGTTAAACAAATCGGTGGTAACAACTATTAACGTAAAATAGTGTTTTTGATTTAATGGTAGCGATTCTATGGATGACTAACTTTTTGATTAATGCGTATTACGATGATATTGCTATATATAGCTCTTTTCTGTATGTACAGCTATAAAGTTTGTTCGGGGGTACCATAAGAGGTGCTTGGCCTAGTTGATCTCTATTTTTATACGTTAATATGAGCAAATTTTGTTATATTGACTAATGAAACGGATGCTTGCTTTGTATACATCGAATTGAATACACTGTAATAAACTATATTTACAAAGGAAAAAATGGGAAAGAATTTTAAGTATAGTAATTGTATTTTTAACTATTTATACCTTACTTGAAATATTGTTGAGATCAATGATCATTATCTATGTCTCCATTCTTGTGATTTTGACTATGGATAGAAAATTACTTCGTATTGCACGAAATCAATAATAAAGCCCAACAGATGCTTTATTGAACTAAAACTACTTGGAAAGGACTTCGAAAGAACTTCTTCCTTTTTTGAAATACTTATTAACGAATGTTGGATAACCAAGTAATTGTGTGGTACTTACGAAATTGGTGTACTGTAAAACTAATTTTTGCTTTTAATCAAAAATGTGTTGTAATTACAAAGGAGGAAATTCGGATACAAGGCATTTATGTAAAAGAAAATGAGAATTTAAGTCTGATTTTTATACAGTATTAAAGGTCCACTAAAGGTAGCCCTCCTATAATTATTGATATAAGGCATCTGCATATTAGAATGATAGGAGACTTGAAAAATATGAATATAAATCTTGTTTCAAAATTAAATGTAACAAAAAAGAAAGTTGGAGCGTTTTTAGTGGTTGGATTGTCGATTGGACTTCTAAGCGTAGGCACCGTTCTAGCAGCAGAATCGAATCGTTCTATTTCGATAGAAGAGGAGGATGGTGTGGTTGAGTTTTCTATTGATGATGGACAAACATGGAGCGAAGAAATCCCAGAAGGATTGACTGTCATTGAGGAAGGGAATCAACAAATTATTACGGAAGGCGACCTCTTTGATGTTTCCGGAAATGATGCCATGGCACCTTTAGAAGAAGGTGAGATTCGCTATTCATTAGATGGCGGAGAGACGTGGATTGTGACTGAGTCTAACCCAGAACAAAATACTGGCAGCATTGAAACGAAAATAGTAGATGGTGTTCTTAAGTATTCTACTGATGGAGGGAAGACTTGGATTACTGATCCTGCTAATTAAGATTAACAAGAACTAATCATGTGAGTCATTAAAGCACCCGTCACGAAAAAGTATAAGCAGATGTCTTGTGGCGGGTGATGAATAGTAAAAAAAGGATGATTCAATTTGAGAATTCTCATGGTGGAAGACGAAACATATATGGCAGAGGCCATCGTTCACATTCTGAAAAAACATCATTATACAGTTGATCTTTTCG
>Ga0209487_1004685_pt1 | contig 10418 bp, 6 predicted proteins | sample Poulit2012_FD_187524 | JGI IMG/M metagenome (GOLD analysis project Ga0209487, IMG submission 187524) | Agricultural soil microbial communities from Georgia to study Nitrogen management - Poultry litter 2012 (SPAdes) (version 2) | ecosystem: Environmental > Terrestrial > Soil > Agricultural land... | reverse complement strand
CGGATCGTTCGGAACCGGATAATGATAGACAAACAACTATACAATTAGACCCGTACTTTCTAGTCACGTTTTCCACTATTCTTCTCATTAGCTTGTTTATTTTCATTTACATTGTGCGCCGCCAGCAAAAGAATAAAGAATAAACACTGAACAAAAAGCGACTGCGCTTGTATCGTTACGGATATACGATAGGGTGCAATCGTTTTTTTAATCTTGTCCTATTTATAGAACGTTTCAAAAGATTCATTCATCATAAATAGTCGATCACGTTACTCGTCCTTTCATCCACTACATCGCTCGCCTTTTATCATCATATTTATACATCCAACGTTGTAAATTCGGTTGGAGATATGTCAATAAAAAGCCGGTAACTTTTCCGATCGTATACGAACCGATTACCGTTCCAATACCAACTGATCCAAACGATTGCAAACCGATTAGTGAAATAGCTAAAGCAATTCCAACGACAGATACGTCACAATAAACGCGTACAACTCCGAAAGGTCGCTTCGCCTTTTCCGTAATAATACGTGTCAACGTATCATACGGGTTCATCGTTAAGTTTGAAGAAAAATATAAAAATATTGCCAAACCTGTGATTAGTACGCCGATAAATAAATAAAGTCCCTGTAAGAAATACGTTGATGCTTCAGGTAGAAAACGTAAAATCCATGCGGCTAAATCGAAGAAAAAGCCGAGTAAAATGGCAATCGTCATTTGAACTAGAAAGGAAGTGAGTGAAAACGCTCTTAAAATAATAATTTGTAATAAAATAAAAATAAAATGAGCGAAAATAACAGTTACCCCGATCGAAATGTTCGTAATTAACGTAATGGCATAAGGGAATGATGCGATTGGTGGGACTCCAGTATCGGAAAGAATCGAAAATGTAACGCCAATTCCGAGGAAGAAAAGTCCAAATGTGTACACAAAAGCTTGTCGAAACCACGTTCGTTTTTCATTCATATGTAGTTCACTCTTTTCAGTCTATTGTCGATGTTAGCAGTTTTATCTTGATCATAACTCTATTGTAAACTTGTCAAACATCTACGTTCCAAAAATTATAAGTATATGATATCATAGATTTTATAAATGTTTATCATATACGCTTATGTTGTACGTACTTCTCTTCCGCTTTCCTACTTGTTCCGCTGTCGTTACGAAATAAAAATAATAAAACGCATCGTTAGCGATTTCCTTTCTTTTTTCTGCTAGAATTGAATTGGACAACTTTTGACTATTACTTTGAATGGGATGAACTATGAATACTTTTACACATGTTGGTTTACGTTGGACCGTTATTTTATATACGACGATCCATTTTATTACGTTTTTTTGGGAAAATACTTTTTTACTTACGTTATTATCGATTAGTGGTATCGCGCTTTTTATCTTTGCTTTTCTTTACCACGCCATTAAAAAATTTAAATTACCATTATTTATTATGACGATCGCAACTATCGTCACGATCGCATCTGGTGATTCACTACAAGAGGCATATTTTTATGGCGTCTTACAAATGCGCAACATTATCGGGCTTCTTATCATCGTCCCACTTATTAGTTGGGTATTACATGAAGAACCGTATATTGAAGATATAATGAGCCTTTTTTATCGTTTCGTTCATACGAGCCGGAGATTTTACTTTAGTCTCGTCGCTTTTACACAAGTCATTTCATATTTTCTTCTGTTCGGGGCAATTCCAATTATGTATGAGTTTATCAATGTTATTTTAGGAAAACAAACATCCGAAGCATGGGAAATATATAAAGGAACAGCCCTTTTACGCGGATTCGCTTTGACAACGTTATGGGTTATTAGTATTCCGAGTTTTATTTTTGCCGTTGAAACGTTAGAAGCACCGCTCAGTATAGCAATTTTACAAGGGTTCGGAATTGCGTTTCTCGGTACATTGCTCGCTACGTTATTCGCTTATTTACATGAGAAGCGAACAGGAATTTCCATGACGCCGGTCTTACAAGAAAATATTACGAACATTTTACGAAAAGCATCGCCAAATAATGCGCTTCGAAAACAAAACGTGCTTGAATTCATCCTTTTATTTGTCCTTTTATTCGGCTCGATCTTTCTCATCCATCATTTTTTTAACGTACCGTTAATGATTGTTATTCCGCTCGCTATTATTTTTTGGATCGCGATTTTTTACTTATTCAAACGAAAAGCGTATAAACTGCCGAAGATAACAAATGACTATGCTCACGATGGCATGTTAAAGCAAACGTATCAATTAAGTGTGATGCTTGCTATCGGTGTCTTAATCCTTACGTTACGTAAAACAAGTTTTGCTACGGTACTTGTAAACGGATTGCAGTTTGTCGAAAACGAGTGGCCACTTATTAATCCGCTCTTTTTATTACCGTTTCTCGTCATCATTTTAGGCTTTTTCGGACTCGGTCCGCTTACGGTAATGGTTTTAGTCGCTGGGATCGTTAGCGATATGAATTTACCTTATCAACCAGAGTTAATCGTTTTAGCGATCACATCTGGTAGCGTCATCTCATCGATTATTTCGCCCGTCATTATGTCGGTTATTATTTTAAGTGCGTCGAACGGGTTGAGCATTTTAACGAACGGTATAAAGGCAAACTGGAAGTACTCAATCGCCTTTTACATCATCGTCCAATTGTACATTCAATTGCGCATTTTATAACTGTCAAACGGTAAAGGGTCTTTTACAAAAACACTTTTCGTAAAGTCCCCTTTTTATAGGATAAGGAGCTTCCTCTTATATTACTTTTAGCTAGCTTGTACTAGCTTTACATCGTTATATCTTTTTACGTTTCATATATGTAATCAGATAGAGTTGTCGTCATTTTCCTTGAAGTTCTGTCGTCTTGCCTTTACATCTTCGTGAAAATGGACGCGAACATTCCTCACTAGATAGGCTTACCTTTACAGTTTTGTCAAAATACTACCGAGCGTTTCCCATTCCGTACTCTTCCCTCTCACACCTTCGTGAAAAAACGCGCGACTGTTTCCCACTAGCCGCGCGTTTGCCTTTACAGTTTCGCTTCTACATCAGTCTTGCAACATGGTAAACATGTTTCCGCTTTACGTACCTCTTAATAAAACATAATTTCTGCATCGATGACATCACGTAGCGGAATACTCTTTCCTACTCCGTCACATAACATTATATAACCACGTCGTTGATCGATTTTTGCTAATGTTCCTTGTACCGTTCGAAACTGACCTGCATCGTAATATGTTAATCGTAACGGTTCTTCATATTCAATACTCCGTTTTAACGTATAATCAATTTCATCCCTTTGTTGCTCATCTAAAATCGGCTTTTCTTTTTTTACCGTAAAAATTTCCCGCAACTCTGCTACGTGCTCTGGTAACATTAACGATACCCATTTCATCGTACCACGATCGTGTACTTCCATTTCTTTTATACCTCCATTAGTTGTCGCGTTTTTTCACACGCTAACATATTAGTCCGTTTAAACGTTCGAAACTGTCGTCTCATGTAACAATAGCCAGTCATATAATGCGCTGTAATGGACAGCACTTTTACTGTACGCTTCGTTACGACACCTTTTTCCGATACGTAAATCATCGTTATACAGTCGCCCGTTTTTATACGACTCATTTTCATCACCTATCGAACGTTTGTTCCCATTCTACCACGGCGTTTATTTTCCGTCAAGAACATACGTTCTCTTTTCAATTGCACTTGTTCTTTTTTCCTTTTATAATAGAACGTACGTTCTTGTAATATGGAGGAGACTGCTATGGATTATTCACATTTTCCGCGAAATGACGTCCTTTGTATCGATATGCGCTCATTTTATGCAAGTGTCGAAGCTGTAAAACTCGGTTTCGATCCGATGACAGTTTTACTCGCTGTCGTCGGTGATACGACACGCCCCGGAAGTATTGTACTTGCTACTTCTCCTGCATTAAAGAAAAAACACGGTTTAAAAAACGTCAATCGTTTCTTTGAACTGCCAAATGACCCACAAATTCATATCGTAGAAGCAAATATGGCTGATTACTTACACGTTTCGTTGCAAATTACGAAATTGCTCAACGAATTCGCGCCGCCAGAAGCGATTCATCCGTACTCGATCGATGAAATATGGGTAACAGTAAACGGATTAGAAAAGTTATTCGGATCATGTTTTGATATCGCCCGCATAATACAACGTGAAATTTTACGTCGATTCGGCATTACAAGTGCAATCGGCATCGGTGATAACAAGTTTTTAGCGAAAGTCGTTCTCGATTTACATGCGAAAAAGGCTCCTGACGGCATTGCTGAATGTCGTTATGAACACGTTGCTAAAAAACTGTGGCCGCAACCGGTAGAAAAAGTTTGGGGCATCGGTTCGCGAATGAAACGAAATTTGCATCGCTTAGGCATTACGACGTTAGGCGAACTCGCCAACTATTCACTCACGACGTTAAAAAAACATTTTGGCATCATGGGGGAACAACTTTATTGGCACGCTTGGGGGGTCGATTTGAGTCCTGTATTCGGAGACTTTACGAAACCACCACAAAAAAGTTTCGGACACGGCATCTCCCTACTTCGTGACTATTCAAAAGACGAAACGTTTACGTGTATACTCGACCTTTGTGAAGAAGTATGCCGACGCGCTCGCTCGGCAAAACAAGTTGGTCGTACCGTTCATTTAGGGATCGGTTATTCAAGCGAGACAGGCGGCGGTTTTAGCCGTTCACAAACATTGGACATTGCGACGAACATTACGATGGAAATGTATGAAGTATGTATTCAACTTTTCGAAACGTATTACGACGGGAAAAGTTACATTCGTCGTGTGTACGTGACGTTAACGAATTTACTTGACGATGAAGAGACACAGCTCGATTTATTTACGAACCGTGAAAAGCAGAAAGATCTCGGATACGTGATGGATGACATTCGCAAGCGATTCGGGGCGACAGCCATTTTACGAGCAGCAAGTTATACAGAGGCGGGCATTACACTTGAGCGAAGCGAAAAAATCGGTGGGCATTGGGCAAAAAGTGATCGGAAAAACTAACGAGAAAGCTTCACGACATAAAAAACTGTTATGGCAACGTGCATCGTTTCTCTCCTTGCAAAACTAGCGCGAACATCTAGTTTGCAAGAAGAACCTCGCACTATTGACATAACAGTTGTTTTTTCACCTTATTTATAACGAACGAGGAAGTAGTTACGACGTCCACGACGGATCACTGTAAATGTATCGTCGAGACGATCGCTTTCTGTTACGACGTGTTCAATATCTTGATTACGCTCGCCGTTGACATATATCGCACCGTTTTTAATATCTTCACGTGCTTGACGTTTCGACGAAGAAATTTCTGCTGCGACGAGTAAATCGACGAGCGAAATATTTTCTTTTTCCGTTTCATAAGTCGGTACGTCTTTGAAACCTTGTTCAATTTGTTCTGTTGTAAGCGAACGAATATCTCCTTTAAATAATGCTGTCGAAATATGAATCGCTTGCTCTAACGCTTCTTCACTATGAACGAACTTCGTCATCTCTTCAGCTAGACGTTTTTGTGCTTCACGTGCACCTGGGTTCGTTTCGACCTCCTTTTCTAATTGCTCAATTTCATCGATTGATAAGAATGTAAAGTATTTTAAAAACTTCACCACGTCACGGTCATCCGTATTGTACCAAAATTGGTAAAACTCATACGGACTCGTTTTTTCAGCATCGAGCCAAACTGCTCCGCCTGCTGTTTTTCCGAATTTCGTTCCGTCCGCTTTCGTAATGAGCGGGACAGTTAAACCGAACACTTTCGTTTGTTCATCATTGCGTGAACGGCGGATAAATTCCATTCCTGCCGTAATATTTCCCCACTGGTCGCTCCCACCAATTTGTAACGTACAATTTTCTTGCTCGTATAACTGTAAAAAGTCGTATGACTGTAACAACATGTAACTAAATTCTGTATATGAAATACCGTGTTCAATACGAGAAGATACAGCATCTTTTGCAAGCATGTAATTTACTGTAAAATGCTTCCCGACATCACGTAAAAAATCGATAATTGTAATGTCGCTAAGCCAATCGTGGTTATTACGAGCAACAGCCGCATTTTCCCCCTGTTCGAACTCTAACAGTTTTGCCAGTTGCGCCTCTAAACTAGCTGCAAACCCATGCACAACTTCTTCTGTGTTTAAGGAACGTTCACTCGTTCTCCCACTCGGATCTCCAATCATTCCAGTTCCGCCCCCGATTAAAGCAATCGGGCGATGTCCAGCAAGTTGGAATCGTTTCAACATCGTTACCGGTAACAAATGACCGATATGTAAACTATCCGCAGTCGGGTCAAATCCACAGTATAACGTCACTTGATTTTCATCTAAATGCCTCACTAACCCTTCTTCATCCGTTGTCTGTTGAATAAGACCACGTGCTTGTAAGTCTTGTAAAATATCCACTATCATCACTCTCTTTTATCGTTATTTAATTGTTCGTTATTTTGTACAAAATAAAAAAGCCTCTATCCCAAAAAGGGACGAGGACTGTTACTCGCGGTACCACCCTTGTTGTAAAGTTACCTTTATTTATAACTTTACCACTTTAAACGCGTTGTTAACGGTGCCTGCACCGTTCTACTCACGGGCGTTACGGTACGCCAACTTGTAGAATGCTCCAGATTGTAATTCGGTAGCAAATATTTACTAGCTCGCACCGAAACCGCTAGCTCTCTGCAAAAGGGATTTGCTCACCTACTTCGATCTTTCTTCGCAAAAAGTGAATATGTTATTTAACTTTCATCTTACAAAAGCAGGACGTAAATTGCAAATAAAACATCTTTCTACTTCAACGTTACAGATTTTTCGATGTCACGTGTCGAACAGTTTTATTTAGCTGGAACGATTCCGTGCATCTCTCTTACAAACAATCATTTGTTCTGTAGAACATATGAGGAAAAAGCAGAACAAATCTCCGTCGTAGAGTGGCATGAATATAACTCAAGTCCGAAGATGTTCTCTATTTTCTATCATCTTTTATAGCCGTTGAATGACGTAGCGCAACAGTTTCTACTACTACCATTTTCAGCGAATTTTTATAATGACTATATAAGCGCAAACTTCACCTCGAAAATAATATAAATTACACAAAAATAAAGCAACAATTCTAGCAATCTATGATATAATAGATAGTTGATTTAGGGAGGTTTAAAAATGAGCGACAAACGACAATCATCGCGACGTCATAGTAGTTGGAAAGAATGGTGGCAACGAGGCCGTATTCAACGGACTGCACGGATTACATATGACATCGTCTGGAATATTATTTTATTTTTCCTCATCGTCGGCGGACTTTCTGTCATTTTTGCTGGCGGTGTCGGTGCAGGCTATTTCGCATCTTTAGTAAAAGATGAACCAATTCGTGACTACGATGAAATGCGTAAAGATATTTACAATTATGAAGAAACTTCAAGACTCTATTTCGCCAATAACAAATATATCGGTGATATACGTGCAGATTTACACCGTGAAGAAATCGATTTAGACGACGTTTCAGAAGTGTTAATTCAAGCGGTGATCGCAACGGAAGATGACATGTTTTACGAACATAAAGGAGTTGTTCCGAAAGCAATCGTTCGTGCGTTATACCAGGAAGTGACGAACTCTGACTCGAAAACAGGCGGAAGTACGTTAACGCAACAGTTAATCAAAAATCAAATTTTAACGAATGAAGTTTCTTTCGAACGAAAAGCGAAAGAGATTTTGCTCGCCTTACGATTAGAAAACTTCTTTGAAAAAGAAGAAATTTTAGAAGCGTATTTAAATATCGTCCCGTACGGACGCGATGCATCCGGACAAAATATCGCAGGCATTCAAACAGCAGCAAAAGGGGTCTTCGGAGTCGATGCATCCGAACTTACGTTACCGCAAGCTGCATACTTAGCAGGAATGCCAAAAAACCCTTTTGCCTATACTCCATTTGATACGTCAGGAAGCGTTAAGGATGAAGACGGACTGGAGGCAGGTTTCGACCGAATGAAAGTCGTCCTTCGCAGAATGTATCAAGCAAATTATATTACAGAGGAAGAATACGAGGAAGCGTTGGAATACGATATAACGAAAGACTTTGCCGACAAGGGTGTATCACCGATTGAAAAATATCCTGCTCTCGTCTTTGAATTGGAGCGTCGTGCAAAAGAAATTATTCGGACGATGTTAATTGAAGAAGATGGATATAGTGTAGAAGAAGTGAATGAAAGTGAAGAGTTGTCTGAACAGTACGACATGCTAGCAGAACGGGCTTTACGAATGAACGGATACAACATTCATTCTACGATCGATAAAGAAATGTACGATACAATGCAAAAAGTCGCTAAAGAATATGAACATTACGGACCGGATCGAACGTTCGTTCCACAAGGTGCCGATGAAGAGGTGACGGAACAAGTCGAAACAGGTGCCGTTTTAATGGAAAACGATTCAGGGCGCATTTTAAGTTTCGTTCCAGGACGTGAAGACAGTTTAAAAAACCAAAACAACCACGCAACAGGAACTGGTGGTAGTGGACGACCAGCAGGAAGTACATTTAAGCCGTTAGCTGTTTATGCACCGGCGATGGAGTTAGGTGAAATTCAACCTGGTTCCGTCATTGCCGATATTCCTGGACATTCCGGTTATTCACCAAATAACTACGGTGGTGCTTTCTACGGCCTTGTATCGGCAAGGGAAGCATTGACCTATTCGTACAACGTATCAACTGTAGAAATTTACAAAAAAATTGTCGGCACTAACCCAGCAGAAAAATTTTTAGCTAAAATGGGTATCCCGTTATCGGAGGATTTGCAGTACGATCCTTCGATCGCCTTAGGAACGAATAACGTAACAGTAGAACAAAATACGAATGCATTTGCAACGTTCAGTAACGGTGGAAAGTTCGTACAATCGTATATGATTGAAAAAATTACTGATTCAAATGGGAATGTCATCTATGAACATGAACCAGAACCGGTCGATGTATTTTCATCACAAACTGCATATTTAACGATTGACATGATGCGTGATGTCGTCCGTTCCGGTACAGCAGCCTCTTTACCTTCGCGTTTGAAACACGGCGGTGTCGATTGGGCTGGAAAAACGGGTACGTCAGATGATTATGAAGATGCTTGGTTCATTGGAACGAACCCGAATGTGACGCTAGGAGTTTGGCTCGGTTATGATACACCGAGTTCCATTTACTGTGCTGGTTGTTCATTATCATACAGTCAACGAACGCAATATTTATGGGCGCAGCTTATTAACGCTGTCTCTGATATTGATCCGGAATTAATCGCACCGAAGGAGCGATATAAACAACCGGATGGAATCGTAAGCCGAACATATTGCGCGTCATCTGGCATGGCAATTTCCGATGCATGTTCGCAAGCGGGACTTGCAAAAACAGATATTTATAATTCTAAATACGTTCCATCTAAAACGGACGACAGTATTATCGGTGGCGATATGGGACTCGTTGAAATTGATGGTAATAAAGTTGTCGCAGGACCTGACACACCGAGCGAATTTATTATCGATGCAAAAGGTGGCTTCACATTTAATCCTGACTTTTTAAAGCGGATGGGATATGATCGTTTAGGTGATTTATCCGTATTAATACCACGGAGAAATGCCGAAGCTTGGAAAAACATCAGTTTTGATGGTAAAACTGTTGCCGGAACAGAAATCGAAGAGGGAAATGATGGAAAAGCGCCGCCAGCGCCAAGCTCAGTAAAAGCATCGGGAACGAACATTACGTGGTCTGGAGCAACTGGCCATTTAATCGTTGGATACCGCATCTATTATGCACCTGAAGATAGTAATTCGTTTAAATCAATTGGACATACGATTAAACCGTCTTATTCGTTACCAAATCAAAAAGGTAAATACCATATCGTTGCTGTAAATTACTTCGGAATTGAATCAGAACCATCAAGCATCGTTACAGTGGATGCAAAAGATAAAGACGATGATAAAGATAAAGACGATAAAAAAGATAAGAAGAAAGATAAAGATAAGGATAAGGATAAAGATAAAAACAAAGATAAAGATAAAAACAAGGATAAAGAGAAAGACAAACCGAAAGACGATCAGCCAAAAGATGACGAGAATAAAAATGACGAGAACGAAACAGACGACGAAGATGAAAATTAAATAAAAAGGTAGCGCCGGAGTTTTAGCGGGATTTTCCCCTACTCCGGCTTTTTCTTGTTCATTTATTTCTTCAAACTTTACATTGTCCTCTACAAATAGATACTACGTCACGGCGGTAAAGATCAAAACAACGAGGTGAGAGGAAATCAATTTATCCGCTAATGATACATTAATTAGTGGCTACCTGTAATGTTGAAACTAAACGAATGTATATTCATAAGCACCTCCTAGTTAACTATATAAAAGTACAAAACAAAGAAAATAAAAA
>Ga0209487_1004684_pt1 | contig 10419 bp, 9 predicted proteins | sample Poulit2012_FD_187524 | JGI IMG/M metagenome (GOLD analysis project Ga0209487, IMG submission 187524) | Agricultural soil microbial communities from Georgia to study Nitrogen management - Poultry litter 2012 (SPAdes) (version 2) | ecosystem: Environmental > Terrestrial > Soil > Agricultural land... | reverse complement strand
GTGCGAGTCTCAGATGACGACGGGGCCGTTCTTCGTTTCGAAGCTCACCGACATGATGCCCGGCGTCCCGTGGGGTGCGGACCAGTCGATGTGGATCTCCGGGATCGGCTTGGCCACCTGAGTTCCCAGCCAGTCACGCAGACGGTCGCGATCGCCGGCGATCTGCAGAGTGTCGATGAACACGTCGCCGTTGGTCTTGTAGGTCGAGGGATGCTGGGAGGAATCGGCGGACCACTTGATGAAGAACGGCAGCTGGGGATCAGCGATGAGCCCCTTGACTCCGATCTGCAGCCATCTGAGTTCCAGACCGGACTCCGGTGTGCGGTTGCCGTCGACGGCCTTGCGTTCGAGGCGGGCCTCGACTTCGGCGAGGTCATCGACCGAGACGCACCAGCCCATCCAGCCGCCTCCGAGTTCGGACCGGGCCCGAACCGCTTGGCCGAAAGGGGTCGAGAGAGCGGCCGGGTGCTCCAAGGCTTCTACGACTTCGAGGTAGTGGCCGTTCGCTAGGGGGAAGATGAGATTTCTGGTGCCGAATCGAGGATGCACACCGCCGTCGTAGGGAACCACTCCCAGCTTGTCCGAGATCCGCTCGGCCGTCGCCTGGTAGCCGTCAGGTTCACTGGCGTATGACACATGATCGAGTTTCATGTCTCGACAATCGCATAACCTGGCTCACACTTCCGCTTAGGCTCACCTAATGAATCGTGACGGAAATCACGGTCAGGGAACCGAAAGACCGCCCGGACAGGATCGTCCGGGCGGTCGAGGATCAGATGAAGAGCGGGAAGCTGGTCAGTGGCCCTCTGCCTTGAAGCGTTCGATGGAGGCGCTGATCTCGGCCTCCGCGACATCGCGGTCTGCCCAACTCGAACCATTCACGTACTTGCCGGGTTCGAGGTCCTTGTAGCGGCTGAAGAAGTGCTCGATCGAGTCGAGCGTGAACTTGTTGACGTCCGCGATGCCCTGGACGTCGTCCCAGCGGGGGTCTCCGGCGGGTACGGCGAGCACCTTGTCGTCACCGCCGGCCTCGTCATCCATCTTGAACATGCCGATGGGGCGGATGTCGATGAGCACACCGGGGAACAGCGGCTCGGGAAGGAGCACGAGCACGTCGAGCGGGTCACCGTCGTTTCCGAGGGTGTGCTCGATGAAGCCGTAATCGGCGGGGTACTGCATCGAGGTGTAGAGGTAGCGATCGAGCTTGACTCGGCCGGTCTCATGATCGACCTCGTACTTGTTGCGAGACCCGCGCGGGATCTCGATCGTGGCCAACAGTTCCATAGTGCTCCTTCACGTTAGGGGTGCGTAACTAGAATAGATGGTACAAGTCCCCGTCACCGTCCACCGACGACGACCGCACCCCGGTCGTCGAGGAATGAGAGCGCGTTTGAACGACAGCCCCGATGAGTCGGCGACACCGAACCCGCCGGAGTCCGGATCCGAGCGCTCAGATCGGACCGCGGCGAAGCGACGTCGCCGAAGGAGGATCGGTGGCGGCATCACCGTCGGAGCCCTGGCCCTCGTCCTCGCCGGCTATGCGGTCGTCGACGCCTATGACCTCGTGCCCGAACTCCCCGGATTCCTCACCACGGATCCGCCGATCGAGGTCGAGGCCGTGCCGACCCCGCAGGCCCGGGGCACAGAGGTGCCCGCGCCCTCCTCGGCGGTGGATGACTCCGCTCCTGTGCCGACGAAGATCCCGGAGAAGATCGACGCCATCCTCAAGGAATCCGACGTCAAGGGCTTCGGCCTCGAAGTCCGCGACGGTCTGAGCGATGATGTCCTCTACGCCAAGAGCGAAACGAAACCGCGCACGCCCGCCTCGGTGACGAAGGTGCTCACCGCGGCCGCGGCGCTGAAGTCCATCGGCGGGCAGCAGCGGCTGGCGACGACGACGAGCTTCGATCCGCAGACGAAGACCGTGACCCTGAACGGGGGAGGGGACGTGCTGCTTTCGTCCGGCGACTCCGATCCCGGCTCGGTCAACGGCCACGGCGGGCTGCGCACCCTGGCCGAGGACACCGCCCAGGCACTCGAGGACGACAACGTCACCGAGGTGAGTCTGGCCCTGGACACGAGCCGGTACACCGGTGAGGACTTCGACTCCGGCTGGGAGAGATCCGATATCGCCAAGGGCGTGATCACCCCGATCCAGCCGCTGATGGTCGACACCGGCTACATCGGATCGAAGGACGAGCAGTGGCGGGCTCGCAGCGAGCACCCCGCCGCCGATGCGCTCACCGCGTTCGAGAAGGAGCTGAAGAAGACCGGAATCACCGTCACAAGGGCGGAGGACGACGAGGCCGCCTCTTCCGGGGACTCCGCCGACGGCACCGCAACCGACGGCGCCTCGACCGACAACACCGAGGAGGTCGCGCGAGTGGAATCGGCGACGATCTCCGAGATCGTCGAGTACGCGCTGGTGCACAGCGACAATGTCGTCGCTGAGATGCTCGGCAACGAGGTCGCGATCGCCCAGGGGGAGGACGGCAGCCTCGAGAACGGGCCTCGGGCGGTGCTCTCGGTCCTCGAGGACTCGATCGATCTCGGCCGCACCGAACTCGTCGACACCTCGGGACTGTCCTATGACAATCGGATCGCCCCGCACGACCTCACAACCGTCCTCCAGGCCTCCGTCGACGCCGATGACTCGCTCGCCGGCCTCATCAGCCACTTCCCGGTCGGCGGCCTGACGGGTACCTTGACGGAAAGGTTCGTCGAGGAGCGCAACGCCACGGGAGTGGTGCATGCGAAGACCGGAACACTGTCGACCGTGACCTCCCTGGCCGGAGGCGTGCTCGACGCGGAGGGACGCTACCTCGTGTTCTCCATTCAGATCGACGACGTGGACAAGGACAAGATATTGGAAGCCAGGAAGACCGTGGACGACATCGTCACCGCACTCGCGAATTGCGGCTGCCGATGATCGTCGATGAGAGATTCGCCGCCCGCACCGCCCGTGAGCTCGTCTCCGCCGCGAAGGTCCCCGACCTCGGCGAGCTCGAAGCGCTCGTGGCCGGGATGAAGGACAATGCCCTGACCGCGCAGGACCTCGTGCTCGATTCCTTCCTGCTCGCACCCGCCCACGCCGATGACGTGCGGACCCGCCTGGCCGCCGGGACCGTGCTCGTGCTCGACCAGGTCGGCTGGGTCAAGGCCAACGCCCAGTCCGTCAACGGCATGGTCGACGAGGCGGCCCTGCCGGCACCCGTGACACCGGCCACCGCCAAGGGCGCCGCGGTCGAGGTCGCCGGGGTGCTGTCGCTGCTGTCGACCCGGGTGCTCGGCCAGTTCGACCCCTTCGCCGAGGAGGCCGGGCGTCTGATGTTCGTGGCTCCGGCGGTGCTCATCGCCGAGGAGGCCATGAACGTCGACGCGCGCGATTTCCGCATGTGGGTGGCCCTCCACGAAGCCACCCACCAGGTGCAGTTCGCCACCGCGCCGTGGCTGCGCGAGCACATGCGCTCACTGCTCTCGGGCGTCGTATCCACCCGCGTCAGAATGCCCGGGGTCGGTGGCATCGTCGATCTCTTCGCCACGGTCGGGCGCATCCTCAAGGGCGAGGCCAGCCTCGTCGACCTCATCCGCGACGAGGAGATGCGGGCGGCACTGGACGAGGCGACCGCGATCCTGTCCCTGCTCGAAGGACATGCCGATGTCGTCATGGACGAGGTCGGCGCCGGGGTGATCCCGAGCGTGCGCCGGCTGCGCAGGAAGTTCGAGGCCCGCCGGGACGCCGGTCAGGGCGGCTTCCTGTCGAACCTGCTGGGGATGGACCTCAAACTCGCCCAGTATCGTGACGGAGCGAAGTTCGTCCGCGCCGTCCGCCGCAAGGTCGGGCAGAAGGGCTTCTCCCGCGTCTACGACGAACCGGCCAACCTGCCGAGCACCGCAGAGATCCACGAACCCGAGCTCTGGCTCGATCGCGTCCATGGTTGACCACACCCCGCCGAGGCGGCGCCCGACCCTCGACCCCGCCAGCGCAGCCGTCCGCAGGGCCGTGAGGGACTGCCTCGCCGCCGCACCCGAATCCCCTGCCGGTGCCGCGGGCGGGGCGAACGCCGCGGGCGGGGCGCCGGACTCCGCCGTGCCCGGGCTGATCGTCGCCGTGTCCGGGGGAGCGGATTCGATGGCGCTGCTCCACGCCTGCGCCTTCCTCCACCGTCGCGGTGAGATCCGGGCCAGGGCCGTCTCCGTCGACCACGGACTGCAGGCGGAGACCGCCGAGGTGGCCCACCGAGTCGCCGCCACCGCCGACTCCTGGGGCATGCCCGCCGAGGTCGTCCCCGTCGACATCAGCGAATCCGACGAGGGGCTCGAAGCCGCGGCCCGAAATGCCCGCTACACCGCCCTCGAGACCGCGCGGACGAGGGCGGGAGCCGACTGGATCCTGACCGCCCACACCCGCAGCGACCAGGCCGAGACCGTTCTGCTCGGCCTCATGCGCGGTTCGGGCACCCGGTCCCTGGCCGGTATGAGCATGCGCACCGGCAGGCTGCTGCGGCCCCTGCTCGGCCTCGACCGGGAGCAGACCGAGGCGGCCTGTCGGGCACAGGACATCGAGGTCTGGCACGATCCGATGAACGACGACACCGCCTACGCCCGGGTGCGCACGCGCCGACTGCTCGCCGGCCTCGAGACCGAACTCGGTCAGCCGGTCGCGGCGAATCTCGCTCGCACCGCTGATCTGTGTCGGGCCGATGCCGACTTCCTCGACGCCCGCGCCGGGCAGGTCAGCGCTCACCTCCGGGGGCTCGCCTCAGTGCCGGTCGACGATTTCGCCGAGCTCGAGGACGCGATCCTGAGCAGGGTGCTGCGCGACTGGGTGCTCTCCCTCGGTGTGCCCGCACAGAATCTGGGCGCGCCCAGAGTCGCCGAACTCGCCGGTCTTATCCGCAGTCGCAGTCGCGGTCGGCTGTCGCTGCCGGGCGACACCGAGGTCGTCATCGGCCGCGACCGGGTGGTGTTCCAGGCGGCCGCCAAGGCCCGCTGACTACACGCCGCCTTCGGCTGTGACGAGAACGAAGAACAGTTGGACGGCAAGGCGGCCTGCGAATGAACAGACGGCGGATGTCAGGTCCCGGAAGCTGAGATGCATGTCCGGAAACGACGGCGAGCACTATGGTGTCCCTGGTCAGCCCCTTACTACCAGAAAGGTTCGTCTTGTCCCTGAGGTCTGTTTCGTCCCGACGAAGCTCACTGCTCTGTGCTGGAACAGCACTGGCTCTGGCATTCGGAGACGCCGTGAGCCCCCTTCCTGCCGCGGCGCAACCGTCCTCGGAGTCGATCGACGAATTCACTGTGCTGCAGCTGAATATCTGGCATCAGGGCACGCAGGTCCCCGAGGGCATCGATCGCGTCGCGGACGTCATCGAGGAGACCGGAGCCGACGTCATCATGCTCTCCGAGGCCGGTTTGGCAGCGAAGTCGGTCAGCCGGGAACTCAATCGCCGGGGCCTCGAGACGTCCAGCAAGGCCACCGTCGACGCGGGAGTCGTCTCCCGCTTCCCGATCACGGACTCCTCCTCGGCAGACGGATTCGCCAGAGCCGTCCTCGACCTCGGAGGGCAGGAAGTTGCGGTGTACTCCGGGCATCTCGAGTACCGCTATTACGCTAACTACCTGCCTCGAGGCTACGGCGGAGGGACCCCTCCACCGCTTCCGACGAGCGAGTACCGCTGGGACGAGATCCCGTCCGGGCCGATCACCGACACCGACGTGATCTCCGAGATCAACCGCGAGTCCGGTCGCAGCGAAGCCGTGGCACGAACGGTCGAGGCCGCCGAGGACGACCGCAGTCAGGGCCGCTCGGTGCTCATCGGAGGCGACTTCAACGAGCCCTCACACCTCGACTGGACCGAGCGCGCCAAGGAACAGCACGACCATCACGGCGTCGTCATGCCCTGGGATTCGACGCTGGAGCTGGAGAAGGGCGGATACCGTGACGCTTACCGGCACGTCCACCCCGATGAGATCACCCATCCCGGAGTGACATGGCCGGCGGGAAACACAGCCTTCCCCACCTCGGAGCTGAGCTGGACTCCGAAAGCGGACGAACGCGATCGGATCGACTTCGTCTTCGACTCCGCCGACGACGCCCTCGAGGCCACTGCGGCGAAGATCGTGGGCCCGCGCACCTCGGTCGTCCGCGATGAGTTCGTCGAAGAGGATGCTCAGGACGAGTTCTTCACGCCCGAGGCCGCGTGGCCGAGCGACCACAAAGGCAACCTCATCACCTACAGTGTCGACAACGATGACGAGGAGCCGGCTGCAGACGTCGACGGGGACGCCGCAGCCGAGGGATCCGAGGCCGACACGGACTCGGCGGGGGATTCCGAGTCCGGCACGGCTGCCGACAGCGACGCGGGTGCCGCCGAATCGGACACCGACGCTTCGGGGCCCGACGGTGACGCGGGCACGGGTACGGCTGACGGCGCAGACGACGAGTCCTCCGGCGACGCGGGCGCCGCCGATTCGCCGGACTCCGACGCGGCCACCTCGACGGGTGCCTCCGCGGAAACGAGCGGAACAGACGACTCCGGCGGCGCGTCTGAAGCCGAAGACTCCTCTGACGCTGTCGGTTCGGAGGCTGCCAGCCCGGTGGGAGACCTCCCCCGGACCGGCATCGGGCTGGCCGGCCTCGGTGCGGGCGCGGTGCTCATCGGGCTGGGTGCGCTCGCCCTTGCGATCGGCCGCCGTCGGGGATGACCCTCAGCTCAGACGGACGCCTCCGAGCAGCTGCCCGCCGGAGGCGATGAGCTCACCGGATCTGAACACGTCCCGGTCGCTCGGGCAGTCCATGATCGCCGAGGTGACCGTATCGGCCTCGAGCAGGACGAAATCGGCCGGGGCGCCGACGGCCAGACCGAAGCGGGCGTCCTCGGTCAGTGCCGAACCGTCCGGACGGGCGCCCGCCATGATCTGCGCACCTCCGCGGGAGGCGATGTCGAGGCAGCCTTCGATGTCCTCGTCGCGGCGGAACCCGTTCGTGAACGCCAGCTGCCAGGTGCGCCGCAGCAGATCACCGTCGCCGTAGGGGCTCCAGTAGTCGCGCTGACCGTCCTCGCCGAGCCCGAGGGCCAGCCGACGTTCGGCGATCGGCGCCTGCGGCAGCACTGCCTTGGCCGGAGCGATGGTGGTCAGGCCGATGCCCGCCTCATCGAGGAGGTCGAGGACCCGGTGGACCTCGGCGTCGGGGTTCGAACTCAGGGCGAAGGCGTGCGAGACCGTCACCTGACCGGACATCGACAGAGCCTTCGTGCGCTTGATGATCTCCTCGAGGGAGAAGACCCCGGCGGTGCCGGTCTCGTGCAGATGGATGTCGACGCCCTTGCCGTGCTTCTCGGCCAGATCGAACACGACATCGAGGTGCGAGACCGGGTCCCGGTCGTAGAGCAGCGGGTCGAGGCCGCCGACGAGATCGGCCCCTTCGCTCAGCGCCGCGTCGAGCAGCTGCCGCACGCCCTCCTCGCGCACGATGCCCGCCTGCGGGAACGCCACGATCTGGAAGTCGAGGACATCGGCATGGGCCCTCAGGGCCTCCTTGACGCCGTGGAACCGCTCCAGCCCGCAGTCGGAGTCGACCTGCGCATGCGAGCGGATGCGGGTCCCGCCCGAGGCGATGATCGTCCCGATCGCATAGGCGGCCTGAGCGGCGACGCCGCGCTCACCGTGCCGCCAGTTCTCCCGATCGTCCATGATCAGGCCGTGCAGGGTGCCGTCGGCGGTGTGGGGACGGAAGGTCTGGCCCATCCGATTCGAGTCCAAGTGCGCGTGGACATCGCCGAGGCTGGGCAGCATGATCCGCCCTGCCCCATCGATGACTCCGTCGCGGTTCGACGTGCCATCGTTCCCGGCAGGATCCGTCACCGTGCCTGAGGCGGGGGAGACTCTGCCCGAGGCGGGGGAGATGGCGGAGAAGCGTCCCTCGGAGATCTCGACATCGACTGCCCGGGCATCCGCGGTGCGCGGGAAGAGGCGCACATTCCTCACGATCGTCATGGGTCCAGACTACGAACTCTCAGCGGTATACCATTGGAGGCTGTGTCCGCCTGTCGCCGTCCCACGCGAGCGCACAGTCGGCCCGGACCGGGCGCCTGGAGACGACCGCCGTCTGAAAGGATGTGCCCATGACGACTTCGCCTGAGCTCGGGTTCCGCCGCTCCCGGGGCCTCGATGCATTGGCTCTGGCCAGCCTCGTCCTCATCGCCGCCTCGCTCCGCCCGGCCGCCTCCTCGCTCGGGCCCGTGCTGTCCGAGGTCACGGCCGGATTCTCCCTCGAGGAGTGGCAGACCGGTCTGCTCACGGCCCTTCCCGGCCTCGTGTTCGCGATCTGCGGCATCATCGCCGTGCCCGTGCTCAGGAGACTCGGCCTCTTCTCCACCCTGGCGCTGAGCTGCGCGTTCATCATCGCCGGCATCGGACTGCGGGCGATCGTCACCGGCTGGGTGGCCTTCGCGCTGCTGACCGTCCTCGCCCTGGCCGGGATGTCGATCGGCAACGTCATCCTGCCCGTCTACGTCAAGACCCGCTTCCCGGACCGGCCGACGCTCGGAGCCACGACCTTCACGGTCTCCCTCGGTCTGGGATCGATGCTGCCGGCCCTGCTCACCGCGCCGCTGGCCGGGCAGCTCGGCGGCTGGCGGTTCGGGCTCGGATTCTGGCTCGTGCTGCCCCTGTCGGCCGTCATCACCTGGACGGTTCTGCGCCTGGCCCGATCCGTGCCCGAACCCGGGCGATCGCAGACCCGGTCGGATGGGCAGCAGAAGGACCAGCCGCCTCGGCGATCGGTGCTGGCCTCACCGAAGGCGCGGTACATGGCGATGTTCTTCGGGCTCCAATCGGCCAATGCCTACGTCCAGTTCGGGTGGCTGCCCCAGATCTACCGGGACGCAGGTCTCGACCCTGTCCTCGCCGGCATCATGCTCACGATCGTCACCTTCGGGGGACTGCCCGGCGGGTTCCTGGCTCCGCAGATCATCGTCCGGGGCATCGCCCCACGCGCCTTCCTCGTCTCCTTCGGCGTCAGCGCCGTCCTCGGCTACCTGGGTCTGCTGTTCGCCCCGGCCACCACGCCGGTGGTGTGGGCCATCCTGCTCGGATACGGCGGGTTCGCCTTCCCCTCCGCGCTCGCCCTCATCACCTCCCGAACCAGGGAGGTCTCGGTCACGGCGGCCACCTCGGCATTCGTGCAGTCCTCCGGCTATGTTCTCGCCGCCATCGGACCCCTGGCCGTCGGTGGTCTGCTCGGCTGGAGCGGGGGCTGGGCGGTGCCGCTGTGGTTCATGATCGCCATCTCCGTGCTCATGGGGATCACCGGATGGCTCTCGGCCGGTCCGGGCAGTGTCGACGAGGAGGTCGTCCTGGGAGCCGGGCGCAGTGGCACCGGCGAGGGAACGTGACCCATAATGGAAGCTCCAGGACCCCATCTGAGGAGAAACGACACCCGTGGACATCAACGATCTCGGCAATGACATCGAAAAGGTACTCGTCTCGGAAGAGCAGATAGCCGCACGACTCGTTGAATTGGCAACCGCCATCGATGAAGACTACAAGGGCAAAGACGTTCTCCTCGTCGGCGTCCTCAAGGGTGCCGTGATGGTCATGGCCGATCTCGCCCGGGCCCTGCACTCGCCGGTGACGATGGACTGGATGGCCGTGTCCTCCTACGGGTCCGGAACCAAGTCCTCCGGCGTCGTGCGCATCCTCAAGGACCTCGACACCGATCTGACCGATCGCCACGTGCTCATCGTCGAAGACATCATCGACTCCGGTCTGACCCTGTCCTGGCTGGTCCAGAACCTGCGCACTCGGGGTGCGGCCACCGTCGAGATCTGCACCATGCTGCGCAAGCCCGAAGCCGTCAAGGTCGACATCGACGTCAAGTACGTCGGCTTCGACGTGCCCAACGAGTTCGTCATCGGCTACGGACTCGACTATGCGGAGAAGTACCGCAATGTGCCCTTCGTCGCGACCTTGGCCCAGCACGTCTACAGCTGAAGACCGACGACGATTACGCCGGCGGCGAACCGAGCACCGGCCCGAGGCCTGTGACGGAATAGATCCCGGCGCATTCGGGCTATGACGGTGCGAAGTACTAGGCTGTGGGGGATGTTCCCAGGCAGCCTCGGTAGCCTGAAGCGGTTGCCCACATCTTTTTCCTGAGAGGACTTATGGCCGAGTCGAACAAACGTCGCCCGCTGTTCAACAAGGCGACGAAGGGCCCGTTGGTCTGGATCGTCATGGCACTGCTCGTGGTGTCCATCGGCGCTCTGCTCTTCAGCCAGACCGGATTCAGCCAGATCGACACCGAACAGGGCCTGCAGCTGCTCGACGACGACAAGGTCGAACAGGCGAAGATCGTCGACAAGGACCAGCGCGTCGACCTCACTCTCAAGGACGACTTCGAGGTCGAGG
>Ga0209487_1004683_pt1 | contig 10421 bp, 8 predicted proteins | sample Poulit2012_FD_187524 | JGI IMG/M metagenome (GOLD analysis project Ga0209487, IMG submission 187524) | Agricultural soil microbial communities from Georgia to study Nitrogen management - Poultry litter 2012 (SPAdes) (version 2) | ecosystem: Environmental > Terrestrial > Soil > Agricultural land... | reverse complement strand
TAAAGAAAAAAAACAAAAAAAGGTTGGAATAAACGTAAAAGAAAAGAAGCCTTGTGGGGTTTACTTTTTGTTTCTCCTTTTATTATTGGATTCGTTGTTTTTTTACTGGGTCCAATGTTATTTTCACTCTATGGTAGCTTCACAAATTACAATTTAACTTCAAGAATGGATTTTATTGGTTTAGCGAATTTCCAACGTATGTTCACAAGGGATGAATTGTTTTGGACATCATTATATAATACGGCATACTATGTCATTTTCAATGTGCCTCTAACAACAATGGGAAGTGTAATACTTGCTATTATGCTTAATCGCCGAATACGGGGAATTAGCGTATTTAGAACCATTTTCTATTTACCAGCAATTTTATCAGGGGTAGCTGTCTATGTCTTATGGATGCAACTCCTCTCACCATCAACTGGTTTGGTGAATACTTTACTTGCTTTTATTGGAGTGGATGGACCGGCGTGGTTATTCGATCCGAATTGGACAAAACCAGCGTTAATCTTGATGAGATTGTGGAGTGTAGGTGGTTCTATGTTGCTTTATCTAGCCACTTTACAAAATGTTCCTAAGCAGTTGTATGAATCGGCAGAAATTGATGGAGCAAATAGTTTTCAGCAATTTCTACATATTACTTTACCGATGATTACTCCAATTATTTTCTATGATGTTGTGACATCTACAATTGGAGCATTCCAAATCTTTCAAGAAGCTTATGTCATGACTGAAAGTGGAACAGCAGGGCCGGCTAATTCATTACTATTTTATAATTTCCACATGTGGAATAAAGCTTTCGTAGCTTTTGATATGGGTTATGCCATGGCAATGTCTATGATATTATTTGTTATCGTACTCGTATTGACGTTTATCAATCTAAAAATTGCGCCGCGGTGGGTGCATTATGGAGGAGGTAAGAACTTATGATACAGTCATCTGAAGACACAAAATCAACCATTAAAACTGAAGCACCAGTGGATCCTGCTATAGGGACAGCTGAAGAAGTGGAAGAGGAGAAAACGACTCTAGAAAAAGGAATGGCTCCTTTGGCAACGACTAAAAGACCATTTAAAAGGAGAAAAAGAAAAGAACAATGGGGAAGTTTGTTCACTTATCTTTTATTAATTTTAGTGAGTATTGTATTGTTATTACCTTTAGTGTGGATGGTTTCGACATCCTTAAAACCGATGTCTGAAATTGCTCAATTTCCACCTAGTTTATTCCCAGTGGATATTCAGTGGAATAACTATCTGGATATGATGAACGCTTTTCCATTCTTTAAATACGCTGGAAATACACTATTGATTACAGTATTTGTAGTAGCAGGGAATATTATATCAAATTCCTTTATCGCGTATGGCTTTGCCAAAATTAATTTCCCTGGTAAAAGTGTTTTATTTGCCATGGTTTTATCAACGATGATGATACCGGGATTTGTAACAATGATTCCACAATATATCCTTTTTAGTCGAATTGGCTGGGTAGGGACATATCTACCACTAATTGTTCCTGCATTTTTCGGGAATGCTTTTAATATTTTCTTGATGAGACAATTTTATCTGTCTATTGATGATGAATTAATAGAAGCTGCACAAATGGATGGAGCCAATCATTTATTCATTTGGAGTCGTTTAATGATTCCTTTAACGAAACCTGCGTTAATCACGATTGGTATCACTTCATTTAATGGCGCTTGGAATGATTTCCTTGGCCCATTACTCTATATTCAAAATGAAGATCGCTATACTTTACAGATTGGTTTACAAGTTTTCCAAAACCAATCGACGACACAGTGGAATTATTTAATGGCTGGAGCTACTTTAGTTCTTCTTCCAACAGTGTTATTATTCCTAGTCGCTCAGAAATACTTTATTGAGGGAATGGATTTATCTGGTGGAATGAAAGGGTAATATAAGAGTTAGAAAGTGAGGGCTATATTTGAAAAAAAATAGATTTTACATCATTAGCTGTGACCTTTACAGAATGGTTTTCAGGTATAGCAATCCTTAACTTATCTTGGTTATTGTTTTCCTTACCGATTGTAACTTTAATTCCGGCTACGGATGCGGTGTTTGAAGTAGTCAATGAGTGGAAAGAAGACAAGAAACCGGAGAGTATCTTTGAACAATTTAAATATTATTTTCAGAAAAATTTTAAGCAAAGCTTTAAGTTGGGACTTCCTATATTTATTGTTGTAATAATTGTTATAGCAGATTTATATTTTTTAAGTTCGTTGACTTTAACAGTCACATGGTTTCAAATTTTCAAATATGCTTTTTATACGTTAATGGTTCTAATCTTTCTAGCTATTTTATATGCTTATCCTTTAGCAAAAAGAACGGGAATACGCTCCTTCCGAATTTTTTTAATGGGTTTGATGTTGATGGTTGGAAATCCCAAAGTAACCATTTCATTATTAATTATGTTGATTGCTTTTGTGCTTTTTTTCAGCTGGTTTCCCGCTATGTTATTTTTCTTACCAATGAGTGGTTTAGCTTGGTTAGGAGCAACTGCTTTGGAAAATGTAACTTGATAAATGTTTTTGTACCCGTAAGCAACAGCTAGAAGTGCATGAGAAACGAAAATTCTATAATTAAAAACTTAATAAATAACATAATTCTGAGTATCTAAAAAGCAGGGCATAAGCTCTGCTTTTTTTAACACTAATATTCATTTTGTTAGAGATCATCAGATATTCTTTCATTATCTTCCGAATCTTCTTCGTAAGTACGTACGATGAGTACATCGCAAGGAGCGTTTCGAACAACATATTCTGAAACAGAACCGATTAAAATACGTTCAACCGCATTTAAACCAGTCGCACCAAGCAAGATAAGATCAATATTATATTCTTTTGGAATAGTTTTTGTAATTTCTATTTTAGGAGACCCAAATTTTAAAATAGTCTCTACGTCTGCTAAATCATGATCTTCTGCCCATTTTTTGTAGGCATTTAACGTTGTTTCAGCAGCTTTATGTGCTTGGTCTATAAACTCATTATTGCTGATAGGGCCATCAAAACTAGGGAAAGATCTTAAAGTACGTGTGTCACTAATGTGAGTTACAAATAATCGACTGTTGTTTCTTTTGGCAATAGCTACACCTTCTTTAAATGCACGTTCTGCTTCATCCGAACCATCAATAGCTACTAAAATATTTTGGTGCTTTTTTTCCATCATACTTATCCCCTCGCAATCTTAAAGTATATAGAAAGAAAACCACTTTGACTTAACAAAGTGGTTTTACGTTTCTTATGTAAGATATCCGATCGTGCCGTTTGGTGACCTCTTACTTTTGAACCCGCTATTTGCAGGTGGGCTTCACAAAGAGCTACTTTGACTTCCAAGTGAAAAGGCTTGTCATTGTTTCTCTTATTAGAATCCCTTATATAAATGACTTGTAGGGTTCACGCATTATGAGGTATCGCGTACACATCAGATATCAACTTCTAAATAAATAATAGCACAACCTGAGATAACTGTCAAAGGAACAGATTCCTTTTAGTAATCCATATAAATGTTATCTACGTTCTGTTTGGCTATTAATTTAATAAGAATATTAAATGATTTTACAAAATAAAGCAAGGTTTTTGTTTAAATATTTTTAAATGTATTCAAGTCCTTTTGTCATTCCGGAAAGGAAATAGTCGTTAAATTATCTAATTAACGCTCATCCGGATTGAACTTGAGATACTGTTTTGTAAGAGCCGTTTCAAATTTACTTGTTGGTTTTGGTTCATAATATTTAGCACGAATGAGCGAATCAGGAAGATATTGTTGTTCCACCCAAGCATTTTCATAGCTATGTGGATATTTATAGTCCACACCACGTCCTAAATCTTTTGCGCCTTTATAGTGAGCATCTCGCAGATGATCAGGAACATTCGTCCCTTTACCATTGCGAACATCCGCAATGGCTGCATCTAAAGCACTGTAAGCTGAATTTGATTTCTCAGAGAGCGCAAGTTCAATCACTGCATTCGCAAGAGGAATGCGAGCTTCTGGAAAACCCGTTTTTTCAGCTGCTAATACGGCTGTTACAGCTCGTGCTGCTCCGGCTGGATTGGCAAGACCAATATCTTCATAAGCAATAATCATTAACCGGCGACAGATGATTTGTAATTCTCCAGCTTCAACTAATCGAGCTAAGTAGTGTAGGGCTGCATGCACATCGCTTCCGCGAATCGATTTCTGAAATGCTGAAATGACATCATAATGTGCATCACCATCTTTATCATGGGTCAAAGCTTTTCTTTGTAAACACTCTTCGGCAATTTCAAGTGTAATGTAAATAACTCCATCATCCGCTGGCTTTGTTGATTCAGCAGCAATTTCTAGGGCATTCAATGCTCCCCGCATATCTCCATTTGTCGCTCGAGTAAAATGGGTCATCGCTTCTTCATCAACTTTTATATTTAGTGAACCAAGACCCTTATCTTCATCCGCTAATGCTCGTTCAAGTCCAACACGAATATCTTCAGTAGATAACGGGACTAATTCAAAAATTTGAGCTCGACTTCGGATCGCTGGATGGATTGAAATATATGGGTTTTCAGTGGTTGCACCAATTAGAATAATTTTTCCGCTCTCTAAATGGGGGAGTAAAAAATCTTGTTTTGGTTTATCTAAACGATGAATTTCATCAAGAAGTAAAACAACACTACCACTCATTTTCGCTTCTTCTGCAACAATTTGTAAATCTTTTTTTGTATTGGTTGCCGCATTCAACATTCGAAAAGCATATTTTGTGGATCCGGCAATAGCACTGGCAATACTTGTTTTTCCGATTCCTGGAGGACCATAAAGGATCATCGAAGATAAACGTTTCGCTTCGACCATCCGCCAAATAATTTTACCTTCACCCACTAAATGCTGTTGCCCAACAACTTCTTCTATTGTAGTTGGACGCATGCGGTATGCTAATGGTTGATTCAAAGGAAAACTCCTCTCAATTAATTTCTACTATATATTATAACATGGAATCATGTTATAATGCGACTTAATCAAACATTTGTTCTACAAAAAGTCTTTATAAAAAATAAAGAATTATTAAACAGTATTCCTTTGTTTTACAATCTAAAATAATACGTTCATTCAATTAGTTATGTTAAAATAAAAAGGATTACATGATTAGATGAATTGAGGAGAAGAAATGAAGATAGCAGAAATAATAAAAAACAATCAACTTCAATCCTTATTTATTGAAGGAAATTTTGGTATAGAAAAAGAAGGTTTACGAACAGACCAAGATGAAAAGCTAGCAATGACTGATCACCCACATAATTTAGGGAGTCGATTATATCATCCCTATCTATTAACAGATTTTAGCGAGGCACAACCTGAGTTAGTTACTCCAGTTCAGCCCTCATTAGAGTTAGCCTTTAACTGGTTAGAAGCTTTACACGATGTCCTTCATCGATCTATGAATAAAGAAGAATACCTCTGGCCTAATAGCATGCCTAATCTTCTTCCAGATGAAGATGATATTCCAATCATTCGTTACAATGATCCGGATGCTATCCGTTATCGCGAACATCTTGCGGAAAGTTACGGAAAGAAAAAACAAACGATTAGTGGAATCCATTTTAATTTTTCATTCAGTGAAGCTTTTATTGACGCAGTTTTCCAAATACAAACAAAATTTAAAACAAAAACTGAATTTCAAAATGATCTTTATGTCAAACTATCTGGTAATTTCTTAAAATATGAGTGGATACTCTTATATTTATTTGGAGCAAGCCCTTATGCAGATTCAGGATTTTTTGATTCAAAATCAGGACGCTTACTTAAAAAGCCTACGGGTTATGTACGTAGTTTACGGAATAGTTCTTTTGGTTACCATAATCATGATGAAGTCATTATAAATTATGAGTCCGTTGAGAGTTATGTAAAGGATATAGAAGATTTCGTAACAACAGGGCACTTATCCGAGGAACGCGAGTTTTATGGAAATGCACGTCTTCGAGGAAAAGGAAGCCGTTTACGTAGGATGATTGATTCGGGCGTTCAATATATCGAATTTCGTTCTTTTGATCTCAACCCATTGGATCGGTTAGGTATCTCTTATGATCAGGGACGATTTTACCATTTGTTCTTCCTTTATATGGCTTGGTTAGATAGTAAAGCAACCACAGAAGAAATTTTAAAAGGACAAGAGAAAAATATAAATACAGCCGACGAGAATCCTTTTGAAGTTTCTGCCTTTAAAGAAGAAGGACTTGAAGTTTTAGAAGATATGTTAACAATGCTTGATGATCTTTCTTTAAATGGAAAATTTGAAGACTTGATCCATAAAGCCAAAGAAAAATTCCAAAACCCAGCTGAAACACTCAGCGCACGCGTAGCGACTCAAATCGAAGAACAGGGATATTTAACACACAATCGAGAATTAGGCTTACAGTATAAAAAGTACTCGACTGAGCGTCCCTATGTTTTGAATGGTTTTGAAGATATGGAATTGTCTACACAGTTATTAATGTATGATGCAATCGAATTAGGCGTTGAAACAGAAATTATTGATCGAGTAGATCAATTTTTAAAACTGTCTCATGAAGATATTGTAGAATATGTACGAAATGGAAATATGACTAGTAAAGATACGACTATTTCTCATTTTATTATGGAGAACAAAACAGTCACCAAGAAAATTTTAGCAGATGCAGGTTACCAGGTTCCAGGTGGAGGAGAATACCATTCAATCGCTGAAGCTATGGACAATTATATGAAATATAAAGACCAAGCAATCGTTGTGAAACCAAAATCAACAAACTATGGAATTGGTATTTCTGTGTTTAAAAAATTCCCAAGTGAAGAATCCTATAAAGAAGCCTTAGAGATTGCTTTTAAAGAAGATGATACGGTTCTTGTTGAGGAATTTGTCGCAGGTACGGAATATCGTTTCTTTGTTTTAAATGGCGAAGTAGGTGCTGTCTTATTGCGAGTTCCTGCAAATGTCACTGGAGATGGAGAATCTACGATTAGTGAGTTAATCGATGAAAAAAATGATGATCCATTGCGTGGAGCAGATCATCGTGCGCCTTTAGCGTATATTGAAAAAGGTTCAATAGAAAAATTGATGCTCAAAGAACAGGGACTAGATTTTGATTCCGTTCCAGAAGAAGGGCAAACTGTGTATCTTCGAGAAAATTCAAACATTTCTACAGGCGGCGATTCAATAGATTTTACAACGGAGATGGATAAGAGTTATAATGCCATAGCTGTTGGGATTGCAGAAGCTTTAGAAGTGAATGTAACAGGAATCGATTTGATTATTCCAGATTATAAAACACCAAGTACTGAGGAAAATCCAGGGTATTCGTGTATCGAAGCAAACTTTAATCCAGCGATGAACATGCACGCTTATGTCACAAAAGGAAAAGGACGACGTTTATCAAAGGGGATTTTAGAAATGTTATTCCCTGAATTGGTTAAACAACAAAAAGAACAAATACAAAAAGCAAATAAGTAAAGGAAAGGATTCAAGTGAAAGAAACAATTTATTTAGATCATGCAGCGACCACACCAATGACTCAAGAAGTCATTGATGTGATGACGCAAGCATTGAATGAAAATTATGGGAATGCATCAAGCATTCACCAACTAGGAAAGAAAAATCGAGTATTAATTGATCATGCTCGTCAAACAATGGCTGAAAGCATCGGCGCAAAAGCTACTGAAATGATCATTACAAGTGGTGGGACAGAAAGTGATAATACAGCAATTTTAAAAACAGCTGAACGTTTTGCAGATCGTGGAAAACATATTATTACAACACAGATAGAACATCCTGCTGTTTTAAATCCGATGGAATATTTAGAAACAAAAGGATTTGAAGTGACGTATTTGCCTGTCGATGAAAAAGGAAAAATTACAGTAGAACAGATAAAAGAAGCAATTCGTCCGGATACTATTCTCCTTTCAATTATGTATGGTAATAATGAAGTAGGTTCTATTCTACCTATCCAAGAAATCGGCGCATATTTAAAAGAACTAGATCAAAACATTGTCTTCCATACAGATGCTGTTCAAGCTTATGGCACAATGGAAATAGATGTGGAAGCACTAAACGTGGATTTATTGAGTGTTTCAGCACATAAAATGAATGGTCCAAAAGGAATCGGTTTTTTATATGTTAGAGATGGAATAAATATTCCGAGTTTATTATTAGGTGGCGATCAAGAAAATAAACATCGAGCAGGAACTGAAAATATTCCCGCTATCTTAGCTTTTCAAAAAGCTATTGAAATTCATCAAGAAAATAAAGAAAAATATTACAACCATCTAATGAAATTGAAAAAGACTTTTATTCAATTAATGGATGAAGCTGAAGTAGAGTATTCAGTAAATGGTGATATTGATCATTCGCTACCACATGTCTTAAGTCTATGCATTCCAGCAGTACGCTCAGATATGCTACTGATTCAAATGGATTTGAGAGGCGTCGCATTATCGGCAGGTTCGGCTTGTACGGCAGGTACAATTGAACCAAGTCATGTTTTAACTGCAATGTTTGGTGAAGATGCTATCGAAATTGACCATACTATACGTTTTAGTTTTGGTGTCGGAACGACAGAGACTGAAATTGAAAAAACAGTTGAAATTCTAAAAGAAGTAACAAAAAAATAAAGTTCATTCATTCGATTGTACACTGATCCCGTATAGCTTTTTTCTACAAATTATGATATATTGATAATGAATTAAAGAGAGAGGAGTTTTCAAATGACCCAGTCAAATGAAGCATCCTTGCCGGGAAGCAAACAAAAATACGGTGTACATCCAGATGCAAAACGATATACTATGCGTGATAATGCATTTATCGAAACAAAGAATGGTAACTTTCAGTATGAGCGTGTACTGTCTACTCAGCCTGGTTTAAAGACAGCGCCTTTACTAAAAGTTACTGTTTCCAAAGATTTTTCCAATTTAAAACTATCAACTGTTGCTGCAAATGGCATTAAAAAAGTCAATTTGTATGCAAATGATCAGATGACAGAAGCTCGAGAATTAGCTGAGTTTTATTTGGAAGACTTTGTGAAAGAACGTGTGCTTGAAAAAGTATGAATGAATGACTAATAACAGTTAAATATTCAATCATATAAAACTCTGGATAAATTTTATCCTGAGTTTTTATTTTTGAAAAAAACATTCAAAGAATAGACATTAAGTCGTGAGGTGAAAAATATTGAATTTACTAAATGAAATTAAAAATAATAATTTAGTCGAGTTATTTATCAATGGTAACTTTGGTTTAGAAAAAGAAGGACTTCGTGCAGAAAGTCCGGCGAATTTAGCGACATCAATGCATCCGGAATCTTTAGGAAACCGAGAAGTAAATCCACATATCAAAACAGATTATGGAGAATCTCAACCTGAAATTATTACACCCCCTTTGGCACCATATTCAAGAGCACATGATTGGTTACAAACCTTAAGTTATGTTTTGATGGCAAACTTACCAGAAGATGAGTATATGTGGCCTTTCAGTGTCCCTTGTCAATTACCAGAAGATGATCGTTTAATCAATATTTCTCAAACCTCAAATCCAGAGTTGGAAGAATATCGATTATATACGGCTTCCAAATACGGAAAAAAGCGCCAACTAGTAAACGGTATTCATATCAATTATTCTTTTGATCGAGCGTTTTTAGATGAGCTTTTCGAAAAGCAAACGGAATTTGAAACCGTTGAAGCTTTACGTGATGAACTCTATTTAAAACTAGCGAGTAATTTTTTACGTTACCAATGGTTGCTAGTGTATCTATTTGGGGCAACACCTGTAGCAGAAGACAACTTTTTCACAGGTCCATTTTTTAAAGATAAAGAATTACCAAAAGAGCCGATGCGCAGTTTAAGAAACAGCAAGTTCGGTTTTACAAATGATCCTAAAGTTATCGTACGTTACGATTCTGTTGAAAATTATGCAGGAGACTTACAAGAAGCAGTCTTAACAGGAAATTTACGAAAAGAACGTGAATACTATGGCTCTGTCCGCTTACGTGGAATTGTTAAAGATTCTATTAGTTTATTAGAAGATGGTATTCAATATTTAGAAATGCGTTCTTTTGATAATGATCCTTTCGAAGTTTCGGGAATATCAAGTGAAACCTTACAATTTATTCATTTGTTTTTTTTGACAATGCTTTGCTTGCCTGAAAAAGTTACAGCTCCTGAAACAGAAAAAGGAAATGACTTAACTAAACAAGTAGCGAATGAACATCCTTTTTCAAACACAGCATTAGCGGATGAAGGCTACTGGCTTCTTGGTCAAATGCAATATGTCATTACAACTTTAGAACTTTCTTATGACTACGCAGAACTAGTGAATCAAGCAGCAGAAGCTTTAAAACATCCTGAAAAAACCATTGCCGGAAGAATTACAATGCTCTTAGATAGTGGAAGCTCGTTGCTTGCGATGGGTGAAGA
>Ga0209487_1004681_pt1 | contig 10423 bp, 9 predicted proteins | sample Poulit2012_FD_187524 | JGI IMG/M metagenome (GOLD analysis project Ga0209487, IMG submission 187524) | Agricultural soil microbial communities from Georgia to study Nitrogen management - Poultry litter 2012 (SPAdes) (version 2) | ecosystem: Environmental > Terrestrial > Soil > Agricultural land... | reverse complement strand
GCGGTGATGCCAGCTGCGGTGGGCGTTGATATCGGTTGTGGGATGACCGCTGTGCAAACGCAGTTTAAATACACTGACCTACCCTCGAATCTGACGAAATTACGTGAAGAAATCGAACGCAGTATTCCGGTTTCGGCAGGACGTTATAACCGCAAAATTCTGCCCAGTGCAGCCCCACGGGTGGATGAACTTGAAGAATTGGCTTTAGCAAAAAATTTTGACCCAGACACATTCGATAAAAACTGGCGTCTGCAACTTGGCACATTGGGTGGCGGTAACCATTTTATTGAGATATGCCTTGATGAAACCGATAAAGTATGGACGTTTTTGCACTCCGGATCACGGGGGATTGGAAACAAAATAGCCCAGTACCACATTGATACGGCCAAAAATCTGCGGCACCAAGCTGGCGATCAACTACCGCATCCGGATCTTGCCTGGTTAACAGAGGGGACCGACCAGTTTGATCGGTACATTGCACAGTTGCGGTGGGCTCAGCATTTTGCCCTATTGAATCGTGAAGAAATGATGTACCGCGTCAACAATCAGTTGGGTCGCTGGGCAGGAGAACCAGTGCAAAGTGTCCAACACATCAATTCGCACCATAACTTCACCGAACAAGAAGAACACTTCGGTAAAAAGGTCTGGGTTACCCGCAAAGGCGCCATCCGAGCACGCCGCAATGACATGGCGGCAATCCCCGGATCAATGGGAGCAGCCTCCTATATTGTCGAAGGTCAAGGTAATTCTGACTCATTAGATTCAGCGCCGCATGGCGCAGGTCGTCAATACTCCCGACGAGCAGCACGGCGGAACTTCACTCAACAGGACCTACGCGATGCGATGGTGGGCATCGAATACCGCGACACCGCAAAGTTCATTGACGAAATTCCGCAAGCGTATAAGCCCATCGACCAAGTAATGCAGGATTCCAGAGAGCTCGTTACGATCCGCCACACCTTGCGCCAAATCGTAAACGTCAAAGGTGAATAGCTTGGTTGGTGGATAATAGAAAACATGTCTTGGATGAGCGATAACCCTTTTAGCACCGGTTCCCGGCTGTACCAACGGGTGCTCATTACTGGCATGATTATCCTAGGCACCGGTTTTATTATCGCCGTAATCGGTGGTATCACTGCCACTCGGCAGGTCTCGATTATCGCAGCGGTAATTATTGGTATCGGCCTGGTAACACATGTGGTTGCCCAACTGATCCGATACGCTGAACGTCGTAAAGAACTCCGCGAAAATTTAGAAGCCGACCGTAGAGGTCGCCAACAGCGTGGAAAGGACAAAACATGACTGTTGACATCACTGGCCGAGAATATCCCGGCGTTGGCCCCTATCAGGTCGGCAGCGAAGACATCCGTAATTTCGCAGCCGCCGTGAAAAATACACACGAATACCATAATGATGTCGATGCAGCCCGCGCTGCCGGTCATAAAGCCTTGGTGGCGCCACCAACCTATCTGGTAACTATCGCGCAGCGCGCTGAAGCTCTCGTGGTTCACGATCCTGACGCTAAAGTCGACTTTTCCCGTGTGGTACACGCTGACCAACGATTTACCTACCACCGCCCTGTGGTGGGCGGCGATGAATTATTTGCTCAACCGACGGTTACTTCGGTCAAAGAGGTCGCCGGCAATAGATTAATCACTACTCAAACGGAAATTTCTAATGCCAAACGTGCGCCCGTAGCCACCGTTATTTCCACGCTACTGGTCCGTGGATAAGGAGTGTTTTCATGCCTGCTATCGAACAACTTAGCAAAGGCGAAGTCATCGCCACCCGAACTATCGACATTAATCGTGCAGACCTCATCCGATATGCCGGAGCTTCTCAAGACTTTAACCCCATACACTGGTCTGATGCGACCGCAAAGCAGGCCGAACTGCCCGGGGTGATCGCCCACGGCATGCTCAGTATGGGATTAGCTGTGGACCTGATAACCCAATGGGCCGATGATCCAACGGCGATCATCGATTACCAGACTCGGTTTTCTGCGATGGTTCCGGTTGAAGAGACCACTCATAGTGCCGACCCGGCTCAACCGTTCGATAATCCAAACCCAGGGGCACAACTGGAAGTCACGGCAACTATCGGAGATATTAATGAAGATACCAACGTCGTGCGCATTGATCTCACGGTGACTAACCCCAATGACGACAACGCTCGAGTACTGACTCGAGCCCGAGCAATGGTGCAACTTTAACCTCATGCCCGAAAACTTGCTGGCAAACCACACCACCGCGCGCGTCGGTGGCCCCGCTACTACCTGGATTGTTGCCTCAACAGAGGACCAACTCATAACTGCTATAGCCGACACCGATACAGCCAAGACTCCACTGCTCGTGCTAGCCGGCGGGTCGAACATGTTGGTAGCCGATGATGGGTTTCCTGGAACGGTAGTACGCATTGCTACCAACGGCATTGAAGTTTTGGAATCTACCCCGGCTGATGTCCATATCAGAATTGCCGCCGGTCAGCACTGGGATGCTGTAGTCGAATGGTCGGTGGCCCAGGGGCTTAGCGGCATTGAAGCGTTATCGGGTATTCCGGGTTCCACAGGTGCCACACCGGTACAAAACGTGGGTGCATATGGGTCTGATATCTCGCAAACGCTAATCAGTATTCGGGCCTGGGACCGCCAAGCCCACCGGATCGTAGAATTCGGTGCCAATGAACTGGAGTTTGGCTACCGGGATTCAGTGATTAAACGCAGTATCGTATCTTCTGGTGAAGATTTCTTTAACGCTTCGCCGCGGTGGATTGTGTTATCGGTAGATTTACGCCTTACCAAAACCGGACAAACCGCCCCCGTACGCTATACACAGTTAGCTAAGGCACTCAACGTTGAACTTGGCGCTACCGCTCCGTTGGAGCACATTCGTCAAACCGTCCTTAGGTTGCGTGCCAGCAAGGGCATGGTCTTAGATGCCGCAGATTACGATACTTGGTCGACCGGATCATTTTTCACCAACCCGATCGTGCCAGTTACTATAGCCGATACATTGCCCGAGAATGCACCTCGTTTTGCCCATGCTGAGGCCAACGGTAAATGTAAAATGGTAAAGCTCTCGGCTGCCTGGCTTATCGATCAGGCAGGCTATCATAAAGGGTTCGGACTTAACGGCGAACCAGACACCACTGGCCGTGCTGGCCTTTCGACCAAACACACCTTGGCATTAACCAACCGCGGGGATGCCACGGCAAAAGACCTCATACATATTGCCACCCTGGTGCGTGACGGGGTCGAGCGCCAATGGGGGATCACCTTGGTGCCGGAGCCTGTGTTAGTTGGGATACAACTGGGTGACTAACCCGCACGTCAAGTTGCAATGCAGTCAACTGCCTTGGCAAGATAACACCGTATTTTGAATCCCTCTAGGGTTGGGCACTGATAATCTCAGCGCACAGAGCTAGTATGTCGTGCCCCGGAAACGGACGGTTTTTTGACAACGGTAACAAGGCCTACTGCGCGGGTTGCTCAACATGTGCCGAAGCGGCGGTACCGCCCGGACCTCCACGGTATCCGCGGTCTGGCCATCGTCGGCGTGGTTGTATTCCATTTATTTGGAAACGGACGCGTTTCCGGCGGAATTGATGTTTTTCTGACCGTCTCTGGGTTCCTATTCACCGCGATGCTGTTGCGCGAGGCCACTGAGAACGATGGCAAGATCAATTTCCTACGTTACTTTGGGCGACTATTTCGAAGGATTTTTGCTCCCGCCGCCGTTGTTGTCATAACTGTCACGATTGCGGCATTCGTAATCTTGCCCTATACGCAGCACCCCCAAATGCTGCGCGAAGCTGTCGCCTCACTGCTGTACTATGAGAACTTTGAGCTGATCAACTCGCAGCTCTCCTATGACGCAGCGGGGCCCGAAACCTCTGCATTCCAACACTTTTGGTCGTTATCTGTACAAGGCCAGTTTTATTTGGTCATCCCGTTAGTCGTCCTCGTGTTGGTTTGGATTGCACGAAAACGAAATCAGCCAGCTGTTTTCTGGGTCGCAATAGTTTTAGCCATAACATTGGTAGCGTCCATGGCTTGGGCAGTGATCTATGGTACGAACCTGCAAGATGAGGCATATTTGGCCACAACCACCAGACTATGGCAGTTAGCTTTTGGTGGGCTGATGGCACTGAGTATTGACCATCTTCGGTTAGCCAAGGGTCTGCGGTTAATCATGGGCTGGGTGGGCCTAATGATGGTGCTATCCACCGGCCTGATATTTGACGGCGGACAACAATTTCCTGGACCTTTGGCCTTATGGCCGCTGTTAGGGCTGGCTTTTGTACTGTTCGCGGCGCCGCAAGAGGGCGCTGCTGAAACTGGCTCGGTGACACAGCTGCTCAACAACCGGGTTTTTAGTTGGATTGGTGACTACTCCTATGCCTTGTACCTATGGCATTGGCCCTTGCTGATTTTTTATCTCGCTATACGGGACCGTGAAGCAGTCGGAGTCTTAGGCGCTGCAGTGGTATTGGCAGTGGCAGTTATTCTAGCGGTCTTGTTGAACACGCTTGTAGAGCGGCCGTTACAATCCTGGGGCCGACAAGCTGGTGGTCAAAAAGCAGATATCGTGCCGCTTGCTATGGGACTAGTTGTCATGCTGGTCTTTAGTAACGTGGTGGCCAATGCTCTGCTGGCCAGCCAACAGGAAGCCCAACAACATCAAGACAGCCAGTTTGCTTTGGACCCAGAGCAATACCCCGGTGCACGATCAACCTTAGAAGACGGGCCCGATGTTCCAGAAGTCGAAAATTTTGCTCCAAGTGTTGAAGAACTGGCTCAAGTAGAACAGGAATACATCACCCGGAATTGTCGCCAAGCAGGTGAAAACGCCCCTGGAAGTGATGAAGTAACGCTCTGTGAAGATCCGGAAGCGCCCGAAAACCCATCAAAAACCATAGTGCTAGCTCCTGACTCACACGCGGGCCATTGGGAGCAGACCTTCCGTGAATTAGGACGAGAGCATAACTGGGAAGTTATCTTGGCCATCAAATCGGGATGTAACTTCTCGGGGACACCTGGTAAACCAGGCAATGATTATTGTCATAAATGGAACGACAATTTCATGGACTGGCTCGAAACCCAAGACGTTGACTTGTTGGTCACTCCCGGTACGCGAAATTGGGGCCGTCCAGGTTCAGAGAAAATTGCCGAAGGCGCGGAACAGCGGTGGGAACAAATAGCAGAACGCGATACCCCGTTGCTTCTGCTTCGCGGTCTGATTCGACCAAGCACGCATGAAACCCGTGACTGTTTGGCAGCCGATAAAGCGCCAGAGGCCTGTGGTGGGATTGCCGGAGACGCACATGAACCTAATCCAATAGAAACTATGGACCTACCGGATACAACGAAAACCTTGGATATGAATCCGTATCTCTGTCCTCAGGTTGGCGAAGGACGAGACGCTACGTGTTCTGCTGTTGTCGGTAACGTAGTCGTCTGGTACGACAACTCGCATATGACACCGCAGTATGCCACCACATTGGCCCCGATTATGGAAGAACAACTACAAGAGCTCTACCCACAACTATTTGACGCATAGTTTGGCATAATTCATGCCGCACGTGCTTTGCCCTTATCACCACCGCGGCACCACGTGTGACAATATTGGTTCGAATCAGACCTATCTGAAGGAGTAAGCATGACGGAACCTGATGAACCCAATTCACGCCAACCCCAGGGTGCCCCAGCGGCCTTGATCAATGGGCTGTCGATTTTGGAATCGTTTTCTATCAAACGGCCCTCACTAGGGGTCACGGAGATCTCAGAGATCGTTGGGTTACATAAATCCACGGTTTCGCGTATGCTCAATGGCCTGGCAGAACTGGGCTACGTGCGGCGAGAACAAACTGGGGGACGCTACCGGTTAGGTCTGAGCGTATTAGAACTAGCGGCACCGTTGTTGGCCGATCTTGATATTCGTGCTGCTGGTCTTGAACACTTAGAATACTTAACAGAGGTCACTGGCGAAACTTCGGCTTTAGGAGTCTGGGGAGAGGGTGGCACGATTGTCGTAGAACAAGTTGCCAGCCCGCATCAGGTTCGGCATACGCAGCCCATAGGGAATCGCTACAATATGTGGCAATCCTCGTCAGTACGAGTCATGCTGGCATATCAGCCCCTCAAAGCCGTGCATCAGCTTATAGAAACCGGAAAAATTCTTGTTCCGGCAGAAGACGTAACCCATGAAACAGTCGAAGCTGAGCTCGAAAAAATTCGGCACAACGGTTATGCCATAAACCAAGGAGGCACAACTCCAGAAGAGTTCGGTGTTTCCGCCGTGGTTCGTGACCTACGGGGGACTGCAACTGGCTGTGTGATTCTGTCAGCCCCGACATCGCGGGTTCAGCATAAAGACTCTGCGCGAGACCTGCAACAAGCGGTGATACAAACAGCTCGAGACATTTCAGCACGATTGGGTGCTCCGATGCCAGCACAAAACGAAACCGGGGCATGACTATCGAGTCATGCCCCACTGTCTGGTTGAGCTGTTGAGCCGGGCCAGAGTCCTAGTAATTTGTTAAACCAGCGTTTTGAGTTTCGCCGCCTTTGGTTTTGAGGGTTTCACTTTGCTATCTGCTGGCAAAACCGGAATTGATGAGGTAATCGGTTCGTCATCAACTCCGACTCCTAGAGCACGTCCGGCAGTTTCTGGCAGCAATATCGTGGCGACAAAGGCGCCAGCTGCGATAACTGTCAAATAGATCGCCGGTGAGATCGGATTGCCGGTGACATCGATCAACCACGTAGCAACATACGGTGCGGTACCTCCGAATAACGCATAAGACACGTTATAAGTGACGCCTGATGCCGTGTAGCGAACACGGGTAGGAAAGACTTCGGTGAGCAAAACTGCTGTGACCACGTTGGCTGCGACTGTACCGAACATAATAATCAGCTGGCCAATAAGCGCGGTAGTGAATGTGGCTCCAGCGGCAATCATGTAGCCAGGAATGGCGGTGGCGGCCAGTAGGATGGCCGAAGCATACATGGTCTTGCGCCGTCCAAATCTGTCACAAATAATCCCTGCAAACGGGGCTGTTATAGCAGCAAGGGTCAGCACGATCACGTTAGATGCTAGGACTGGCACGGTGCCTAGCTGCACGACTTCGCGTAGGAAAGTCGTCATGTAGGTTGAAAAGATATAAAAGCTTAGCGCAGTCAAGGAAATGTACCCCGTCAGAATTGCCATGGGGCGTGCCTGGGTGGCAATGGTAGACCGCAGAGGCGCGTGGTCGGTGATGTTATCTTTGGAAACGTCTTGGAACATGGGCGATTCACCCAAACTACGGCGAACCCAAAACGCAATGAGTCCCAGGGGAGCGGCAATAAGAAATGGTATGCGCCAGCCCCACTGTTGCATAGCAACTTCCCCTAGTCCGGTGGTCAATAAGTAAGACAATAAGGCCGCCGCAGCAAAGGCTGCAAACGTTGCAGTTGGCATGGCAGAGCCCCAAAGCGCACGCTGTTGTGGTGGTGCATGTTCGATCACATAGGTGACCGCACCAGCGTATTCTCCGCCGGCAGATAAGCCTTGCAAGCAACGAGCGGCAGTTAAGAGCACAGCCGCCCAAATACCGATGTGTTCGTAACTGGGTAGGAGACCGATCGCTGCAGTGGACCCCGACATTAGCAGTACGGTCAATATCAGGACCGACTTGCGTCCAATCCGATCGCCGAGCATCCCGAAGAATGCACCGCCGACAGGACGCAGAGCAAATGCAACCGCGAAGATCGCAAAGGTTTGTAGTAACGCCACAGCACCATGTGATTCAGGAAAGAATGTACTGGCAATGATTGTTGCCATAAAGCCATATACGGCAAAATCAAACCATTCGACAACGGTTCCTGCGAAACCGGCAAACGTTACTTGGCGTAGCATTTTCGGTGAGACTTCTGCAGTCGGGGATTGGTTTTCTATGGGAGTTGAGTCGCTGGCATTCATGAAGGACTCCAATGTTGGGGAAACCAGGGGACATAGTTTATTCGGTCGTACTAAACTGTAAGTAAGAAACACACATGGGTTTGTCGAAGCTGAAAATACCGGCTTCGACAAACCCATGAAATTCAATCAACCCAGCAGCGTATCAGAGCGCCTAGCTGCTGACCTGCTGTTTGGCTGGCAAAGAAGTGGTTGGTATGGTGTCTTCGAAGTTTGGTAGTTCGTTGAGATAGTCGACGACGCTTTCAAGCGATTCTACGTCGCCGAATTTGGAGTCCATGTCGAACAGGTTGTACGCAACTACGCCTGGCACACGGTCACCTACAGCTTCTTTGACTACGATTGGCCGGAAACCTTCAGCTACGGCATCTTCTACAGTGTGGCGTACACATGCTGTTGCGGTAACGCCGGTGACAATGAGGGTGTCGATGCGATTCGCGGTGAGGAACTGATTGAGGTTGGTGCCTGGGAATGCCGAAGCACGTTTTTTCTTGATAACCAGTTCGCCTTCTAGTGGTGCGATTCGTGAGTCGATATCTGCAGCACCGGTGGAGGCATCAAGAGTTTCCAAGGGGATCTTCTGGCCCCATAGGCCCATATCGGATGCGAGGTTGTCGTCAAGAACATCGTAGGCAGTGGTAATGAAAATGACTGGGACACCTTTGGCGCGTGCTGCGGCGTTGAGGTCTTGGCAAGCAGGGATGATGGTATCCATGTTCTCGCAGGAGAAGGAGTGACCCGGGCGGGTCCAAGCGTTGGCCATATCGATGTGAATGACGGCTGGGCGGGTTCCGTAACCGACGCGACGCTTGAAACCACGATCTTCGTAGAGCTCGGTGCCTGCTTCAAAGATTTTCTCCAGGACCGTTTCCATTTCTTGTTCGAGGGCCTTGTATTGTTCGTTAGCCATTTCAATCTCCTTTGTAGTGTGACCCGCAACACGTAGTTGCTGTATCAACAATATAGTTGTCTACTTAGCAACATGCAAGAGTTTCGATAAAATTTCCGAAACCCGCCGTGCGCACCGTTATGGAAAGAAGCCATACCTAAAGTCAGAGCTGAATGGGTCCTTGGACCGGGACTGGTGCTAACCGTAGCGAAACAGAAACGGCGTCTGTTCAACACCGAAGTGAATTGGACAGACGCCGAATGGCATTGTGTGCTAGTTACTTAGTGGCTACTTCAGCCTCCGAGCGTTCCAGCGCTTCGCGCTTTTTGCGGAAATATACCTGGCGACGAATAATCGCGACTGTTTCGCCTTGCTCGTCGGTGATCTCTACATCGAACCAGTGTAGATATTTGTCGCCGTTAGCCGTCTTGGAGCGAATCAGCTGCCAGGTTTCTTCAGAGACCTGTATCTCGGCAGTGATTTTGCCCTTGCCGGGTTTGATGAACTGGGCCTCCACACCGACGTCCCAAACCAGGTACTCTTTGCCCAGCCCATAGACCCCAGCGAACATAAAAAACGGGTCGGTCATCGATAACATAGTGCCCCCAAATGCTGTGCCCACTAGGTTCCTTGTGAAGATATTGGGCTTATGGGACACGATCGCGTGAGAAGCATCCTCAGAAATATATTCCGGTTTGATACCAGCGCCGAAATAGGGCGGCCAGTACCGCATAAACCGTTCTAAGAACTTTGGGCCGATTCGCATCGATGCGTACGTCGGAATTTTGAATTTAGGAAGCTTCAAACCTGTACTCCTTGGCTAAGACTGGCGCTTCTGTAGGCCAGGTCAGTTGGTGATATGCATAGCTGTGTTCTACTTTAGGACACAGCTATGGGCTCCCATGCTTTAGGAAGGGTCTGTAAGCCACCAAATGCTGACCAGAAGTTATGCATTGGAGGCCACTATTGACCCGAGGATAAGCTGTCGGGCATACCGTTGGGGCTCACATAAGTCCGCTACTATACGGTACCGCCTGCTAAGCCATCTGCCTTAGTGCCAAGAAATTGCCTCGTCTCTTTAGCACTAGGTGCAAAACCATACATACAGCTCAGGGGCCTTTTGGCTAGCCTGCATGTTTGGCGTCTGCCTTAGCGGAGCGTTTTTGCCGTTTAGGCTTTTCTTCGGACCCTTGGTCGTCGTCCTGACGTTTCGTCTCGGGGCGATGGGCTTTAATCGAAACCACGATCACCACGGCGACAAGTCCAAGTAGCCCGATAAGTAGCCACGCTGCTATCGGTAATAGCACTCCGGCGGTATCAAATGGGCCACCAGCAATCAGTGAGCGCAGTCCGTCGACCGAGTGGGTAATCGGTAGCCACGAGTGGAGGCGCTGTAAAAACTCCGGAGCAGTCTCAATGGGGTATGTACCGCCAGCTGCTGATAGTTGTAGAACGATCATCACCAGCGCAATGAAGCGCCCGGGAGGGCCCAGGGCGGCGATAAGCATCTGGTTAATCATAAAGAACGTGAGGCTGGCGAAGAAGCTCAGAGCATATACCCCAGCAGTATCTGCCA
>Ga0209487_1004680_pt1 | contig 10423 bp, 11 predicted proteins | sample Poulit2012_FD_187524 | JGI IMG/M metagenome (GOLD analysis project Ga0209487, IMG submission 187524) | Agricultural soil microbial communities from Georgia to study Nitrogen management - Poultry litter 2012 (SPAdes) (version 2) | ecosystem: Environmental > Terrestrial > Soil > Agricultural land... | reverse complement strand
GTTCACCGATGACGTCGCTGGCGCGGGAGGTGCCGTCGTGCAATCGATACCGGATGACCACGCGCGCGCCGAGATCGGCCGACGACAACGATGACTGCGGCCGATCCGTCGGCACGGGGGACCCCCTCCGTTGTCTCGCGCTGCTGGTGTTGGCGATACTAGGAGATACCCGCTGACAACCCGTGGGTACAGATGAGGAGGACCGGCCGTGACTTATACCATCGCTCAGCCCTGCGTCGATCTGAAGGACCTCGGTTGCGTTGAGGAGTGCCCGGTCGACTGCATCTACGAGGGCGAGCGGATGTTGTACATCCACCCGGACGAGTGCGTTGACTGTGGTGCCTGTGAGCCGGTGTGCCCGGTCGAGGCCATTTTCTACGAGGACGACGTGCCGGACGAGTGGGAGGAGTACACGCCCATCAACGCGGAGTTCTTCGACGACATCGGCTCCCCAGGGGGTGCGGCCAAGTTGGGGCCGATCGCCAAGGACCACCCGAAGGTGGCGGCACTGGCGCAGCAGGAGCACGACGAGGCCTGAACGAACGCACCGGAGAAACCGGACGAGCGGACACGGAACCCCGACGATGCGGCGCCCGTCGTTACCCGACTTCCCGTGGGACGCACTGGTCCCGTACCACCGCCGTGCTGGTGAATACCCCGGTGGAGCGGTGGACCTGTCCATCGGTACTCCGGTCGATCCGACCCCGGCAGTGGTGCAGCAGGCCATGCTCTCGGCGACCGATGCGCCCGGGTACCCGGCCACCGCGGGCACCCCCGCCCTGCGCGAGGCGGCAAGCACGTGGCTCGAGCGACGGTTCGGGCTGACCGGCATCGATCCGGACGCGATCCTGCCCACGATCGGCTCGAAGGAGTTGGTGGTCTGGCTGCCGACGCTGCTGGGTGCCGGTCCGGGTGACGTCGTCGTCTATCCCGAGTTGGCCTACCCCAGTTATGACGTCGGCGCCCGGTTGGCCGGCGCCGAGCCCGTCGCGGCCGACGGCGTCACGGCGCTGGGCCCGCGACGGGTCTCGCTCATCTGGGTCAACTCGCCGGCCAATCCGCATGGTCAGGTGCTGCCCACCGAGCACCTGGCCAAGGTCGTGGCCTGGGCACGTGAGCGCGGCACAGTGGTGGCCTCGGACGAGTGCTACCTGGAGTTCGGCTGGGAATCGGCACCGGTCTCGGTGCTCGACCCCACGGTCAACGGAGGGTCGACCGAGGGCGTACTGGCGGTGCACTCGCTCTCCAAGCGGTCCAACCTCGCGGGCTATCGCGCCGGGTTCGTCGCCGGCGACCCGGCCCTTGTGGCTGACCTGCTGCAGGTGCGCAAGCACGCCGGCATGATGGTGCCGGCCCCGGTGCAGGCGGCCATGGTGGCCGCGCTGAACGACGACGAGCACGTCGACGCCCAGCGCCAGCGCTATGCCCGGCGTCGGGACCTACTCCGTCCTGCACTGGAACGCGCCGGGTTTCGGATCGAGCACTCCCAGGGCGGGCTGTACCTGTGGGGCACGCGGGACGAACCGTGCTGGCAGACCATGGCCTGGCTCGCCGAGCGGGGGATCGTCGTCGCTCCGGGCGATTTCTACGGAGCGGCCGGCGCAGCGCATGTCCGGATCGCGATGACCGCGACCGACGAGCACGTGGTGGAGGCCGCATCCCGGCTGGATGCCGGATGAGGGTCGAGGTCGACCTGCCTCAGGTCCGGGGGCCCTGGGTGCGGTTCTCCTGGCGACAGGATGCTCCCAACCCACGTCAGCGTCGCAACCATTGGTCGATCATCTATCCCGGAGTGCCTCTGGGGCAGGTGGCGCCCGAGTTGTTGGTCGAGGTCTTCCTGGCCATGCAGCTTCCGGCGTTTCTGGGAACGACCGGGCCGGTCGACGTCCGGTTGCCGCTGCCGATGCCGCAGCCGGTTCTCGACTGGTGGCGGCACTATCACGCGGCCGAGAGGGTCCGGCTCGGTCCGGCCAGCAGCGCGAGCGGTTACCGCCCGCTGCGCCCCGCACGCGGGTTGGGCGCTCGTGTGTCAGGCGGGGGACGGCGTGAGCGGGTCGCGATCACCTTCGGTGGCGGGAAGGACTCGACGCTGGCCGCCGAAGCAGTCATCGACGACGTCGGCGCGCAGAATGTGGTGCTGTTGCATGGCATCAACCCGTTCACGCTGCGTCGAAGCGCGCTGCCGTCGGGAGCGTTACGCAGCCGGCGCACGATCCTCGCCCCATACCGGCGCCGCGGCGTACGGACCGCCACGATGCTCACCGACTTCCTGGGTAATCTGACCAGGGATCGAACGGCCCGCCCCGGGGTGGCCCTCTATCTCACCGCTGGACTGCCGGCGCTGTTGTATCACGGCTGTACCGAGGTGACGGTCAGCCACACCGCCGGCGGTTACGTCGTGCGACGCCACCCGGACGGATCACCGCGGTGGATGAATGCGCAGCACCGCCCGGAGTCGCTCGAGGCCCTGGGCGCGTACTACGCCGACGTGCTCGGTGTGGACCTGCGTCCGAGCTCGACCCACTTCCCGATCTCGGAGTTCGTCTCCTTTGCCACCCTGCGGCATCAGTACCCGCGCGCCTTCGGCCAGATGGTCATGTGCATGCGGGCTACCAAGGCGTCCCAACGGTGGTGCCTGGACTGCAAGAAGTGCGCAGAGTACGCCCTGTTCGGGCTGGCGCTCGGCCATGTCGACCCGGACTTCGACTACGACACATTCCTGTCCGGCTCGGCGTACGTGGCCGGTCTGGTGACACACGTCCAGCAGTCGCGCCAGGACGGTGTGCGCGGCAACGTGCCGTGGGCGCCGGCCGTCGGCACCCGTACGCACATCGCGGCGCTGTACCACGCGGTGCACCTGCTCGACCCGGCACTGGTGGCCGACCGGTTAGGGCCGGAGGCGGCGCGGGCGCTGGAGATCGTGCGCGACGGGTTCGGGCAGCAGCCGTACTCGGCGGTGGACGTCGTGCCCGAAGCCGCCGCACGGCGGGCGACCTCGCGCCCGGCGCATGCGGTGCTCGCCGCAGCCCAACGCCGGGGAACCCCGGTCGTGACCGAGATGCCCGACGGGTTGCTCGACGGCGACGAACCGGCGGACATGCGCTACGACGAGATGATGCCGCCCATCGTCCCGCATGGCTGAGCCGACACTGGGGCTATAGCGACAGTAGCGGCTCAACCATGCGAGTCGGGGACGGCGTTAGCCGCTCGTGCGGGTGCTGAGTGTGACCTCGTCGTCGGCGCACGTCACCGTCGCCGATTGGTTCGCACCCTCGAATGTGGTGCCCGAACCGTCGTCGGCCGTAGACGCGTCCGGGAAGGCGGCGGCGTAGTAGTCGGTGACCGTCTCGCACAGGCCGGTGGCGGTTCCGCGGTCGGCGAGCACCAACTCCATCGCCGTCTCCTCGCCCCGGCTCCACACGCCCACTTCGCCGCCTGCCCAGGCGCTGACCCGCTCGAGCGGATCGGACAGGGCAGCGTCGGTGTTACCGCCGGGCGCCTCGAGCAGGAACAGCAGGTCAGCGGCGCCGAAGGTGTCCCGCGTGACGTTCTCCCACCCAGACGGGCCGCTGGGGTCGGTGACGTCGACCGCCTGCTCACCGTCGCGGTAGCGGTCCGGGAACAGGATCTGCGCCGAGGTGGTGGGCAGGTTCTCGTACGTCTGGTTCACCGCGTCCCAGCCACCCTCGGTGTAGATGTCGCAGCTGAACGCCATCCCCTCCATGTACGGGAACTGCAGGGAGCGGCTGACGTAGTGCGGCATGTCCGCCATGGCCTGCGTGCTGACGTCGGACTCTGACTGCAGACCCAGCAACTCCGACATCGGCAGGTGCTCGGCGACGAAGCGCTGGCTGTACAGCGAGGCGTCGCCCTCGACCACGTTCAGCGCCGCATAGGCCGCGTCGCTGCCTGCGGACTCTTCCACCTCGACCGTGTCCGGCAGTCCGTGGGCGGCATCCGTGGCCGCGTGCACCAACTCGTGCGCGGTGATGTATGCACCGAGACCGTCCATCTCCTCCGAGCCGATCACCAGTTCCTCGGTCTCGGGGTCGTAGTAGCCGGCGACCCCGGCGTCCAGTGCATCCAACTGGGTCTGCGCCAGGTCGGTGCCGGGTTCGATGGCCCCGAGGGCGGTGAGCATACGGGTATCGGCGGCGACGTCGTCGGCGTTCAGCTCCTGCTGCGTCTGCTCGACGGCGCGCCGGGAGACCTCGTCGGCGCTGACGTACTCGATGTCCAGATCCGAGGCCACCGGCACGCCGCGCTCCTCGCCGACGATCTGTCCGATCGCGGCCACCTGCTCCTCGATCGTCCCATCCGGTATGGACCCGTCCTGCTCGCCAGTGCCCCCGCCGTCGGGGGAGAGGCAGGACATGATCTGCGGATCCAGCGGGTTGACCGTGCCCATCGAGGAACTGCCGCCGCCGAGCAGGTCCTCCAAGCCTCCGTCCGCACCCGAGCCACCGAGCAGGTCACCCAGATCGCCCAGCAGGTCAGTCAGCCCACCCGACTGGGCATCGGCCTGCGTCTGGTCGAGTTCCTCGCGCAGCGAGGCCAGCTCATCCCGGATCTCCTGGTTGCGCTGGTCCGTGAGGATATACGTCGTGACCGACACCACGAGGCTGAGCACGGCCACCACGGCCGTGACGATGATCCACGGGGTCGCTGAGTTTCGTGGGGTACCCATCGAGCAGCCACGGTAGTACGGCAGGTGGAACGGTCGAGTCCTGGCGACACCACGGCGGGCCGGGCAAGCCCTGTACGAGCTAGCCCGGCCCGCCTACCGTTGAGCCATGGATGCCGACGTGGTCTGGCACCATCGAGCCCCCGCTCCACCGCTGCGGGGGCTGATCGACGGTTACCAGGGATACCGGATCGTGGGTCAGCCACCCGCCCTACACCGGGGGCTGCCGTCGCGGCACATGACGTTCATCATCAGCATCGGCGACCCGATCAACGTCGTTCGGCAGACCAGCCCGTTGCAGCTCCCGGAGCAGTATCGAGTCGTGGTCAGTGGCCTGCAGGCCACCGCGGCGATGATCGCCCATGACGGCACCCAGGAAGGTGTGCTGGTCGAGTTGTCGCCACTGGGCAGCAGCGCCCTCTTCCGCATGCCGGCCGGTGAGTTGTGGGATCGCTCCGCCGAGGCCTCGACCGTGCTGGGCCGAGCCGGTGACGAGTTGTGGGAGCGGGTCCAGCTGGCCCGCTCGTGGACCGAGCGTTTCCAGGCATGCGACGACGTGCTCATGGGCTGGCTGCGGGAGTCTGGCACGGCCGATGTGGTTGCACGGTCCTGGCGGGCCATCGTCGGCTCGGGTGGTGAAGTGGGCGTGCAGGATCTGGCCGGGCGTGCCGGGTACACCCGCCAGCACCTGACCCGACTGTTCCGACGTGAGCTCGGGCTGGGCCCGAAGCTGGCAAGCCGAGTGGTGCGCTTCGACCGGGCAGCGAGGATGTTGCGTGCCTCGCCCCCGTCGATCCCCATGACACCGGCGACATTGCCGGCTGACGTGGCGGCGGCGTGCGGCTATGCCGACCAGGCCCATCTGTGCCGCGATTTCGCGGACCTGGCCGGGTGCACACCCGGCGACCTCCTTGCCGGAGACATTCCAAACGTCCAAGACATCGGGGATGTGGTGATGTGACGCTGACGGCATGAGTGCCACGACAGTCAACAGCAACGAGTTCCAACTGCTTTTGGAGGAATGGGCCGCAGCGATAGTGGCGAACGATCCGGAGTGGATCGCCCGGTTCGCCGAGCCGGACTGGGTGATCGTCGGGCCCGAGGGTGGCCCCGGTGGGCTGGATCGGTTCCTGGCCGTCGTGGCATCGGGGGAGTTGACGCATTCGGAGATGATGTTCGAGGTGCTCGAGGTGCGGCGGTTCGATGACGTTGCCGTGGTGCTCGCCCACGGCACCAACCGCGGCACCTTCCGCGGTGTGCCCTTCGCCGCCGACGAGTGGGTCACGGAGGTGTTCGTGCGCCGGGAAGGGGACTGGCGGTGCTCGATGACGGCGCTCACGCCCAACTACGCGGTGTCGCCCGACGCACGTGGTGGTGCCGGCGCCCAGCCCGGCTGAACCGTTCCGGCCGAGCCGTCAGTGGGTGCGCCGCGTCCGCTTGGGATTGGTGGGGTCTCCCTGTGCCGGCGGGTTGGTGGCGGGTCCATGGGTCTCGGGTGGAACCGGGGAGCGCCCGTCCGGGGCGTCGGGTGCCTCGGGCTGGTGGCCCTCCGGGGAGCCGCCCGTGGGCTCGGCACCAGAGCGCAGCGCTTCCAGGCGTTGCTCGAGCACGGTGGTGACCGGTAGGCGGTCGCCGTGCTGGCGTTCGTAGGCCAGCAGTTGTTGCACACCGTCGGCATCGAGTGTGCGGACCCGGTGGGCGAGGGAATCGACCGAGAGGTGGTCGTAATCCGGTAGTGGCAGCTGGTCGTGCTCGGGGGCCGCGCCGGGGTCCTGGTCAGATGCGCTCATCGTCGTCGCCTCCAGATGGTGACACCGGTTGGGGTCGCTGGCCAGACACCTGTTCGTGTTGCGGGTATCGCATTCAGCCTACGTGGTGGCGCAGGGCCGTGATCAAGGCCGCCGGTGTGGCGGGGTCGGGAACGGTCACCGCGAACCGGCGACCACTGCGCAGGTCGAGCACCAGCCCCGGGCCGGATCGGGTGATGATGGCCGTGCTCCCAGGCAGAACCCGATAACCCCAGCCAGCCCAGCGCACCGGGTCGATGTGCTCGGCTCCCGCCGCGGTGATCTCCTCCAGCCGGATGCGCTTGAGCGGCAGGCCGAACAGCCCGCCCGCCGTCACCCGCAGACCGCGCTGATCGACCGTGACCTGCAGCCGCCAGAACAGTGCTGCGAGGAGGAGCGTGCCCGCTGCGAGCGGCCACACCCACGGCTCGATGGCGAAAGCGGCAACGATGACCGCCACGGCCGCGACGGCCAGCACCACCTGGAGGAACCACGACTGCAGCGCGGCCGTCCACACAGCACGCTCACCCGCCCGGAGCCGGACGGGGTCGACGGCGCCGGGAGCGGCGGGTTCCGGCTGGACCCGGCCGGCAACCGCGTAGGTCACGACCGCCCAGCCCAGCCCGAGCAGCACCCAGACGAGTCGCCAACCCAGCTGGGCCGCAGCGGGATCCCCCACGTCGAGCGTGGCACTGGCCGACACGAGCCAGACGGCGGTGGAGATGCCCCCGGCTCCACCGGCGAACGCAAGCCAGTAGGCGGTCTCGGTGGGAGCCCGGCGGTGCAGACAGGCCCCGACAACGGCGGCAATGCCGGCCAGGACGGCCACGGTGAACGTCCACCCCCAGACCGCCGACGTGGCGGCGAAGCCGTCGGGAACCATCGAAAGGCCAGACCAGTGTGTCGGCAGGGCATCGGGGAGCCGGTCCCACCACGCTTGTCGGGTCACGACGAGGACGGCCACGGGAGCCCAGACCGTGAGCACGGCGAGTACCAGCCGGACGCCCGGCGAGAAAGGCTGTGAATGCGAGGCAGTCATGGCTGTACCTTCCTGACCATGGCGGTCATCTCGTCGTCGTCCAGTCCCAGCCGGCGTGCCTGTTCGACGAACTGGCGGGCGAGGTCGTCCAGATGGGCGCGTGCCGCATCGACGTGATCCCGGACCACGGCACCTCGACCGCGGCGCAACTCGATCAGTCCGTCGTCACGCAGTTGGGCGTAAGCCCGCAGCACCGTGTGCATGTTCACGTCGAGGGACTGCCCGAGTTCCCGGGCCGGCGGAAGCCGATCGCCGGCGGCGACCTCTCCTCGCGTGAGCGCACCACGCACGGCAGCGGCGATCTGCTCCGCCAACGGGCGCTGCTCGGAGGGATCGACCCGGATCAACATGTTCGTATCGTACTAGAACAATGCTCACCGAGCGCAACTGATCTTCGGCAGGCTCGTCCTCAGGAGTCAGGAGTCAGGAGTCTCCAACGACGTCGACGTGCACGTGGTCGAGATGGCGCAGCACCGGATCGCCGTCGGGCGGATCCGCATCGCCGCTCGGATGGCGGTACTCGCGCCAGCCCTCGTCGGATCGACGCAACGTCCAGATGTGATCGGCGTAGATGACGGTGGCGATGCCGAGCCGGTCGGCGTTCGCGACCAGCCAGTGCGCCGTCGCCCACCCCAGGCGTCGTTGTGCCGGGTCGTCGTACGGCTGGAAGGCGATGTCGACGGCACGCCCGTCGTAGTGCGCCGATCCCTCGACGTGCCCGTCGTCGACACCCTCGGGCGCGTACCCGCCGGTCTCGAGCTCGCCGAAGGCCGCAACGAGCTCGTCACGCACGGTCTGCGCTCGGGGTGTGAGGCCCTCGGGGCCTGGCTCCTGTGGTGTGTCGTCGTCCGCACCGCGGAACTGGCAGCTGAACGAGGCGGGGGAGTTGCCGGTCAAGGCTGAGGCGAGAACGCGGGCGTCGTCGGCATGGTCCGCGTATGCCTCCGGGTAGGCGCTGTTCTGTACCTCCTGTGCCGCCTCGGTGATCTCCATCTCCTGGTAGCCCTCGATATCGGTCAGCGCGTCGTAGAAGGCTCCGGCGGCATAGGCCGGATCCATGATCTGGTCCTCGGTGCCCCAGTCCTGGGATGGGCGCTGCTGAAACAGACCGAGGGAGTCGCGGTCGCCGTAGTCGAGGTTGTGCAGGTCGGACTCCTGGTATGCGGTGGCCAGCGCGATGGACACCGCCCGAGCGGGAAGCTCGCGTTCCACCGCGACCGCGGAGATGGTGGCGGCATTGCGCGCCTGCTCGGGGGAGAGGCTGACCTCGCCGGCCTCGATCGCGGCACGACACGTCTCTCGAGTCAGCGGCGATCGGTCCGGGCTGATGATCCACACGAGCAGCGCCGCCAGCAGCGCGGCGGCCAACAGGATCGCGAACGTCGCGGCGACGACCCGGCCCAGCGGGGTGAGCCGAGGTGAGCGCTCTGGTCTCTGGGGGACCTCTGGACGATCCCCGTCCGCCACCGTTCGCCCCTAACCAGGTGACATCAGTTGGCGTGCAGCACGGTGTTCAAGGTGCCCCAGCTGCCGGAACGGGCGACGGCTTCGACCGCCCCGGTGACGCTGTTGCGCCGAAACAGCAGTCCGTCGGCGCCGGAGATCTCGCGGGCCTTGACGACCCGCTGGTCGGGCAGACCGATCTTGGTCCCCGCGGTGACATAGCAGCCGGCTTCGACGACGCAGCCGTCGCCCAGCGAGATCCCGATACCGGAGTTCGCGCCCAGCAGGCAGCCGGCACCGATCGAGATGATCTCGCTGCCGCCCCCGGAAAGCGTCCCCATGATCGAGGCCCCACCGCCGACGTCCGAGCCGGCGCCGACGACGACGCCTGCCGAGATCCGGCCCTCGACCATCGACTCGCCCAGGGTGCCGGCGTTGAAGTTCACGAAGCCCTCGTGCATCACGGTGGTGCCGGAGGCGAGGTGGGCACCCAGCCGGACACGGTCGGCGTCGGCGATCCGCACACCGGACGGTATGACGTAATCCACCATCCGGGGGAACTTGTCGATGCCGTACACGGTGACCGGGCCGCGCGCCCGCAGCCGCGCACGGGTCAGCTCGAACCCGTCGAGGGCACATGGGCCGTGCGAGGTCCAGACGACGTTGTTCAGCAGACTGAAGACGCCCTCGAGGTTCTGCCCGTGCGGGCGGACCAACCGGTGGGAGAGCAGGTGCAAGCGCAAATACGCGTCGGCGGTGTCGGCTGGGGGCTCAGCGAGGGCGACGTCGGTGAACACCACCTCCGTTCGCGTGTCCCGGACGTCGTCGGCACCTTGCAGATCCGTCAGGGTGGCAGGCGGATCGCTGCTGGTAGCGGTGTCGCCGATCGCGGGCTCGGGATACCAGACGTCGAGAACGGTGCCGGAGGCGTGGATGGTGGCGAGGCCATGGCCCCAGGCGCGGGTGGCGGGTGGTCCGTCGGTGGGCATGCATCCCAGGATATGCGGCCCGGCCGCGAGATCGACGAAACGGTTGAGAGGTGGGCGCGAAATCGACGAACTGGCTGGACCGCAGCCACGAGATCGACAAAGTGGTTCCGAATCGTCCACACTGCGCCCGTTTCGTCGATCTCGTCGGAAGGGGCTCCCCGGTTTGTCGATCTCGCCTTCATCGGTCACCCCGCTTCGTCGATCTCGACCGCCGGAGGCGGCCCGGGTAGCCACGGGCAGCCACGTAGGGTCGAGGCGTGACATCACCGCTCGATCTGGACCTGCCCGCGCCCGAGCTCACCGCCGCGATCTGCGACATCCCATCGGTCAGCGATGACGAGACGGCGCTGGCCGATGCCGTCGAGTCGGCGCTGCGGGATCGCGCCCACCTGCGGGTCGATCGTGACGGGGACACCGTCGTCGCCCGAACCGAGCTAGGGCGTCCGGAACGGGTGATCCTGGCAGGTCACCTCGATACGGT
>Ga0209487_1004679_pt1 | contig 10427 bp, 9 predicted proteins | sample Poulit2012_FD_187524 | JGI IMG/M metagenome (GOLD analysis project Ga0209487, IMG submission 187524) | Agricultural soil microbial communities from Georgia to study Nitrogen management - Poultry litter 2012 (SPAdes) (version 2) | ecosystem: Environmental > Terrestrial > Soil > Agricultural land... | reverse complement strand
TCCCGCCGGTCCTGGCGGGCCCGCACCGAGCCCTCCACCACGGGGGAGACAATCTCCAGGTGGGAGGGGTTGAAGGCCATGGCCAGATGGACCTCGCCACCCGGCGTCATGACGTTGGAGGAAAACCCCTGGTGGTACTTTACGTCCGAGGACCCCTGGTAGCGGGCCCGGCCCTCGAACTCGTCAAACAGGTCAGCCGGCTTCTTGCCCAGCAGGTTGACCAACACGTTGAGGCGGCCGCGGTGGGCCATGCCGAGGACGATTTCCTTGGTGCCATAGGCTCCGCAACGCTGGATCATGGTGTCCACCATGGGGATGAGGCTCTCCCCGCCCTCCAGGCCAAAGCGCTTGACCCCGGGGTATTTGGCGGCGAGGGACTTTTCCAGCCCCTCGGCGGCGATCAGTCGCTCCAGCAAATGCCTTTTGGTGTCGGGGCCATAGCTGGGGCGAGAGCGCACGCTCTCCATTCGCTGCTGGATCCAGCGGCGCTCTTCGGTGGCGACGATGTGCATGAACTCGGCGCCCACGGTGTTGCAGTAGGTCTGCTCCAGCGCCGCCACGATGTCTCGCAGCGTGGCGCTGTCCTTGTCCATGTGCAGGTTGCCGCACTGGAATACGGTGTCCAGGTCGGCTTCGCCCAGCTGGTGGTAACCCAGCTCCAGATCCGGCACCGGGGGCCGCTCGGTGAGCTGGAGGGGATCCAGCCTCGCCTGTTGGTGTCCCCGCTGGCGGTAGGCACTGATCAGCTGGACCACCCGCACCTGCTTGCGCTCGTGCTCGGTGATCCCGGAATCTGCCCCAGCGGGCGCAACGCCCCCTCGGCGGCGGGCCTGCCCAAGGCGGACAAACTGCTCGCGCACCGCCGAGTGAGCCACATCGCGCCCATCGCGCCCGTTGACTCGCGGGAGCTGCTCGAAGTAGTTGCGCCAGGGTTCAGGGACGGTGTTGGGATCGGCCAGATACGACTCGTAAAGCTGTTCGACATAACTGGCGTTGCCGCCGGACAGCTGTGAGCTGCGCCACTGCAGCTCCATGGAACTCTCTTGCATGATTGCCCATCCTGAACCGAGTGAGGGGGCCGGGTGGTGCGCTGTGCACCGCGCCAGTTCACCGCGCAACCCGACGGCTGTCAACCATCGAGGCGCTGCGGGTGATCTGTCCTGCGATGCCTTCCTGGATCGGCGGAGCCGGTGCCGGCCACCATGCCGGGCGGGCCTCCTGCGCGGGCAGGCCAGGCCCCCGCCGAGGACCTGGTCGTGTCATGCCTTCTTGCAGCACCCCCGTCCCCCGGGTGTGCGGTACCGCATCATTGTAGACACTATTGTCCGAGTGTGAAGCCGACCCGTCCCTGGCTCGGAACCGATGCCTCTCCGCTGCGGCCCCGCACCGGCGCGCGGGGCCGGCGCCGCCTCGAGTCCCCGGGCGGCAGCGGCAGGGCTGACCTCAGGTGGCGTGGCGGACCAGCATGGAGCGGATCTGGCCGATGGCCCGAGTGGGGTTCAGCCCCTTGGGGCAGACGTTCACACAGTTCTGAATGCCGTGGCAGCGGAATACGCTGAACGGGTCGGACAGCCCTTCCAGTCGCTCTTCGGTGGCCGTATCCCGGCTGTCGGCCAGAAAGCGCCAGGCCTGGAGCAGACCACTGGGACCCACGAAACGGTCGGGGTTCCACCAGAAGGAGGGGCAGGCCGTGGAACAGCAGGCACAGAGTATGCACTCGTACAGGCCGTCCAGTCGGGCCCTCTCCTCGGGCGTCTGCAGGCGCTCGATGGCCGGAGCCGGCGTGTCGTTGATCAGATAGGGCTGAATTCTCTCGTACTGGCGATAGAACAGCTCCATGTCCACCACCAGGTCGCGGATGACCGGCAGGCCCGGCAGGGGGCGCAACACCAAGCGGCGCTTGCCCCCCATCACCTCCGAGAGCGGCGTGATGCAGGCCAGGCCATTCTTGCCGTTCATGTTCAGGCCATCCGACCCGCACACTCCCTCGCGGCAGGAGCGACGATAGGCCAGGGCGGGGTCCTCGGCCTTGATCAGCTCCAGCACATCCAGAACCATCAGGTCCCGGCCGCCGGTGTCGACCTCCACCTCTTCCATGTAGGGCTCCCGGTCGACCTCCGGGTTGTAACGATACAAACTGACTTGCAACATCTGGTTGTCCTCTCCCCTGGCCGCTTGCCGGGCTGCAGTGACAATGTACCGGGATCGCTTCCGACCACCGGGGATCAATAGGTCCGCTCTGCGGGCTCAAAGCCCTCCATGGTGCGGGGCTTGAAGTTGACTGCGCGCTTTTCGAGCCGCTTGTCCTCGGGGAAGTACAGCGAGTGGCACAGCCAGTTTTCGTCATCCCGCTCGGGGTAGTCATCCCGGGCATGGGCGCCCCGGCTCTCCCTGCGAGCCTCGGCGGCAATGGCCGTCGCCTCGGCCACCTCAAACAGGTTGTGCAGCTCCAGGGCCTCGACCCGGGCCGTGTTGTAGGCGCTGCTCTTGTCCTTGAGGTGGACCCGCTGGATCCGCTCGCGCAGTTCGCCCAGCTTCTTGATGCCCTCCTGCATCAGGTCGCCGCGGCGGAATACGCCAAAGTGGGTCTGCATGATGTTCTGCAGCTCGGTGCGCAGTGCAGCCGTGCTCTCGCCCTCGCGGCTCTCGTTGAGCCGGTTGAGGCGACCCATGGCGGTCTCGACATCCGAGGCCGAGGCCTCCCGCTGTTCCCCGCCGGCCCGCAGCGCCTCTTCGATGTGGAGCCCGGCAGCGCGGCCGAAGACCACGAGGTCCAGCAGCGAGTTGCCGCCCAGCCGGTTGGCACCGTGGACCGAGACACAGCCCACCTCGCCACAGGCGTACAGCCCTGGAATGATGGCATCCTCGCCACTGGGCAGACGGGTCAGGGCCTGGCCATGAATGTTGGTGGGAATGCCCCCCATCATGTAGTGGCAGGTCGGCACGACCGGGATCGGGTCCCGGGCCGGGTCGACGTGGGCAAAGGTCTTGGACAGCTCCATGATGCCCGGCAGGCGCGACTGCAGCACCTCTTCGCCCAGGTGGTCCAGCTTCAGGAACACATGGTCTCCCTCCGGACCGCAACCACGGCCCTCGAGGATCTCCAGCACCATGGAGCGGGCCACCACGTCGCGGCCGGCCAGATCCTTGGCATTGGGGGCGTAGCGCTCCATGAAGCGCTCGCCATCCTTGTTGATCAGGTAGCCGCCCTCGCCCCGGCAGCCCTCGGTGACCAGCACGCCGGCCCCGTAGATGCCGGTGGGGTGGAACTGCCACATCTCCATGTCCTGCACCGGGAAGCCCGCCCGCAGCACCATGCCGACGCCGTCGCCGGTATTGATGTGGGCATTGGTGGTGGAGGCATAGATGCGGCCCGCACCGCCCGTGGCCAGCACCGTGGCCCGGGACTTGATGTGGACCACTTCGCCATCCTCGAGGTTGATGGCGATGACTCCCACCACGGCGCCGTCCTGGTTGGTGACCAGGTCCACGGCATACCACTCGTTGAGGAAGGTGGTTTCATTCTTCATGTTCGCCTGGTACAGCGTGTGCAGCAGCGCGTGACCGGTGCGGTCCGCTGCGGCACAGGTCCGGGCCGCCTGCCCGCCGCGGCCAAAGTCCTTGGACTGGCCACCAAAGGGCCGCTGATAGATGCGCCCCTCTTCGGTGCGGGAAAAGGGCAGCCCCATGTGCTCCAGCTCGAACACGGTTTCCGGCCCCACCGAGCACATGTACTCGATGGCTTCCTGGTCACCGATGTAGTCCGAGCCCTTGACGGTGTCGTACATGTGCCAGCGCCAGTCGTCGCCGGGGTCGGCACTGCCGATGGCGCAGGTGATGCCGCCCTGGGCAGAGACGGTGTGGGAACGCGTGGGGAACACCTTGGAGATCACCGCCGTCCGGTAGCCCGACTGAGCCAGCTGCAGCGCTGCCCGCATGCCGGCACCGCCGCCGCCGACGATGACTCCGTCATAACTGATGGTACGCATAGTTGCCATGTCTCAACCCCACAGAATCTGGATGCCCCAGACGACGTATACAAACAGCACAATGGCGCTGGCAGCCTGAAACAGCAGCCGCAGCACAGTCCCCGTCGAACCCATCAGCCGATCGGTCAGGTAGTCCGTCGACACGGTCCACAGCCCCACCCAGGCGTGCACGGCCAAGGAGAGCAGTGCTCCCAGGCTGAACACCTTGACCCAGGTCTGGTCGAACACCGCCTTCCACTGGGCGTAGTCCAGTTCGGGGTAGTACACCAGCGTGCCCACGATGAAAAGGGTATAGGCCAGCAGCACCACTGCCGAGGCCCGCTGGGCCAGCCAGTCGGACACTCCATTGCGGCCAAGACTTGTCACTGCAGTTACCATAGCCAGACTCCTGCCAGGACGGCGAATGCCACCGAAACCACCAGTACGACCCGCGAGCTGGCCACCCCTGCCGCCATGCTCTGCCCCACTCCCAGGTCCATGATCAAATGACGCACGCCGGCGGCCACGTGATAGCCCAGGCCCACCAGGACCACCCAGGCGGCCAGCTTGAAGCCGACCGAGGCCAGGAGCTCGCGCACCTGCAGAAAGCCGGCCTCGCCGGACAGGGAGCGGTCCAGCATCCAGATCAGCAGCCCCGTTCCGGCCACCAGGAAGACCCCTGATATTCGGTGCAGGATTGACACGTAAGCGGTGATCGGCAAGGAAATGGTGCCGATCTCCAGGTTGACAGGTCGCTTGTCCTTCACGGCTTCAACACCCCTGGTGTGGCCCGCGTGCGGGCGATTGATTGATCAGAGAGCTTGGGCCCGGCGCCCGCCCGCTGACTGCTGGCCTCCCGCTGCCCCGCAGGGTGCCCGGCAGTGCTCGTTGTGGCGATGCATCGGGAAGCACGAAAAACGGGGCGTATTATAGACCGTTCCTGCGCCCCTGCACAACAAGCCCCCCCTCGGGGCCTGGCAAAATTCATTGCGTGGACAATCATTTAAACTTCCGCCCAGCCCTGCAGAGAAGCGCTGCAACAACGCATTCTGCACCCTTCCCGGCTCTCGCCACAGCGCTGGCTTGCCTTATAATGGACCCCCTGGCAGGGCTGGTCGCTGCGTTGACAAACCCGAGCAGCCCCCTATAGTGGTTGGCCCTTTCCAGCAAGGCTTTCTCCGCCAACGGCCGGCATCGGCAAGCACTCAGCAGTATTGCAACCTGAAACAGGAGCCCGCAATGACAGACAAGAAAGCGCGTCTAACGATCAATGGACAGGATCCCATTGATTTACCCGTCCACTCGGGCACGCTGGGGCCTGATGTGGTCGACGTCGGCTCTCTGGTCGGCCATGGGCTGTTCACCTATGACGTCGGGTTTGCTTCCACGGCCTCCTGCGAATCGAAGATCACCTACATTGATGGCAACGAAGGGGTGCTGCTCCACGGGGGCTATCCCATCGAGCAGCTGGCCGAGCACTCGGACTACCTGGAAGTCTGCTACCTGCTGTGGCACGGCGAGCTGCCCAGCCCCGAACAGAAGCGGGCCTTCGACGAGCGCATCAACTACCACACCATGGTGCACGATCAGATCAGCACCTTCTTCAAGGGCTTTCGCCGCGATGCCCACCCGATGGCCATGATGTGTGGCGTGGTGGGGGGGCTGTCCGCCTTCTATCACGACTCTCTGGACATCAACAATCCCCAGCATCGCGAGCTCTCTGCCATCCGGCTCATCGCCAAGATGCCGACCCTGGCGGCCATGGCCTACAAGTACTCCATCGGCCAGCCCTTCATGTACCCCCGCAACGACCTCGGCTATGCCGAAAACTTCCTCTACATGATGTTCGGCACTCCCTGTGAGGACTATGAGGTCAACCCGGTGCTGGCCCGGGCCATGGACCGCATCTTCCTGCTCCATGCCGACCACGAGCAGAATGCCTCCACCTCTACCGTGCGCCTGACCGGCTCCACCGGCGCCAACCCCTTTGCCTGCATCTCAGCGGGCATTTCCGCCCTCTGGGGACCCTCCCACGGCGGGGCCAACGAAGCCGTGCTCACCATGCTGGATGAAATTGGCGACGAGAGCCGCATCGACGAGTTCGTGGCCCGGGCCAAGGACAAGGATGACCCCTTCCGGCTGATGGGCTTCGGCCATCGGGTCTACAAGAACTTCGACCCGCGCGCCAAGGTCATGAAGCAGACCGCCGACGAGGTGCTCGCCGAGCTGGGCATCGACAGCGACCCCATGCTGCGCATTGCCAAGAAGCTGGAGCAGATCGCCCTGCAGGACGACTACTTCATCGAGAAGAAGCTCTACCCCAATGTGGATTTCTACTCCGGCATCATCCTCAAGGCCCTGGGCATTCCCACCAGCATGTTTACCGTGATCTTCGCCCTGGGCCGCACGCCGGGCTGGATTTCCCACTGGAATGAAATGATCAGCGGCAGCTACCGCATCGGCCGGCCCCGGCAGCTCTACACCGGCCCCACCCGCCGGGACTACCTGCCCCTAGACCAGCGCGGCTGAGCGACCGCCGAAGGCGAGAAAACTCGAGGGCCCGGAAGGCACCGGGCCCGTTCGATTCTGCCCCGACCGCGGTCGGGGCGCTGAAAGAGCCCTACCTCAGCCGAACAGCGTCTCGACGGACAGCCCCTGGCGCTCCAGGATGCCCCGCAGCCGCTGGAGGGCCTCCACCTGAATCTGCCGCACCCGCTCCCGGGTCAGACCGATTTCCCGACCCACTGCCTCCAGGGTGCTGACCTCGTGGCCACCGAGCCCAAAGCGGCGCAGCACCACCTCCCGCTGCTTGTCCGTCAGCTCGTCCAGCCAGCCCATGAGGTTGTCTCGAATGTCATCGCTCTGGGCCTGTGGAACGGGATCGGCCTCATCCCGGTCAGGCAGGGTGTCCAGCACGGTCTTGTCCGAATCGGGCCCCAGGGGAACGTCCACCGACGCCGTGCGCTCGTTCAGACGCAGCAGCCTCTCCACCTCGGCCACCGGCCTGTCCAGGTGCTGCGCGATGTCCTCGGCGGTGGGCTCGTGGTCCAGCGCCTGGGAGAGCTCCCTGGAGGCCCGCAGACAGGTGTTGAGCTCCTTGACCACATGGATGGGCAGGCGGATGGTGCGCGCCTGGTTCATGATGCCCCGCTCGATGCTCTGGCGGATCCACCAAGTGGCGTAGGTGGAAAAGCGGAAGCCCCGCTCGGGGTCGAACTTTTCCACTGCCCGGATGAGGCCCAGATTGCCCTCCTCGATCAGATCCAGCAGGCTCAGTCCGCGGTTCAGGTAGCGCCGGGCAATCCTCACGACAAGGCGGAGATTGCTCTCGATCATCCGCTGGCGCCCGCTCTCTTCCCCGCTCCGCGCCAGGCGGGAGTAATACACTTCCTCCTCGGCCGTGAGCAGGGGAGAAAAACCAATCTCGTTGAGGTACATCTGGGTGGCATCCAGCGTCACTCCCTGCTGCCTGCGCTGGGCCCGGCGCGCCCGGGGTGGCAGCCCGCTCTCCTCCTCCCTTCCCACTGCTTCCCTGCGCCCTGCAACGGCCATGGCCGGCTTGCGCTCCTCCAACCGCTCTTCTCGCTCGAGTTGCATCATCATGCCCTTTTCCATTGACCACTCCCGGTCACGGAACACGGTACTGCCAAATCTCCCCATGCCCGGACCGTTCCCTGGTCAGCCTCCCAAGTTCGTCACTCGCGACGCGCATCGCCCCGTGTTGTCACAGGCGCTGCCCCCCACCCACCGGTTCGAGGCTGCCCTGCCTGTCCGGGACTCACTGTCGCGGCAACAGTTTGAGCGGGTCCACTGGCTGGCCGTTGTACCGCACCTCGAAGTGCAGCATGACGGTATTGGTCCCACTATCCCCTATCTCGGCGATTCTTTCGCCAGCTTTAATCGATTGTCCCTCGCGGACCAAAATGCGGCGATTGTGTCCGTAGGCGCTCAGGTAGACCTGGTCGTGCTTGATGATGATCAGGTTGCCGTACCCCACCAGGCCGCTGCCGGCATACACCACCTGCCCCGAGCGAGCGGCCACCACCGGCCGGCCCAGCTCTCCCTTGATGTCGATGCCCTTGTGCACCGAGCCCGTGGTGGAAAAGCCGCGGAGAATCTCTCCCTTTGCGGGCCAGCGCCAGTTCTCGTCGCTCGTCGCGGTGGGCGGGGGAGAAGAAGAGGGTTTCGCAGGTGCCGGCGCTGCCGCCGTCTTCCCGCTGGGGCCGCGCGCAGGTCTGGTCGGCGCAGGTGGGGGGGTGGAGGCGCCCGCAGTCGTGGGCCGCAACCGCAGCCGCTGACCGGGGTAGATCAGATAGGGAGGACGAAGCTGGTTGATCTCGGCCAGCCGGCGGGGATCAACGCCGTGGCGCCAGGCGATGGCATAGAGCGTTTCGCCCCGGCGGACGACATGCTCCCCCGACGCACCAGCGGGCAGCTGGGACCGCTCGACCACCGGTGCATAATTGCTGCTGCAGGCAGCCAGCAGCAGCGCCAGCAGCAGCGCAGGCCACGCCCTGCTCCCGGCCTTCTCCGTGCCCGCCTCCGGCTGCTCCTGCACCATCAGGCTCTCCGCTCTCCCTGCCGCCCTGGAGCGGTTGCCAGCGGCTTCATTGCTGACGCATGACCCCACCCAGCAGGGGAACGAAGCGCACGGGTTCCACCACGGTCTGCTCGAAGCCCTGCTCGTGGCGGTCCACCACAATCAGCTGCTGCTCGGCGCTGCTGCCCACCGGCATGACCAGCCGACCGCCGAGGGCCAGCTGTGCCAGCAGCTCGGCGGGGACCCGACTCGGCGCCGCAGCCGCCAGAATGCCCTGATAGCAGCCCTGCCCGGCCCAGCCCCGGCTGCCATCGCCAAGTCGCAGCCGCACATTGTACAGCTTCAGCCTCTGCAGGCGCTCCCGCGCCCGCTGATACAGCGCTGCAATGCGCTCGATGCTGTCCACCTGTGCCACCAGCCGAGCCAGAATTGCCGTCTGGTAGCCCGAGCCCGTGCCAATCTCCAGCACCCTCGCCGGCGGCTCTCTTCCAGCCAGCAGCAGTTCGGTCATCCGGGCCACGATATAGGGCTGGGAAAGGGTCTGCTGATGCCCGATCGGCAGGGCACAGTCTTCATAGGCCCGATGGGCCAGGGCTTCGTCGAGAAACAGATGGCGAGGGGTGGAGCCCATGACCTCCAGCACGGCCGAATCACGGATGCCCTGGGCCTCGAGACGCTCGACCATGCGGTCGCGGGTGCGCTGGGAAGTCATCCCGATCCCACTCAGCTGCAGTGTCTCCAACCGGCTTCTCTCCCTCATCCGTGGTGTCCGGCGCAGGACCCTGGGGCCTCGCGGTCGCCCGACCCGGGTCGCGACACCCCACCCCGCTCCTCCCGCCCCTCGGGATCGGCATCCAATTCGATCAATTCTCGCACAAGTACCGTGGCAAAGCAGCCTGCCGGCAGAGCAAAGCGCAGTGCCAGCTGGTCGTCGTCTGGCCAGCTCCAGTCCAGCTGTCGGGGCAACAGCCGCAGACTGCGGCGGGCATGCCGGGCGCCGGCCGCCGCCAGCCCTCGCTGGAGCTCCATCTCGTCGGCCAGAAGCTGCCGCTCCCGCAGCAGCGCAGCGCCCGTCGGCAACCGCCCCGCCTCTGCCCCGCACAGGGGCCCGGTGGGGTGGACGTCGCCGGCGGCGATGCGTGCCTTCAGCTCGGGGGTCCAGTCGGCCTGAAACAAACTGTTGCTGCCATGCAGCATCCAGACCTCGCCCTCGCTCCCGGTCTGCCAGCTGCCGTCGGTCACCCGGGCCGCCAGCAGCTGGTTGAACAGCGCCGAGCGCGCCGCCGAGAGCAGCAGCCCCCGACGCGACCGGGCCGGCGCCCGCCCGCCCTGGACCAGCCAGCGCCGGGCCGCAGCCAGATTGCTTCCCTGGCGGCCAAAGCGCTGCTCTCCAAAATAGTTGGGCACGCCCCGGACTGCAATCTGCTCCAGCCGCTGCTCCAGGGACCGGCGCTCCCCCTGGACGGCGCGCAGCAGCAGACGGAAATGATTGTGGCGATGGGTGCCAATGCGCAGCCTGCGCCGATGGCGACTGGCCTTCAGTACCTGCCAGCCCGGGCCCGGCGGGAGCGATGGCGGGTCTGCCAGGCCGGGGAGATGAACGGAGAACCACTGCCGCGTCAGGGCCTGGCGGTCCTTGAGCCCCGACCAGCTCACTGCCCGGGGTGGGACGCCCATCCGGCGAGCCAGCTCCTGGGCCACATCGGGGGTGTTGCGCCCCCGCTTCTCCACCCACAGCCAGAGGTGTTCTCCCTCTCCCTCCAGCTCCAGGTCCAGCATCTCCTCGACGACGAAGTCCTCGGGCTGCACCTTGAGCTGCCCGCTGCCGGGAGGGGGCCCCCAGGCCCGCGGCACTCTCATGGCGGCGGGGAAGTCAGCAGGACCGTGGCCAGCGCCGCTATGCCTTCCTCGCGACCCAC
>Ga0209487_1004678_pt1 | contig 10430 bp, 8 predicted proteins | sample Poulit2012_FD_187524 | JGI IMG/M metagenome (GOLD analysis project Ga0209487, IMG submission 187524) | Agricultural soil microbial communities from Georgia to study Nitrogen management - Poultry litter 2012 (SPAdes) (version 2) | ecosystem: Environmental > Terrestrial > Soil > Agricultural land... | reverse complement strand
AGGTATCAAGCTTCACGAGATGGAAGTCGTCTATGTCGTCCCCCTGCGTGTCAGCTGTAAACGGGTACGGCGTGAGCTGCGACGGACTGTTAACCGGTCCATTACGTGTATGCTCGTCGAAGGCCATACTCCTGATCTCTTCCAGGCGATCAACGGCAACGCTGGTAGCCATCGATGACACCTCGTTCTGGATCATCGCTACCTGCTGTCCGACGATACTGCGCTGCTGCTGAGCAGCATATACCGTGACGACGATCAGCGCGAGTGTTGAAAGAAGGGTTTGCGACACTGGAATCTACCTAACCGGTTCCGCTGATGACCGACAGGCCGGGACGTCATCTATCGCCGTGCGCGAGTTGTTAAACGCGATCTGCGTGGCGACGAAGAGTGCCAGAACGGCAAGTAGGGTCTGCTGCATAAATGACGGAATACACTAAAGCGACTTCCTGCATTCATGGCAAGGGGCGTTCCATTCGCTGAACCCGGCTCCGTAGGCGGCTTCAGCCGCCGACAGCGGCGTGCGACGTTTCGTTAGGTACCACCCTGTGTTTCAAATCGTGATGCATCGCACCGCGCGGATATTCCCGTGAGGCGGCCGCCCCACGAAGCGTGCACAAAAAGAGGCCGACACTCCTCCATGCAGGAATGCCGGCCTCTACCCGCTTCGGTTCACCTCCTATCAGCTTGTCGCCGTCGGGATCATCGTGACGGTTATCACCTGGTCGCTGAAGTCGGGCTGGTTGCCGAAGTCATGCAGTTCCCGATACCTATGCAGCGCGTTCGAAGGGGCAGGGTCGACATTCCACCCACTACCGCCGTAGGTCATTTTACCGTTAACGTTTCGCCAGGTTTGATTGCCATACCCATTCTTTTTGATATCAGCAAACTGTTCATCCCCGAAATGATTCTGGTCCTCAAAGGCGATACGATACTGATTACTGTTGTACTCCGACCGCTCGATGAGCGCATACTTGCCCTCCCGCATAGCGTCAAGTTCTTCTACACCTTCTTCGAGCGCGTTGTGCAAATAGTTGAAGTCACCGTGCTTACTGGTCACGTTAGTGTTGTTCCTCAGACTGCAATTCTGATTCACACCCAGAATGAAGTTAAGTCGTTCGCCAGGTTGCAATAGCAACTCGTGGAACTCCATGTTGGTGCCGTCCCGATTGTTGCCGGCGGCATATAACAGCACAGGATCTTGTGCTTCATAGCTCGTGCCCGTTCCAGATTCGATCGGCACGTAGCGCTGCAGGAAAATGGCGGAGCAATAGCCGGCAATCGACTTGATAAATTCGACATGAATGGTACTCGGCTCCTTCACCTCCAGCACCTCTTTCGGCACGACGCCGGATGCCGGGCTGTCATACCCCACCCGCACCACCGCGTGGGCATCGCCGTAGTAACCGTGCGACTCCACCGCGAATGCATTCAGCGAGACGCGTTCGGCCGTGGCCTCGTAGCGGCCGCCTTTGTACTCGGCCGTCACCATGCCGTCGGGGCCGTTCACGCGGTCCACGCGGAGCTGCATCGTGGTCGTGGAATCGGGGTGAGTACGCTCGTCTTCCCGCATGAGTCCGACGGTCATGCTGAGGCCCGAGCGGGCAATCTCGCGCGCAAGGATTTCCTCCTGTCGTTCGCTCTGACGGTCGGTCGTCTCCAGATTCGTGCGATTGATCTGAGACCAGGCAATCGTCCCGCCGATCAGCGTCGCGGTGACGAGCATCAGTAATCCTTTACCCATGTGAACACCTCTGGCGTGTTGGTGAAAGATGGCGCCGATTGACAGGCTACACGCAGGAAGCTGTGGTCAATCGGCGGAGGTTGTCGATCAGTTTCTGACCATCAGCGTCGAGCCGTAGTACACCCGGCGCAGTGTGGCGCGGCGGGTTTCGAACGGCGTTACCATGTGAAAGCTGACTTTCGTATTTCGGACCTGATTCGGATGTGCGACAGGATTCGTCACCGGGAGCGCATCGCGGTCGAGCATCTCAATTTTAAAGTGGCTCAGCAAGGCCGAACTACCACCCTCCCGAACCCAGGGTCCGCTACCCATCTGAACTGAACGCTCCAGTCGAAAGCTGTCGACGGTGTCTTTCTCGGTCTGGTGCACACCCGTCTTTAACAGATCATACCGCGTCGTAATGCGCATGGTATCGAGCGTACCGCCGACGACGGCAACCGAATCACGGTAAAACTCGAAGCCGAGTGTGATACCCGACGAGTCCTGCGGATTCGTGTAGGCCGCCGTGCCACTCGGCAGGTTCTGGCCCATCAGCAGCAGGTCGTCCTCCATCCACGTCGCCAAATCCATCGCCTGACGCTTCATCATGTAGTTGGCCGTCTGCTCGACCGACATCTCCGTCATCCGCATCTGCATCGCCATGATCACGAGGATGACCGTGGATCCGATCAGAATTGCGTTGAGATTATCAAAGATGGCAATCATCGAGGCATCCGGTTATGATGTATAAGATATCACGCGTGATAACTCGATCGGCTGGTTCAGAAACTGCTTTCCGCCCGGCCAATAATCCTGGATGCTGACAGTGATGCGCTTGTGGATCTCACGCTGGTTGCTGCGCTCCATCGCGTTATTTACATACTCGACGCGTATCTCGACATCAAAGTAAACAGTGTTATCGCCCATCTTGAACTCGCGGCGATCCATCTGCACTTTGTGAAAGTCTTCAATGTAATTGCACGTCGCACCCGTCGACACGAACGGTGCACATGCCTTGCCGGTATCGAAGTGTTCTTCAGAGCCTTTGAATGTGAGATTCGAGACGTCAAGCATGTGTCCGGCGGGTATGGCATCGACCGCCTGGTCAAACTTTCTGGCACGAACGATCTCCATCACCTCGAGCGCGGTCGAGGCGGCCATTTCCTCGACCTCGCGGGCAATGATCATGTGCTGCATGCCTACATGACGCTGCGTCACGTTGAAGGCATATGTCGCCGTCATCATCAGTGCGAGAACGGCAAGCATCGTTTGTGCCATCGGTATTCGTCATCATTTTGGATGAAGTACGATAGCAATCGGTGTACCAGCAGCGTTAATAAGGCATCAAGCCCGGCATCATGGATTATTCAAGGATGATCCATTTCATTTGGAACGGCGCGGGTTACGAAACGGAAGAATATCGACCTTCCTTAGGCACGTCGGCAGTCCGCCTTAAATGCACAATAAAGGCACCCGTAGGGGCGACGCATCAGACGACCACCGTGCGGCGGCAGGGCCAAATCCAGCCGGTGTTCTGTCGTCGTGTCGAAGGAACGAGGGATGCGTCGCCCGTTCGTTCAGGACGGCGTCATCGCCCGATTCCACGGATTACCACGACCATAAAACTCCGGCACCCGTAGGGTCGATGCATCCGCATCCGCAGCGCAACCGATCGCAGTGCACGCCGGCACCATTCGGTTGGGCGATTGTTACACGAGAGGCATCGCCCGGACCGTTCAGGATACCGCCATCCGTTCGCCTCACGTGCGCCCGACGCATGCTACGCCCCTACGGATGTGACCTCTGGAACCCGCCATCCTCGTACAGACGGAACATGCCCCGTCGCTACACGGCCGACACGCCACCAAAAACCACTAACCAAAAACCAAAAACCAAAAACCAAAAACCAAAAACAAACAACCAATTATCACGACTCCGTCGTCACCACGCGGATCATCTCCGTGACCGACGTCTCGCCCATCAGCACGATCTGCCGCGCCGAGTCGCGCAGCGTCAACATCCCCTCCTTCTCAGCCAGCTTCCGGATCGCCGCTTCGTCGATCATGTTCTGCGCCTCAACGATCATGTGCCGGATCGGCCGCGAGAAATACAGCGCCTCGGTCACCGCGCGGCGGCCCTTGTAGCCCATCCCCTTGCAGGATCGGCAATGCGGGTCGTGGCCGGTCTGGTAAATCGGCGTGTTCGCGATCTCCTCGTCCGTAAACCCGAGCTTCTTCAGCATCACCGGGTCGGGGTCTCGATCGAGCGTCTTGCATGCAGGGCATAGCGTGCGGATCAGCCGCTGCGCCACCACCATGTTAATGGCGTACGCAATCAAAAACGGCTCGATGCCCATCTTGTAGAGCCGCGATATCGCGCTCGGCGCATCGTTCGTGTGCAGCGTCGAGAACGTCAGGTGGCCCGTGTTGGCCAGCTTGATGGCAAGGTCGGCCGTCTGCCGGTCGCGCATCTCACCCACCATCACCACATCCGGGTCATGCCGCAGGATCGCGCGCAGCGCCTCCTCAAGTCCGAGCTTATGGTTCAGCTTGATCTGCCGCACGCCGGGGATGATGTATTCGACAGGGTCCTCCACCGTCAGCACGTTCACCTCGGGCGTCACCACCTGGTGCATCGCCGCCACGAGCGTGGTCGACTTACCCGAGCCCGTCGGACCCGTCAGGATTACCATGCCGTGGGGCTGCCGGATCGCCATCTCAAAGCGCTCCAGCGCCACATCGAGCAGGCCCAGCTTCTTCAAGTCGGTGATCACCTTCCGGTCGTCGAGCACACGGATCACGATGCTCTCTGACCGCAGCTCCTGCGCCGCGTTGGCAATGGGGAGCACCGACACGCGGAATCGAATCAGCGCGTCGTCGATCCAACGCTGGATGAACCCGTCCTGCGCCGAATCGCGCTCGAAACGGTCCACGTTCATCGCGTTGTCCTTGATCACCGCCAGCAGCGCCTCGGGGTGGACCTTCTCCTCGGTGTGCCAGTGGCCCAGGCGGCCGTCCACGCGGAAGTGGATTTCAATGTGCTTCTGCGCGTTCGGATAGATATGGATGTCCGACGCACCCCGACGCACCGCCTCAACAAGCGTCGCCTCGAACAGGTTGATGAGGCTCGACCGGCTGATTTCGGCCTCCAGCGCGTCCTCGTCGATCAGCTGCGATTGATCGTCGAAGCTCGCCCCCAGGTCAAAGCGCATCCCGCCGTCGCTCATGCGCTCGAGGTACTCGTTCTTCCTCGGGAACGCCTCCGCCACGAACGCCCGCACGATCGACTCGGGCGCGTACCGCAACTCGAACCGCTCCAGGCGCAGATCCTGCATCACGCGGTGCACCTCGGGCCGCGTCGGGTCGTGGGTCGCAAAGACCAGCTTGATGGCGCCCGTCTGGGCCTCCATCTCGGCCTGATACGGCAGCACCCGAAGCTTCAGCAGCTGATCGCGCTTGTCCTCGGGGAAGGTCTCCATCACCGAGCGCGCAAAATCGTTGTCGAACCCGCCGTCGCCGAGCTCGGCCGTCTTGAACGCGTACACGCGCGCCGCTTCGAGGTACACGGCATCGGTGTCGACGTCGGACAACGACGCCAGCACCCGCCAGAACACTTCCTTGCGCCCCTGCCGCTCGCGCTCGCGCTGCGCGTTGGCCACGTGCTGCTCGGTTACGATCTCCTTCCGGAGGAGCATCGCCACAACGCGGTCCTTGCGGCGGACTTCCTGTACCAGCGCTTCGTTGATCGGCGCATCCGGCACAGCATCCGCAGGCCGCTCGGCCGCAACAGCCTCTTCCGCAACTACAGGCTCTTCAACTACAGGCTTTTCAACAACAGGCTCCTCGGCAACGTATTCCTGCGGAGGTGCGGCGGCCGGCTCGTCATCCACCATGGCATCATCAACCACAGCATCATCAACCACAGCATCATCAACAGCGGCATCCGTAGATGATTCAACCGGCGGCGTAGCTTCAAACGGCTGATGTGCATGTGGCTCTGGATCGGCATCAGCGCCTGTCTCGTCTTCCGGCCCACGCTCGGCCGCACGGTCCGGCGCAGTCGAGATCCCCCACGCAGACAGCCGCTCCGCGCGCCACTCATCTACATACGAAGAGACGTCGCGGTACTCCGGCTCATCCCTTCCTTCAACCTCTGCCGATGCGGATTGAGTGGATGCGGACGGCGTCTCCGCAGCCGGCTCGACTTCATCGGTGGTGTTGTCGCGTTCAATGTCCGGCTCATGATGCTGCGTACCCGAGACGCCGCGCCCGGCAAATCCGTCGCCGAACAAGCGATCGGGCTCCGGCGCTTCGATGTCGTCGACCTCGGCCACGGTGCGCTCGGCGTTCTTCGGAAGAGTATCCGGCGGATACATGTCTTCGGGAAGCCCGTCGCGATGCGGCTCATTCAGAAATCCCGTCTCGGCATCGATCTCAAACGGCGACTCGCCGCGCTCGATGTCAAGGCGCGACGGCGGCAACGGCGGCAGCTCGTCGGCATCCGGACTCGTCAGCGGCGGAAGCGTCAGTTCGCGACTCGGGGCCGGAGGCTTGGCACGCGATGCACCGTCCCGCTGTGTCGTTTCGGGCTTCGGTTTCTGGGGATGGTGCCCGCCGGCCGATGCCGGGCGATCCGCCTTGCGGCGTGCCACATCGCCCACCGCGCCGCTCGCTTCTCGGTTGGGATCAACGTTGCCGGGCCCTTGCTGCTGCGCTTCCTGCGATGGTCGCACGGGCGGCTTCGCCTCCGGACGCACCGGCGCGGGCGATCCATCCGCGCGTGTGTCGATTGCGGGGGACGGCGGCGGTGTGTGCTGTGGCGAGGGTGTCGGGGCCTGCGTCGGAGCCGCCTGCGTGGGTTCAGGCTCGGCGTCCGCCACTTCCTGCTCGATGAAATTGACCAGCCAGTTCAAGCGCCGCGACGGACGCTGAGCTGGTGACGGCGCCGGATCAGGCACAGGCTCAGGCTTCTTTTCCTCTACCGATTCGGGCGTGTGAATCCCCACCTGATCGGCTACCGGCTGATCGGGCGCCCGCGGAGCTTCGCGCGGTGCAGACTGCTCGGCATCGTGCGCTGAATCTTGCTCTTTGTCCTCCCGGATATCCTGTTCGGCTTTCTGCTCCGGCTGATGCTCATCCTCGGCAGCATCGGCCTCGAGCTGCGCTTGTTCTTCGGCAAGACGCTCCTCTTCCGCACGCCGGCGCCGCGCCTCCGCGGCGACCTTCATCGCAGACCGATTGATGTAATTACCGAAGAAACCCGAACTCATTTTCCTCTATGACCTCAATTTCGTACTACCGACGTATCGGTCGGCAACCCGCAACGTTAAGCCGGCCCCATCGCCCGATCATTCCCGGACGTAGGGACGGCCTTCAGGCCCGTCCGCCCCGCCCGAATCAATCGCCGGCGCCATTCCCCGGCACCCATCGTCGATCGTCAATCGTCATTCGTCATTCGTTAAAGCCGGCGTCATCACCCCTCCCCTTGATCCCCTCCCCGTCCAGGGAGGGGACGGGTGCTGGGTTTTATCGCCGGCGCCATTCCGCGGCACCCATCGTCCGTCGTCCAATCGTCCAAGAACCAACAACCACAAACCAACAACCGCCATTTCCGGACGTAGGGACGGCCTTCAGGCCCGTCCGCCCCGCCCGAAACAATCGCCGGCGCCATTCCCCGGCACCCATCGTCCATCGTCCGTCGTCCATCGTTAAAGCCGGCGTCATCACCCCTCCCCTTGATCCCCTCCCCGTCCAGGGAGGGGACGGGTGCTGGGATTTATCGCCGGCGCCATTTTCCGGCACGAATCGTCAATCGTCGATCGTCCATCATCCAAGAACCAACAACCACAAACCAACAACCGCCATTCCCGGACGTAGGGACACCCTTTAGGCCCGTCCGCCCCGCCCGAAACAATCGCCGACGCCATTCCCCGGCACACATCGTCCGTCGTCCAATCGTCATTCGTCCATCGTTAAAGCCGGCGTCATCACCCCTCCCCTTGATCCCCTCCCCGTCCAGGGAGGGGACGGGTGCTGGGTTTTATCGCCGGCGCCATTCCCCGGCACCCATCGTCCGTCGTCCAATCGTCATTCGTCAAAGTCGTCGTCATCACCCCTCCCCTTGATCCCCTCCCCGTCCAGGGAGGGGACGGGTGCTGGGTTTTATCGCCGGCGCCATTCCCCGGCCCACATCGTCAATCGTCCAATCGTCCATCGTCAAAGAACCACAAACCAAAGAACCAACAACCACAAACCAAAAACCACAAACCACAAACCAACAACCGCCCTCCCTACATCCCCATCATCCCCGTGGCCGACGGCTGCACCAGCGCAATCTCCGACGAGATCAGCGTCAGGAAGACGATCGCGATCGTGATCACCACCGCCACCGCCGTCTGGATTCCTTCTACCGCCGCCTTCAGCTTGAGCGAGGTCTCCTTCTCGTAGTAATCGGCCATCTGCTGGGCGCTCTGCCGGACGTTCCCCGTCTCGGCGCCGCTGCGGAAGCGCGCCAGCGCCATCGACGTGAACACGCCGCTGGCCTCCATCGACTTCACCAGATCCGCCCCCTGCCCCACCATCATCGGGATGGTGATCGTCTTCACCTGGTGCTCCATATAGGTGTTGTTCGAGGCCTCGGCCGCGATCTTAATGACGCTGATATTCTCGCCGCTGCCGGAATAGAGCACGCCGAACACGCGGCAGAAAATTTCAATGTTGAGCTTGTGCAGCAGGCTCCCGATGACGGGTATGCGGATCAGGTTCTTGTGCAGGAAGAACTTCCCTTTCTGGCTGCGCGCGAAGGCCACGAAGCCGCCGATCAGCGAAAACGACAGCAGGAAAACCCATATATAATTGGCGTCCATCCACCGCGCAAAGTCGAGCGTTTTGGCCGTCATATACGGCAGGTCCACGCCCATCTCCTCGAACAGCCCCGCCGTCTGCGGGAAGATGTACCACACGTACCATACGAAGGTGGCCATCAGCACGAGTGTGGTGATGGCGGGCGTGATCATCGCGCTGCGGATGCTCTTGTTGAATTCGTTCTGGCGCTCGAGAAAGCGCGCCGTGGCCTCGTAAATCTCCGACATGTTGCCGCTCTGCGAGGCGATGCCGAGCATGTAGGCCGTAAACTTGCCCAGATGATGCTGGTGCTTCATAAAGGCCTGCTGCGCCTCCATGCCGCCCTTCAGGTCGGCGTTGAGGTCGCGGATGACCTGGCGCAGGCTCTTCGACGAGACGTCGTTGACGAGCAGGTTCAGCACGTCGTCGAACGGCAGCTTGTCGCGCAACAGGTTGGCCGAGAGCCGCACGAACATGATGATGTCCTGCTGCGGCGGCTTCGTCTGGAAGGCAAACAGCTTCTTGCGGACGGCCACCACCTCGAGCCCCATCTTCTTGAGGGCAGTCGAGATCTCCTCTTCAGAGAATGCCTTCTGCTCGCCGGTGATCACGCGCCCACTCGAGTGGCGCGCCTTATACTGGTAGATGCGCCGCTGCTGGACGCCGCCCGGCCGGAAGTTATGCTTCTCGCTGAGCGTGGCAACTTTCCGGTGCGCGGCCTTGCGACCGGGGGCAAACACGGTGCCCTGCACCGGCTGACCGCCGCGGCCCACACCAACGAAGCGAAATTCCTGGACGGCCATAATTCAGGTGGATGGATTTCTGTTGGGATCCGGATCTCAACCACAACACCCCCGGAAGCCGGGGCAACCGGGGGTGGGGTGGTGTGCGTGATGTCATCCTCTTATGAAGGATGGATCAATTTTCGTCTTCGCCTTCATACTTCCATTCGATATCACTTGTCCTCGTCCCTTTCACGGTAACGGTAGCGAATTGAGGAGCGGACTCAGAGCAGGTTACCCCAGCTGGTCTTAAGCGAAGGTCTAACTCCGCTTCATCGCCCGCTGTCAGGCCGATGCACCCACTTGACGTCTGATACATGCCCCCCGTTGAATCAGGAAGACCGAGCTTTGCAAATGAGACTCCCTCAAATCCCGTAGCATCTGCCCCACCACCGAAGGCGCTCGGCTTGAGCTTCCATGCCTGTACGTCTGAAATAACGCGCATTGCATCCGATACGACTGCATCGCGATCCGCCCGCTCTTTCCCTTCGCTAAACGCCTGGATACCCGCAACGACGGCAATACCGACGATGACGATGCCGAGCACGAGCAGTAGAAGTTGTTGTTGACCCATTGTCGAGCCTCCCTTGGTTGGTTAGTTGTTTTGGTAGGGACGGAACTCCGAGCCGTCCCATGTTGTCGTGTTTGGGCCGAACCCGATCCCCGAGCCGCCCCATGTTTGATATGGGCCCGATTACCGAACCGTCCGAACTGCGAACGGCCTTAACCGCGCCCTGAAATTGTCCCGCGCCGGAGCGTCTGAACCGAGGGCCTTTCGCCCCGTCGCGTGCCATGCGGAAGGACGCAGGAGCCGGAAACCACCAAAAAACCGCGTTTCAGCGCCCACAGCCGCGCATTTTTTGCACGGGTGCCGCAATAAACCGCCCCGTGCCGGCAGCCGGCCGGCCACCACGTTTGTTACAAATGGTAATCGCACCCGGCAGGAACGAACGAATGCGCAGCCGCGGGAGAAGGGAGTCAAGGGGGTAGGAATGCCACCTCGGCCCACGGACGTATTGCCGTGAAAGACTCTACAACTTGATCTGGCTCGAACGCCTGGCGCCGCCAATTGCGCAACGACGCTAC
>Ga0209487_1004677_pt1 | contig 10432 bp, 7 predicted proteins | sample Poulit2012_FD_187524 | JGI IMG/M metagenome (GOLD analysis project Ga0209487, IMG submission 187524) | Agricultural soil microbial communities from Georgia to study Nitrogen management - Poultry litter 2012 (SPAdes) (version 2) | ecosystem: Environmental > Terrestrial > Soil > Agricultural land... | reverse complement strand
CATGTTAAACACTGTGTCGTTCTGTCTCTGTTAACAGAATTTGTAAAAATTTTTCCGGTTCTTCTACAGAAGGGGTATGTGCTGAATTTTCAAACCAAATCCACTGTTTTTCAGGTGCAGCTAGTTCATCAAAAAATACTTTCGCCGGTTCATATGGAGTCGTTAAATCATGTCTCCCCATTAAAAAGTGCACTGGAATGTTAACTTGGCTCACCTGTTCTTTCAAATCTACTTTCTGCATTTCATCTTGTAAACAATTCATACTGAAATACATTCCTTTAAAATGGCGGAAGCAGTCGAGCAATGTATACTCCTTACTAGTTAACAAGCTAATGAATATTTTATTTACCATTTTACCATCATGGGTAATTCCACCGCCAAATTTCTCCACATATTTTTGATGAATTCGATCATGTTTCATATTTTGCCACGGTGGTGGTCCAATTTCTACTAAATCATTATACGCCTTTTCGTTCGTTTTCACTTTTTCAAGCAAATGTATATAAGAGAGATTTTCGTTTTCTATCATATTAGCAACTTGAGATATTCCGAAATATCGCGTAAACAACTGTGGAGCACGTGTAACCGCCAACATTCCGATAATCGTTCCCCAAGAATGGGCAACTAAATATAATTTATTTTGATTTAATCGTTTTAAAATATATTGTGTCACCTCGATTGTATCATGAACAAATTGATTGATATTCATCGATTCCAAAGGAATATTTTTCGAATAAGATAACCCTGCTCCACGTTGATCCCATTGCACTACTACAAAGTGTTGTTCAAGGTCTTGTTGAAATTTTCTCATAAAGCCAATTTGTGCTGTTCCTGGACCTCCATGTAGCATGAGAAGAATGGGATAATTGTGATTTTTACCTCTTATATAAATCCATTGGTCTACATTACCAATCGACAGTTTTACTAATTCAGAAATTGAATGTTTACCTTTTATTTCAGGTGCCCTTCTCGTAAACAAATGATTATCCTCCCCAAGCATACTAGTGAAATTAAAGCCTTTTTTAAACTCGCATTTTAATATATACTTTATTGGAAAAAAATACAATTTAAATACAACATGAATAGACAAAATCCTCTTAATCTATGATATAATTAATAGTTAGGTTTAGGAGGTTTGAAGATGGGCTTTAAACAGTTCTTTAAAAATACGAAAAATAAAATAATAGAAATATGGAATAAAGGAACGATTCAAAAAACGTCACGCGTCACATATGATGTCTTTTCCAATTTACTATTATTTTTTATAGTAATTGGAGCAATGGTGCTGTTATTTGCGGGAGGAGTTGGTGCTGGTTATTTTGCTTCCCTCGTAAAGGATGAACCAATTCGTAGTTATGAGGATATGCGAAAAGATATTTATAATTATGAGGAAACGTCGAAATTATATTTTGCAAATAATAAATACATAGGTGACATTCGTTCAGATTTACATCGAGAAGAAATTGAGTTAGAAGATGTTTCTGAACTTGTGATCCAAGCTGTCCTTGCAACCGAAGACCAATTATTCTATGAGCATAACGGTATTGTTCCAAAGGCAATCGTTCGTGCTCTATACCAAGAAGTTGCTAATTCAGATGCAAGAACAGGGGGAAGTACACTTACCCAACAATTAATTAAAAATCAAATTTTAACAAATGAAGTTTCTTTTGAAAGAAAAGCGAAAGAAATTTTATTAGCTATGCGCCTTGAAAACTTTTTTGAAAAAGATGAAATTTTAGAGGCGTATTTAAACATTATTCCATATGGAAGAGAAGCTTCTGGACGGAATATTGCCGGGATACAAACAGCTGCAAAAGGAGTCTTTGGAGTAGAGGCATCGGAACTCAATCTTCCACAAGCAGCCTTTTTATCTGGCATACCACAAAACCCTTATGCATATACGCCGTTTCTAAACACGGGGGAGATAAAAGAAGAAGAAAGTCTAGAGTTAGGGCTAAACAGAATGAAAACTGTGTTGAAACGAATGTATCAAAATGAATTTATTACAGAAAAAGAGTATGAAGAAGCACTCGAATACGATATTGTAGCTGATTTTACGGAAAAGTCAGATTCATCGATGGAAAAATACCCTGCGATTGTTTTTGAATTAGAAAAACGTGCAAAAGAAATAATTATGGAAATAATTGCAAATGAAGATGGGTATATTATGGATGATTTGCTTGAAAGCGAGGAATTATTTGAGCAGTATGAAATTTTAGCTGACCGTGCATTACGAATGAATGGATATAATATTCATTCAACGATTGACAAGGAAATGTACGATGCGATGCAAAAAGTTGTAAAAAATTATGAGTATTTTGGACCAAGTAGTACATATGAGGAAAAAAATGCGGATGGAGAAACAGTGCAAAAAAAGGAAGAGGTCGAAAATGGGGTCGTTTTAATTGAAAATAAAACAGGGAGAATTTTAAGTTTTGTACCTGGTCGGGATTATTCACTCGATAAACAAGTGAATTTTGCTACTTTAACGACACGATCTCCTGGAAGTACGTTTAAACCATTAACAGCGTACGCACCTGGAATGGAAATAGGAGCAATTCAACCAGGCTCAATAATTGCGGATATCCCAACATCTTATCCAGGATATGAACCTAAAAACTATGGTGGGGTAATATATGGACTTGTTTCTGCACGAGAAGCGCTGGCCAATTCATACAATATTTCAGCCATTAAGTTTTACAGCGAAATTTTACATGAAAAACCAGCAGAAAAATATTTGTCTAAAATGGGTTTTTCAAAATTAACAGAAGGAGATAAGGAATATCGTTCCCTCCCGCTAGGTGGAATGGATCACGGTGTTACCGTTGAAGAAAACACAAATGCTTTCGCAACGTTTGCTAATGGTGGAAAGTTTGTTGATTCTTATATGATTGAAAAGATTACGACAAATGATGGAGAAGTAATTTACGAACATGAACCAGAGCCTGTAGAAGTCTTTTCACCGCAAACATCTTATTTAACACTTGACATGATGCGTGATGCTGTAAGGTCCGGTACAGCTGCCTACCTCCCTTCGCAACTTAATGTTGGTGGAGTCGATTGGGCTGGTAAAACGGGAACATCCCAAGGCTATGATGATGCGTGGTTTATTGGAACAAATCCGAATATTACAATGGGTTCATGGATCGGTTATGAACATCGAGGTTCGGTTTACTGTAGCGGATGTAGTTTGACGTACCACCAAAGAAATATAAAACTTTGGGCGCAAATTATTAATAGTCTAGCTGAAATTGACCCTGAACTCATTACTCCTAAGGAATCTTTTAAACAACCAGACGGGCTTGTAAGGCGGAGTTATTGCGCTGTTTCCGGCCTATTACCAAGTAAGGTATGTCAGGAGGCTGGACTTGTACAATCTGATTTATATAACGCAAAGTTTGTTCCAACAGAGGAAGATGATAGTTTAGTAGGTGGCAATATGCCTCTCGTTGAAATAGATGGAGAAACTGTGGTAGCTGGTCCAAATACACCAGTAGAATTTACGGTAGAGGAAAAAGGTGGTTTTGCCTTTAATCCAGAATTTCTAGAACGAATGGAATACGATAAACTTAGTGATTTATCCATTTTATTTCCAAGAAGAAATAGAGAATTATGGGAGAAAATTAGTTTTGATGGGGCAATTCTTATAGACGAGAAAGACAATAGGGAGATTGGAAAACCATCACCACCAAACTCCTTGTCTGCTGACGAAAACAACGTAGCTTGGAACTATAAAAAAGGAGAAATGATTGTTGGTTACCGAATCTACTATGCTTCAGAAAAAGGAAAATCATTTAAATTAATAGACCATACGATACAGCCTTCGTTTACCATTCCGAATCAAGAAGGGGTCTATCACATTAGGGCAGTAAACTATTATGGAGAGGAATCCGAACCTTCAAAAGAAATTATAGTTGAATCAGAGAAAGAAGAACCAGATAAACGAGACAAAGACAAGGATGAGGACAAGGACAAAAAACCACCAAGAAAGCCCGATAAGGATAATGAAAAAAATAATAATGGTGGTAATAACAATTCTGATAATGGAGATAACGCAAATTCTGAGGAACCCGATAAATCCGATGAATCTGACGAAGATGATGATTAACGGAACAAAGAAGCGGGGCTGCCAATTCCAAAACAATTAAAAAACCAAGAGGGCTCTTTTATGAATTTGAGTCCTCTTGGTTTTTCGTTTCACTATTCGCATTTAAAATAACAATTTCTACTCGCCTATTTTTGCTTTGATTTTCTGCGGTATCATTTGGAGCGACCGGCCGTGTTTCTCCATAACCAGCTATTAAAAACCGCTCCTCATCGATTCCATGTTCTTCTATTAAATAACGAACGACACTTCCCGCCCTCGCACCTGATAACTCCCAGTTTGAAGGGTATCTATAGGAAGACATTGGGCGATTATCTGTATGCCCTTCTACCCGAACAATGTTCGTAATATCATTAATTAAATGAGCCACCTTATTTAGAAAATCTCGACCCGAATCTAAAATTTCTGCTTTTCCAGGGTCAAATAAAATGTTATCCTGTAAAACTAATATAACACCTTCATCCGTCTGTGTAGCGGAAATAACATCTCCTAGTTCCTCAGTATGTAAGAAATCCTGTACATCTGTATAAAGTCGATTATTCACTTCAGCTTTTTTTTCCCAGTCCTCTAAATATTCCATTAAGTCTTCTAAGTTTGGTTCTTCCTTCTCATCATCCGCGATGACGCCGCTTCCTCCAGTACCATTATTGCTTGGAAACTCATCATCTGCAGGAACTGTAGAAGGTAAAAAGTCTAATACCGCCCGACTTTGAAATGACTGTGTAATTGACTCAAACTTATGTAAATCGATTTGTGACATCGAAAATAATAAAATAAAAAACACTAATACAAGCGTTACCATATCAGAATATGTAACCATCCATTTTGGCGCACCGCTATTTTCCTTTTTTCTCATCCTACGCCTCATGGACATGTTCCTCATCTTCTAACATGGTTGACTTTTCTGAATCCCTCGCCTTTTCACCATACAAAAAAGCACCCAATTTTTCTTCTAAAATATAGCGGCTTTGCCCGGATTGCACACCAGTAATGCCTTCAATAATTATTTGTTTAATAAATACTTCTTCAGCCGTTTTATTTTCTAACTTACTTGCCATTGGCAAAAACACTAAGTTTGCTAAAACGGTCCCATAAAGCGTCGTCAATAGAGCAACTGCCATATTCGGTCCAAGACTAGAGGGATCATCTAAACTACTTAACATAAGGACTAAGCCAATTAGTGTCCCGATCATTCCCCAAGCAGGAGCATACTCACCAGCTTTTTCAATAATGACGCGTCCTTTGTAATGCCTTTCCTCCATAGCAATAATTTCGGCATTCATAATATCTGTAATAGCGTCTGGTTCCAACCCGTCTATAGCAAGCATCATTCCTTTTTTTATAAAAGGGTCTTCTACAGATTCCAATTCATTTTCTAAAGCAAGCAGCCCATCTCTTCTAGCTATATCAGCCAGACGAATAAATAATTCAATAAGCTCTGGTAAAGAGCGATCATATTTACGAAATGCCTCTCTCATTACAATTGAAAATAATTTAATTTGTTCAAATTTAAAATTAATGAGTAGAGATCCTATTAGTCCACCTATTACAATAAAAATTGAAGCAATATCAATAAAGGTAACTACACCATCTTTACCACCGCTCGATAAAATAGCTGCCATTATCATTATAAAACCAACCGTAATCCCTATCGGGGTAAGAATATCTCTTTTCCTCATGTTTGCTATCTCTCCATTGGTTGTGCATTTTCATGTACAAATATTAAAACAATCTATAATAAATAAACTACATAGTAGTAGATGTTTTGTAAGAGAATTTACCCAAACTATAATTTTATGTATGTATTTTCATCATCATTCCCAGAATAGGGAATCCACTAATATTATTTAGTAGAATCCCTTTCCAAAACACGATGTGGTAGTACAACTGTTTTTTCATCCACATCTTCTTTATTCATATACTTCGTTAACAACCGCATTGCCACTGCCCCGATATCATACATCGGCTGGACAATGGTTGTTAATGTTGGACGTACCATCATCGCTACACGTGTATTATTAAACCCAAATACTTCTATATCTTCTGGTACTCGAAGACCTTCATCTTGTATGCCATGAATAACCCCAACCGCCATTTCATCTGTTGCAACGAAAACAGATGGTGGGCTTTCTGATAAACGTAACAATTGTTGAACTGCGGTAATTCCTCCATTGTACGTACAATCGTTGTAAATAACTAACTTTTCATCTAATTCAATGTTTGCATCTTTTAATGCTTTAACATAACCTTCATACTTTAATCCGTTTGCTTGTATATGTTCCCCTCCGGTTATAAAGCCAGGTTGTTGTTTGTTTTTTCGAATTAAATGACTTGTTGCCTCATATGCAGCCGTTTGATAGTCAATATTTACAGATGGTAGCGTGTCAGTGGTGTCATTAGTTGCTGCTAATACAACTGGTACATTTGCTGTTGAAAACTGATTAATATGCTCTTCTGTTATTTCTCCACCCATAAAGACAATTCCGTCCACCTGTTTTTCCAACATCGTGTCAATTAAATGAATTTCTTTATCTTTCTTTTGGTCAGAGTTACTTAATATTACATTATATTTATACATTGTAGCTATATCTTCAATTCCTCTTGCTAACTCGGAGAAAAAAATACTTGATATATCAGGAATAATTGCTCCAACAGTTGTTGTTTTTTTACTCGCAAGACCTCTAGCAACAGCATTAGGTCGATATCCTAGTCGTTCAATCGTCGCAAGAACTTTTTTACGAGTAGTTGGTTTCACATTCGGATTACCATTAACAACCCTTGAAACAGTTGCCATTGAAACATTTGCTTCCCTAGCTACATCATAAATTGTAATACTCATCTTCATCCTCCTTCATACATCAGTCCTTAGTAATAATCTTACTCTAGCTTTCATAAAAATACAAAAAATATACAGCCGCAAAGTTCTGCAACTGTATATATGTTAATTTATTTAGTCTTCACAACATGATTAACTACTTCATTATAAAATTGCTCAAATTGTTCGAAATCCATTTGTTGTTGTGAATCAGATAAAGCAACTGCAGGATCTGGGTGTACTTCAGCCATGACACCATCTGCACCAATTGCAATTGCAGCTTTAGCAGTAGGAATGAGTAAATCTCTTCTTCCTGTAGAGTGTGTCACATCTACAAGTACAGGTAAATGTGTTTCTTGCTTTAAAATTGGAACAGCAGAAATATCTAACGTATTTCTCGTTGCTGTTTCATACGTTCTTATTCCTCTTTCACAAAGAATAATTTCTCCATTCCCACGGGAAATAATATACTCTGCTGCATTAATAAATTCCGAAATAGTTGCAGATAATCCGCGTTTTAATATAACTGGTTTATCTACTTCTCCAGCTTTTTTCAATAATTCGAAGTTTTGCATATTTCTTGCACCAATTTGAATAACATCAATATAATCTAATGCCGCTTCAATATCTGCAGGATTAACAATTTCACTTACAACCGCTAAATCATATTCATCGGCAACCCTTTTTAAAATTTTTAAACCTTCTAATCCAAGACCTTGGAAGTCATATGGTGAAGTACGTGGTTTAAAAGCGCCTCCCCTTAGGAATTTTAAACCTTTATTTTTTACTACTTCCGCTACGCTTGCTACCTGTTCATAACTTTCCACTGCACAAGGACCAAAAATAAAGCGCGTATCTTCGCCACCGAATGGTACACCTTTAATATCGATAACTGTATCCTCAGACTTTCTTTTACGGGACACTAGTAATGCCTTTTGATGATCATCTTCTTGAATTTCTAAACCAGCTTTAAAAATTTCTTTGAAAATATGCTCAACCGTTGCATTTGTAAACGGACCATCATTATGACTGATAATATTATTCAACATATCTCTTTCTCGAACAGGATCAAATCGTCTCGTACTTTGCTTTCCTTTAATTTCCCCAATTTGTTGAACAATATCTCCCCGTTGATTAATTAACTTTAAAATTTCTAAGTTTAAATTATCCAACTGCTCTCGTAATTGTTGTATTGAACCATTACTCATTTTAATCATTTCTCTCCCTCAAATATAAATTAGCCTAATTATAGCGAAAAATGCTTTGTTTGTCACATCATTACATATATAATAGATTATATACTTACTTATCTATTAATTCTATTGAAAGGATTTACTAAATATGAGTGAGCATGTTTTTGCATTAGACATTGGAACACAATCTGTTACAGGGGTACTACTAAAAGAAAGAGACAGCCAATTTGAAGTAATAGATTTTTGTAGTAAACAACATGGTGAAAGAGCGATGTTAGATGGCCAAATTCATAATGTAGTTCAAGTAGCTGAAATTATTAAACAAGTTAAGAATGAATTAGAAAAAAAACATGGTCCATTACACAAAGTTTGTGTCGCTGCAGCTGGCCGGGCATTAAAAACAATCCAAGCCGAAAAAACAATCCAAATACAAAATCGACCGATAACAAGCGTAGAAGAAATTAAACATTTAGAGTTAAGTGCTGTCCAAAATGCTCAATTAGCACTAATTAACGAAAATGATGAAAGTGTATTTACAAATTATCATTGTGTCGGTTATTCTGTTTTACATTACAAACTAGATGGCGAAATCATTGGCTCATTTATTGATCAAATTGGTGATGAAGCAACTGTAGAAATTATTGCGACCTTTTTACCTAAAATTGTTGTCAAGTCATTATTAGCTGCTTTAGATCGAGCAAACCTTTCTATGGAAGCTCTTACGCTAGAGCCGATTGCTGCTATTGATGTACTTATTCCTGATTCTATGCGCAAACTGAATGTTGCCTTAATTGATATAGGTGCAGGTACAAGTGATATTGCAATAACAAATTATGGGACAGTTACTGGATATAGTATGGTACCGATAGCTGGAGATGAAATAACGGAAGCAATAAGTAATGAATACATTTTGGATTTTAAAGTTGCTGAACAAGCAAAGCAAAAAATTGTAATGAATAACCAAGCTGAAGTTAAAGATATACTCGGATTTGAACATACGATTACATATAAAGATTTAGTACCAAAAATAATGGAAAATATAAAAAATTTAGCTAACTTACTAGCCAATGAAATTAGATCTTTAAATAGAAAAGCACCCCAAGCAGTGATGCTAATTGGGGGTGGAAGTTTAACACCACAATTAAGTGAACAACTTGCTGCCTCCTTGCAATTACCAGAAAATCGGGTCGGAGTAAGAGGGATTGAAGCAATCCAGCATTTACATCAAAATGACATCTTGCCATCTGGTCCAGATTTTGTTACTCCAATCGGAATTGCCATAAGTGCGAAAAATAATCCTATTCATTATGTTAGTGTCTATGTTAACGATACGATTATTCGAATGTTTGAAATGAAGCAATTGACCGTTGGTGATTGTTTAATTCAAGCAGGTATTGAAGTTAATAAATATTACGGACGACCTGGATTGGCAATGATCGTTTATGTCAATGGTAAAGAGGTTGTTTTACGTGGTAAGTTTGGAGAACAGCCAAAGATTTATTTAAATAATTCACGAACAAACGTAAATAGTTTTATTAAATCAGAAGATAAGATAGTGATAAAAAAAGGACGTGACGGTGCAGATCCAAAATACTCTATTGAAGATATTGTAGGACCTACGCCTGAAGTATCATTTTATCTAAATGGAGAAAAACAAACATTATATTCCTCCTATATGGTAAATGATAAGCCAGTTACAAAAGATTATATCGTTAAAGATAAAGACAATATAGTAGTCAACTTAAGAAGAACGATTCAAGATTTTTTAAAATCGGACTTAGTGAACATAAAATATCAAACGAAGCCAATTACAATAACCGTTAATAACGAACAAATTAACGTTGAAAATTCATACACAAAATTTATATTAAATGGAAAATCAGTAGATTTATCTGCTAACATAAAAGGTAACGACCAATTGGAAATTATTCCTCCTAAAAAACCAACTGTAAAAACAGTTTTAGATCAATTAAATAAACAATACTGGAACAAAATCAAGGTTTACTTTCATGATAATCTAGTGGAATTAAAGCAACAACAATTATCCATTATAAGAAACGGTGCAGATTTATCGCTAGATGATGACATCTATGATGGAGATATACTAACTTTAAAAGAACACAAATTCCGCCCATTTATTTTTCAAGATATTTTCCGTTATGTGGATATTGATTTAACAAGTATTAGTGGAGATTATCAATTATATCGTAATGATGAAGCATCAGGATTTCATGATGAAATAGTTTCTGGAGATCACTTAGAAATAAAATAAAGGATTGACTCCTTTAGTGGCAAAAATGAAATGAACGAAGAACTTTG
>Ga0209487_1004676_pt1 | contig 10436 bp, 10 predicted proteins | sample Poulit2012_FD_187524 | JGI IMG/M metagenome (GOLD analysis project Ga0209487, IMG submission 187524) | Agricultural soil microbial communities from Georgia to study Nitrogen management - Poultry litter 2012 (SPAdes) (version 2) | ecosystem: Environmental > Terrestrial > Soil > Agricultural land... | reverse complement strand
AGACGATCAGCATCAGCACGGCGATCACCAAGACGAAGGTGAGTAGCGCACCGATCACCTCGCGCAGGTCACCGATCCCGCCCAATCCGTCGAAGTCCGGGAACACATCCATACCGCTCAGCTCCCCACCGGCAGGGTCGGATGATCGAAGTGACGGAATAGCTTTTGGCGGCGCGGAGTGGTCATGCCGGGTAGGTGTGCCAGGGCTGCCGTGGACTGTTCAGGGACGGTGCCTACTCGGCAGGCTCAGGTGAGGTGGGAGGCAAGGATCGCGATGCGGTTGTGGAGGTCTGTGTAGGTGTGTTCGTAGGCGCTCTCAGTGCCGATCGCGCCGGGGTTCGGGATCGACCAGTGCAGACTTTGAAGATTGCGGAGTTCTTCGTGCGCCCGGTCGCAGAGGGTGATCAGTAAGTCATCGGCAGATTCTCGCTCGTCGATACGGCGGGGAGTGTGGTCTCTGATATCGAGACCGTGGCGGGCGGCGATCCTAATTGCCAGTGTTGAGACTGTTGATGTCGGATGTGTTCCTGCTGAGGTTACGGGGATCGTGCTAGTGCGGCTCCACAGCGCGGCGGCCAGCGGCGAGCGTGCCGCGTTGCCCGTACAGATGAACACGATCCGGTCGGGGGCCATGTTTAGCCCTGGGGTCAAGTTGTGCAGGGCTGCCGAATTGAGATGGATGTAACTACGACGGCGGTCGCCTTGGGACGGGGATCGAGTGATGAGGTCCGCGCGTTCCAGAGTGGTCAGATGGTGGGCGAGCAGGTTTGAGGCCAGGTCAAGGCTTTGGCGTAGTTCTCCTGGTGAGCGGTCGCCCAGGGTTAGGAGTTCGACGATCCGCAGTCGTGCCGGGTCGCCCAGAGCCGCGTGGCGTGCGGCCCGCTGCTCGACAGGAGTTCGCTCAGTGGTCATTGCCTCAATATTGACTGAGATGAGTTCCTGCGGTCAAGATGGTGCTGATGAGTGATTCGGCAGAGCTGGCGCGGCCCGCTGGTGGACGTCCAGGTTCGATCGCAGAAGTGTTCTGGGTGTTTCTGCGGCTCGGGCTAACCTCATTCGGTGGGCCGGTGGCGCATCTGGGGTACTTCCGTGAGGCGTTCGTCCAGCGCCGCAGGTGGTTCAGTGATGCGGCGTACGCAGATCTGGTGGCGCTGTGTCAGTTCCTCCCGGGACCGGCGTCGAGTCAGGTCGGGATGGCCATTGGGCTACAGCGTGCCGGGATCGGTGGACTGCTGGCGGCCTGGGCGGCGTTCACAATGCCCTCGGCGATCATTCTGGTGGCCTTCGCTTTTGGCGTCTCCTCTCTGGGTGATGCTGTGGGTACGGGCTGGCTGTCCGGGCTGAAGGCGGCGGCGGTCGCAGTGGTCGCCCAGGCCGTACTTGGCATGGCCAGAACCCTCACGCCCGATGCAAAGCGGGCTACGATCGGCGCGACGGCGATGATCGTGGTCTTACTTGTGCCTCACCCAGCGGTCCAGGTCGCCGCGATCATCCTGGGCGCGCTGGTCGGTCTGGTCTGGCTGCGAACCGACGAGACTCATGCCGACACGCGTCAAGACTTAGGTGCTGGTGTTTCTCGCGCTGTCGGCGCGGTCTTGCTGGCGATGTTCGTGCTACTGCTGGTGGCCCTACCCGTTCTGGCTGCGGTGACGGCCCATCCAAGCCTGGGGGTGGCCGATGTGTTCTACCGCGCCGGGGCCCTGGTCTTCGGCGGTGGTCACGTGGTGCTGCCACTGCTGGAGGCAGAGACCGTACAAACCGGTCTGATCGACGGTGAGACCTTCTTGGCCGGTTACGGCGCTGCTCAGGCGGTGCCGGGCCCGTTGTTCACGTTCGCGGCCTTTCTCGGTGCTTCAACATCTTCTGGACCAACGGGCCTGGTCGGAGCGGCGATCGCCTTGGTGGCGATGTTCCTGCCCGCAGCGCTTCTCGTCTGCGGCGCTCTGCCGTTCTGGGATCGGCTGCGCCACTCGCGGATAGCGCGTCGGGCGCTGCTGGGGGTCAACGCCGCCGTAGTCGGCATCCTCGCTGCGGCCTTATACGACCCGGTCTTCACCCAAGGCGTCACCTCACCGGCCACCCTGGCACTAGCGGTATCGGTGTTCATCGGACAGGTCCACTGGAAGCTGCCGGCATGGGCGGCGGTCATCGGTGCCGGGATCATCGGATTCGTCGCATTGTGAGAAGCAGTCTTCTCCCGCGGAGCCGAACTGAGGATTCTTCACGGCCCCGGGCACGAGCCATAGGCCGGTTCGACAACAACGGGTTTGGGTGCGGCTCAAATGAGGCTCTCTATCAGGTCTTGAATGCGGGATTTGATGTCGTCGCGGATGACCCGCACCGCGTCGAGACCTTGGCCCGCGGGATCGCCGAGTTGCCAGTCCTCGTAGCGCTTGCCGGGGAAGATCGGGCAGGTATCGCCGCACCCCATTGTGATCACCACATCCGAAGTCTTCACGGCATCGGTGGTGAGCAGCTTCGGACGCTCGGCGGTGATGTCGATGCCGACCTCGCGCATGGCCTCGACCACGGCCGGGTTGAGCTGATCGGCGGGCTCGGACCCGGCGGAGCGGACCTCGACCCGCCCCTCGGCGATGCGGGTGAGGAAGGCGGCAGCCATTTGGGAGCGTCCGGCGTTATGGACGCAGACGAACAACACCGTCGGAGTTGTCTCAGCGGTCATCGGGGGCTCGTTTCTGTCTGGTAGGGGTCGGTGTGGAACCAGCGGCGTGCGGCCCAGAGGGAGACGTAGACCAGGCCGACGAGCACCGGCACCTCGATCAGCGGACCGACGACACCGGCGAGGGCCTGACCGCTGGTAGCGCCGAAGGTGCCGATGGCGACGGCGATGGCGAGCTCGAAGTTGTTGCCTGCTGCGGTGAATGCCAACGTCGTGGAGCGGGCGTAGCCGAGACCGATGCCCTTGCCGAGCAGCAGGCCCGCGAACCACATGAGCGCGAAGTAGATCAGCAGTGGAAGCGCGATCCGGGCCACATCGAACGGATTCTGCGTGATGGCCTCGCCCTGGAGGGCGAACAGCAGCACGATGGTGAACAGCAGACCGTAGAGCGCCCACGGCCCGATGCATGGGATGAACTTCTCCTCGTACCAGTCGCGGCCCTTGCGCTTCTCGCCGATCCAGCGGGTCGCGAACCCCGCGATCAGAGGCACTCCGAGGAAGACGAGGACGTTGAGGGCGATCTGCCATACCGATACGTCCAGGCCCTGGGTGTCGAGGCCGAGCCAGCCGGGGAGGATCGTGAGGTAGAACCAACCGAGCACGGAGAACATCACGACCTGGAAGAGCGAATTGATCGCGACCAGCACCGCCGTTGCTTCCCGGTCACCGCAGGCGAGGTCGTTCCAGATCACGACCATAGCGATGCAGCGGGCCAGGCCGACGATGATGAGGCCGGTGCGGTATTCGGGCAGGTCCGGCAGGAAGAGCCAGGCGAGGGCGAACATGACGGCGGGGCCGAGGAGCCAGTTCAGCACCAGTGAGGAGACGAGGAGTTTCTTGTCGCCGGTGACGGCGGCGATCTTGTCGTATCGGACTTTCGCCAGCACCGGGTACATCATCACCAGCAGACCCAGGCCGATCGGCACCGAGATGCCCGCGACCTCCATCCTCGTGAGCATGTCGGCCAGGGCGGGGATGAAGCGGCCGAGCAGGAGGCCGGCGATCATCGCCAGCCCGATCCAGACCGGCAGCCACTTATCCAACGTCGACAACTGCCGCGTCGCCGCAGCCGCAGGCGCTGGCGTGCTGGTGGTGTGCGGGGGTGCGGGCATCGTGCTGCTCAGTCTCCTCGTCAGTTCAGTTGGCGGGTTTGGTGGCGCGGATGATCGCGGCGTGCATCCCGTCCGCTGCCTCGTGGGTGAACTCCACGCTCGTACCCGTGAACCCCGCCTTGGCGAGGCCGTCGAGGTACTCGGTCTGGGAGAGGGCTCCGGCGATGCAGCCGACGTAGGAGCCGCGCTCGGCCCGCTGTTCGGGGGTGAGGCGGTCTTCGGCGACGACATCGGAGACCCCGATCCGCCCGCCAGGGGTGAGGACCCGGAACATCTCGGCGAGCACGGCGGGCCTGTCGGTGGAGAGGTTGATGACGCAGTTGGAGATCACCACATTCACAGACCCCTCCGGCAGCGGCACGTCCTCGATGGTGCCCTTGAGGAACTCGACGTTCTTGGCACCGGCTTCGGTCTTGTTCTTCTCGGCCAGGGCGAGCATCTCGTCGGTCATGTCCACCCCGTAGGCGAACCCGGTCGGCCCGACACGGCGGGCGGACAGCAGCACGTCGATGCCGCCGCCGGAACCGAGATCGAGCACGCGCTCACCCTCCTGGAGCTCGGCGACTGCCGTGGGGTTGCCGCAGCCCAGGCTCGCCTCGACTGCTTCAAGCGGGAGCCCGGCGGCGGTGGCCTCGTCGTAGAGGCCCGCGCCGAAGCTCCGCTCGGTCGCAGCGCAGCACGAATCCGAATCCGAGCCTGTGTCCTCGGCAGCGGCAGGGGCACAGCACGAGGAGGCGGGGGTCTCTTCGACCAGGAGGTCGGCGTTGCGGGTGCCGGTGGTGACCGCGGTCGCGGCCTGGGCGTAGCGGGCGCGGACCTGTTCGCGCAGCTCGGTGTTTTCGCTCATCATCTACTCCTCGGGGTAATCGGCCTCTAGCTACATATTGATACTCTTCGATGCATCGACAGTTGTCAATGCGTGGCGTAGGATCGGGAGCATGACGACCTCACTGCCGCTGATCGCGACCGATGCCGGAGGATGCTGCGCCCCCGTGACTGGCGGGGTGCTCGCGGTCGAGGATGCGCAGCAGCTGGCGCGGATGTTCAAGGCTCTGGGTGATCCGACCCGTGTGCGGTTGCTGTCGATGATCGCGGCGCAGTCCAACGGGGAGGCGTGCGTGTGCGATCTGACCGAGCCGGTCGGCCTCTCTCAGCCCACGGTCTCGCATCACATGAAGCAGCTCGTCGACGCCGGCCTGGTCACTCGCGACCAGCGCGGCAAGTGGGCCTACTACGCGATCGTGCCCGAGATCCTCACGATGCTCTCGGCGGCCCTCGACCCGCAGACGCTCGGGGCTGGCACCCCGGCGTCGTCCTGCTGAGGACGTTCAGCGGCGCAGGGCGGCGTAGCTGTTCCACGAGGCTCCCGCGAGTGCCGCCCAGCGGGTCGCGGTGCCGATGGAGAGCCCGATGAGTGAGGCGAACACGGCCGGCGGCGTGGTCGAGGCCAGATGCAGCAGCGCGGTGTTCCGGCTGGTTCTGGCGTGGATTCCGAGCTGGTGCATCCGCCGCATCAGCGAGGCCGGGTGCAGGTGGGTGCCGGCGTTCTTCCCGGCGAACAGCCATCGAGAATCGGCCAGGATGCTCGCGGCCCCGAATGGCTTGGCGACGGGTAGCGCGGTCACGAGAGCGTCCAAGGGCGGGATGAGCAGCACCGGCTCGTCACCGAGAGCGAGATAGGTGTCGCCGTCGCGGACCTCTAGATCATCGGTGGTCAGCGTGACGATCTTCGCGGCGGGCTGGGCATACAGCAGGAGCAGGCATGCCGCTGCCCGATCTTCGATGCTCGCGCTGTCGGGCTCGTGGAGCAGGGTGCGGGCCAGAGCGAGCTGTGCGGTCGGGTCGATCTCGTGGGCGGGGTCCTTGCGAGGGACGGGCTCGGGCAGCCGGACCAGGGGTAGGTAGCCGCCTCGTTTAAGCCAGCGGATGAGCCCGAGGCGCCTGGTGCGATCGGCCGTGATCCAGGCATCGAGGAGCGCTTGCGGGCAATCATCGAGGTCATGCTCGCGTGCGGTGAGGTAGTCGATGAAGCCGCGGGCGGTGTCGATGTCGGCGCGGCAGCGTGCGGCGACGCCTGGCGCGATCTTGTCTTGCCGGTCGGTCTTTGCTCGGCCGACGACGTGCCAGCGGGCGTAGCGGGTGAGCACGCCGCGCATTTCGGGGTCAGCAACATCGGCGACGACCTGGGCAGCGTGGCGGTGCAGCCGGGCGATGTTCTCATCGCGTGCAGGCAGCGCACCGGCGGCGATGAGCAGGGCACGCAGATAGGTCACCGAGAACACCTGCGGCAGCGCGTCGAGAGCCTCATGGCTCAACTCGAGCCGACCGGCGGCGATGTCGCTCAGCAGCCGCAGACTCGCGAGATTGTGCCAGTTCGTCAGCAGTGAGCGAGGCCGTTCGAGCCCGGTGAGCGCATCGCAGACCCCGGCGAGCTCGGGGCGGATGCTCCCGTCGGGACCGGTGAGCGCGGCATCGATCTGCTGCGCGGCCTGACAGGCGAAGCAACGCGGCCGGCCCCGGTTCGTCGTACGTCGACCCAGCGCCTGCTGCCCGCAGAGGGAACAGGCGATCACGGGTGCTTGATAGCAGGTCGGGCAGACATCTGGGCTGGTCTCGGTTGCTCGCAGCGCGATGCGTTTGTCTCGGCCGCAGATCCCGCACCGGCGTCGTGGGTGCCGGTAGCAGCGGACGCAGAGATCGCGCGATCCGTCGCGTCGCCCGCCGGCCCGCACCACCAACGGGCCGATGGTGCCGCATTCGTCACATTCGTCCTCGCTGGTGCGGGTGCGGCTGTAGCAAGAAGGGCAGAGCGCCTGACCGTCCTCGGTGCGGGCGTTGACGCGACGGTCGACCCCGCACCGGGCACAGGGTTCGGTCGCCTTTCGTCGGGCACGACAGCCCCGGCAATAGCCGCGTCCGTCATCGCGCGCGTGGGTGAGCACACGGTTCCTGCCGCACTCGGCGCAGGCCTCGCGTGGACGGGTCTTCTGGTGGCAGCGACCGCAGACCGGACCAGCATCGGTGACGGCCATGATGCGCTGGTCCTGACGTTCGCAGACTACGCAGATTGCCACGCGCAATCGGCTGTAGCAGCTCGTGCAGATGCGCTGACCGTCCTCGTAGGAGTGGAACAGCGTGCGGGGCCGCGAGCACAGGGCGCACGCCGGTGAGGCGAGCCCCGTCACGCCAGCGGCTATGGCGGCGTAGATGAACTCGCCGACGACCTTGCGCATCCTCGACCCGCCAGCGGTGAGCACGCCCGGATCGGCGGCGAGATGCTTGGTCAGCTGCGACCGGGCACTGGGCGCGGGTGCGACCTCGGCCAGCAGCTCTTCGACCAGCTCGGCGGTGACGGTGGGATCAACAACATGCAGCAGCGCGAGGATCGTCGCCCGCTGATCCGCACGCTTGACCGCTTGGCGGGCCGCGGCGAGCCGGCGGTCGCTGCACCGGCAGCGCGGGCCAGCGGCGTCGGAGCGCTGGATCGGCAGGCCGCAGTCCGGGCACGAGCCTGTCGTGGTGTTCAGGACTCGTCAGCGCCGCGGATCGTGGCGCGGGTCGGCCGGTTCTTGCTCCCAGATGCCGACGGCTTGACTCGGCCCGCGGTGCCGGTCTTGCGCCCGCGCTGCGACGAGGAGGCAACGTAGGGCTCGATCAAATCGGCGGGCGTGCAGCCGAAGATGTCGCAGAGCGCGGACAGAAACGCCATGTTCAGCCGTTCGGGTTGGCCGGTGACGATCCGGTAGACCTGGGTGGAGGTCATCACCACGCCCCGGTCGGCCAGCAACGGCACCAGATCGGTCGTGGACTGCATGCCGTGTTCGTTCATCACCTTGCGCAGGTGCCAGTGGTAGGCGACGGTCTTCGTCATCGTGATCCTCCCTCGATCGCTTCGGGCGGGGTGAACGCCGCGTCCAGGGCGCGGCGCAGGGTGCGGTTGCGGTAGTCACCGGATACGCCGGTGTAGAGGGCGGTGGTCGATCCCCAGCGGTGCCCGACCTGCTGCTGGACGAACAGCGGGTCGTAGCCGTCCTCGATCAGATGCGTCACATACGAGTGCCGCAGGCAGTGCGGGTGCAGCAGCGGGTCCAGGCCGAGGTCGTTGCGCCATTCGGCGAAGCGATCGTCGATGTGCTTGAGTCGGATGCGGCCTTGCCGTTCGGTCGGCCACAGGATCGTCTTGTCGGCAAGGTCGAACCGGGGCCGGATCTCGGTCACGTACTCCTCGATCACGGGGCGGGTCCACCCGAACACGGCCAGCACTGCCCGGCGTCTGGGCTGAGAGCCGCGCATGGCCTTGCCCCAGCGGACGTTGCAGACCCCGAACCGGCCGAACTCCCAGCCCTGCGGGTTGCGGGTGAAGTCGGGCAGATCGAGCATCGCGGCCTCGCGGCGGCGCAGCCCGAACGCATAGATCATCTTGAACAGCGTCGCGTCGCGAAACAGCGTCAGCCAGCCTTTCCGCTTCGAGGAGCGGGCCTGGTCCACGAGGTCGTCGGCGTAGTCGAAGAACATCTGTAGCTCCTCACGGGAGAGCGGTCGCACGCCCGGTCGCGCCTCGTGGTCACTGGTATGGATGACCGTGTTCCACTCGTGGCAGACCTGCACCGGGTGCGTGTCGAACAGGTCGATGCACCGATCGACCCAGCCGTAGCGGTGGTCGATCAGGTAGTCACAGAACAGCGCCACGGCGTTCTGATACGCCCGCACCGTCGCCACTGACAGCGGCTGCGGCCCCGAGACGAGCGAGGTCGTCCACTCCTCGACATCGGCCGGTGACCACTCCCACGGCGGGGCGTTGCAGAAGTCCGCGAACCGGCGCACCTGCGAGGCCCTGGTCGTGATCGTCTGCGCCGCGAGCATCCGCGAGGTCTGCTGCGCCGACCAGCCCGCCACCATCTCATCGAAGAACTGCTCCGCCGGCCGCAGCAGCGACACGTTGCCAGACGACAAGACGCCCACGCCGGGCACCTGATCGTCTGAGAACACCATGACCTGACCTTACATTAAATGTAAGAATCATGCATCAGAAGTACGATTCACCGCGAAATGCCTGGTCAAGCAGGGGTGCCACTGCTAGATTCAAGAGATCACTGATCCCGCAGAACCCCGCGAAACCGGCTTACATCTAAGGTACGAATCGTACGTTAGATGTAACTTCGGACCTTAGGCCTGGACGGTGATGTGGAGGTGGTCGAAGTGCCCGCCGGTGACATCACTCGGGTCGTGCATCCCGCCGCCGGTGTAGTCGCGCCAGCCCTCGTCGGCTCGGGCGGGCGACCAGATCTTGCCCTGCCAGATCAGGTACTCGACGCCGAGGAGGTCGGCGTGCTCCATCAGCCAGTTCGTGGTCTGCCACCCGTACTCGAGCTGGGCCGGGGTCGGGTACTGGCCGATCGCGTTCCCGAACGCCACATCGCACGCCCGCCCCAGCGGATGCTCCGACTTGCTCCCCGGACGCTCCGACCAGCACGCCCAGGTCGACTCGGGGAACCCGGCGAGGGTCTGCTCGTAGACGCTGCGCATCCGCACCGTGATCTGCCCGGCACTGGTCGGGTCATCCACCAGCTCGTCCGGATCACCCTCGACCGGGTTCGGATCGCCCGGCTGCCCCGCAGAGCTCGCGCAGTCCTCGCCACCGGGCGGCGGTACCTCGGCTTCGGGGAGGTCGGCGGCATCGTGATCGTTCAGCCAGGCCGCCGGGTCGATGTACTCGCCGTCGGTGCCCCCGTCGCGGACCTCGAAATGCAGATGCGGGCCCGTCGACATGCCGCTGCTGCCGACGTCGGCGATGTGCTGGCCCGCCCGCATCGTGTCGCCGACGGCGACGTGGATGCCGTTCTCCCAAGAGTGCGCGTAGGCGGTCGCGACCGTCTTCCCGCCGAGGGTGTGCTCGATGACGACGAGCCCGCCGTATCCGCCGGAGTATTCGGCGACGGTCACGGTGCCGTCGGCGGCAGCGAGGATCGGGGTGCCGTCCGGGGCGGAGAAGTCCGCGCCGGTGTGGAGCTTCTGCTCACCGGTGATCGGGTGCGTGCGCATCCCGAACGGCGAGGTTGCGACCCAGGTGTCCGCCGGTAGGGGGAACACCACCCGCGCCGACTCCGCCACCGGCCCCGCCGCCAGCACCGGCACCGCCCCGCCAGGTGCCAGCCCTGCTTCGCCGGTGTTGGTGAGGGTGGTGAGGATCTGTTCGGCGACGGGCTCGTAGTTGTCGTACCGATCCGGGTACGCCGAGACCTCGACGGCTTGGGCGGCCTCGCCCTTGCCCATCTGCTCCCACCCGGCAATATCCAGCAGGCCGCGCGGTGAGCCGGCGTTGGGGCCGTTCGGGCCGCCGTAGAACGCGGCGGCCTGGTAGTCGGGGTCCATGAGCTCGGCGACCGTGCCCCACCCCGAGGCCGGACGCATCTGGAACAGCCCCAGACTGTCGTTGTCGCTGCCGTCGCCATCGTGCGGGTAGTCGGCCGACTCCGGGTATGCGGAGGTGTTGGCGAGCATCCGCATCCGGGACTCGGTGAGCGCGGCCATCAGCGCGATCACGATCCCGTCGCGGCCCACCCCGTCGATGCCGGAGCCGGCCTCGATGATCGTCGCGGCGTGGGTGAGCTGGGTCCGATCCAGCGTGATCGTCTCCCCGTCAC